>ERZ780226.340-NODE-340-length-44565-cov-3.649697_pt1 | contig 44565 bp, 49 predicted proteins | sample MGYA00511165_ERZ780226 | MGnify/ENA primary metagenome ERZ780226 (study PRJEB29588, sample SAMEA2152373) | human gut metagenome | biome: human gut; feature: human-associated habitat; material: faeces | place: Denmark | collected 2008/2010 ...
CATTATCAAATATTAATTACATTTTTATATAAGAATACTTGAAAAGTATTCTTTTTTGATATAAAATTACATTGTTTAGGATATACTAAACATATTAACAAAAAAGAATGTAAATATACATTCAAAAGGAGGAAAAATTATGTCAATCGCAAAAAAGTTATTAGATGAGGGTAAAGGGGTATACCGTTTAGCACCCGCATGGGTGCCACGTTCATTTTGTCGTCCGGCAAAGAGAATTAAACTTCATCCCGATGACTATTATGTATTAGGTCAGGAAAGAGGTGGTATTGATGAAAGATGGTTTGCGTCAACAACCCCGGCAGATAACGGACCAGGAACACCTGCAGATGAGGGCTTGAGCTATATCGTATCTAAAGACGGAAGCGAAAAAGTTCTCCTTAAGGATGCAGTGGATGAGCTTAAAGGAGAGGTAATCGGCGAGGACCTTTGGAACAAATACAAGAGATGGCCTATGTTCTCAAAGTTCTTTGATAATTTAGGACCACTTCCACATCACATTCATCACAGAGATGAGCACGCTGCAAGAGTAGGCGAAGCAGGTAAGCCTGAAATGTATTTCTTCCCGTCACAGTGCAATAACTATGAGGGCGAATTCGGTCATACATATTTTGGTTTAAGACCTGAAACTACAAAGGAAGAGGTAAAGGAAGCTCTTATGAACTTCACAAAGGGCGATAACAAGCTTCTTGACCTTTCACAAGCATATAAGATTACTCTTGATACAGGCTGGGATGTACCTCCCGGCGTTCTTCACGCACCTGCAAGTATGTGTACTTATGAACCGCAGTTTGCAAGCGATGTATATGCAATGTATCAGTCTGTTCTTCACGGCGGACATTGCGTATCAGAGGATTTACTCTGGAAGAACTGTCCCGAGGAAGAAAAAGGTAATTATGATTATCTTATTGATGTTATTGACTGGGAAAAGAATGTAGATCCCAATTTCAGCAAGAATCGCTTTATGAAGCCGCAGGTAATTGTGTCAAATGAGCAGTATACAGAGGAATGGATTTGCTATAAGTGTAAAGAAGTATCAGCAAAACGTCTTACTGTAAACCCCGGACAAACAGTTATAATTAAGGACGCTGCTGCATACGGATTTATTCTGCTTCAGGGCAGAGGTAAGTTTGGTGTATGGGAAATTGAAACACCAACACTTATTCGCTACGGAGAACTGACAAATGATGAGTTTTTTGTAACAGAAAAGGCAGCAAAGGAAGGTATAACAATTACAAACACCTCTACAACAGAGCCTATTGTTATGCTTAAGCACTTTGCAGAAAATCCTGAACTTATTATTAAGTAGGTGAAAAATATGAAAAATAAATATATAGGTCATCCCTCACAACTTTATGGTGTGAGGGAAACCCGTATGATTGGCGGAAAATCTGACGGAATGCGACTTTTGGAAGTTAGAAACGGAAAAGGTCTTGAACTTACTATTTCTCTTGATAGATGTGCGGATATTCCATATCTTTTTTACAAAGGTAACAGTATGGCATATATTGCGCCTTGTGGACTGGTTGGCCCGCAATATTATGATAATAAGGGAATAGGATTTCTTAAAGGATTTACCGCAGGGTTTATAACAACATGTGGCCTTACTGCTGTTGGAAGTCCGTGCAAAGATAATGGTGAAGAACTTCCTCTTCATGGAAACATATCATATGTGCCTTGCGAACAGTACTCATACATAGAAGATGACGATTTCATTATTATTACTGCTGTTATGCGTGATGCAAGCCTATTTGGACATCAACTTGTTCTTGAAAGAGAGTATCGGATTAGTCTCGTTGAAAATACTCTTACATTAACCGATAACGTAAAGAATATCGGATGCAAGAAAACTCCATATATGATAATGTATCATTGTAATATGGGTTATCCGCTTTTGAGCGAAAATGCAGAACTTAATATTTCATCTGTTGAAGTTACTCCAAGAAATGATCATTCGGCAAAAGATATAGATAAATGGAACAAAATGATTAAACCTACGAATGATTTTATCGAACAATGCTATTATCATAAGTTTAACGATGATCCGGAAATATATTTAAGAAATCCTGATATTAATACAGAACTTAAAATGACTTTTGATGTTGATGCACTTGATTGTTTTACCGAATGGAAGATGATGGGAGAAAATGAGTATGTATTAGGCTTGGAACCTGCAAATTGTTATCCTGATGGTAGAGATGTAATGCGAAAAAAAGAGATTCTTAAGTACATTGAATCTAATGACACTAGTATCAATAGAATTACTTTTACTTTTAATGATATTTAAACTTTGATAAATCCGTAAAAAAATACTTAGTTTTATGGCATAGATAAAACAGCCAGAAAGGTAGATGATAAAATGGATTTTAAAAAGCTAAAAAACTGTATGGACGTGATTGTCCAAAAATATAATGCCCCTGGAGTTGATTGTATTGTTTATAAAAACCATGAGATGATTTTTAGATACTTTACGGGTATGAGTGATATTGAGAACAATAGAAAAATGAATGGAAATGAACTTTACTTCATTTTTTCAATGACCAAAATGATTACATGTACAGCTGCATTACAACTTTTTGAACAGGGAAAATACTTAATGAACGATTCTGTTTCAAAATATCTCCCGGAGTTTAAAGAAATGAAAATTTCTGCTGATGAATCGGATAATGAAAATGCTGGTCAAATTACAACGGGTAGTATAATGGGAGAATCTGCACAATACACTCAAAAAGGATTTGCGAAAAATCAGATTACAATTAAAGATTTGTTTACGATGAGTGCAGGTCTTGATTATGTTTTGAGTGATGATGCTATAACTAATGCACTGTCTGAAGGGAAAAAGAGTACACGGGAACTGGTTGGGGCGATGGCGGAAAAGGTTTTAGGCTTTGAACCGGGAACAAGATTCAGATACAGTCTTTGTCACGACGTATTTGGGGCATTAATAGAAGTTTGGTCGGGTCAAAAACTGGGCGAGTATATGAAAGAGCACATATTTGAACCATTGAATATGAACAATACTTTTTTCGGAATTCCTAAAGATGAGGAAAAACTTGCTAAAATGGCTGCAAGGTATATTTATGATGAAAACCGAAAACCCAAAAGACTACCCTTGGAATGTGTATTTAATTTGTCTGAAGAATACGAGAGCGGCGGAGCAGGTCTCACTTCTTGCACTGAGGATTATGCATTATTTCTTGATGCACTTGCTTGTGGCGGTATAGGTAAAAACGGTAGAAGAATTTTAACTCCTGAAATTGTTGAACTTATGGGAACAAACCACTTAAAAGGCAGGCAAGTTGACGACTTTTATCGATTAAGACCGGGATATGGCTATGGATTAGGAGTGCGTACTCATATTGATAAGTCACAAAGTGGCTCCATTAGTCCAATTGGAGAATTTGGATGGGATGGTGCGGCGGGTGCATTTTCATTAGTTGATACAAAAAATAAACTATCGCTCACATATTTTCAACATATTCATGGTTGGGATATTAGAATTCAGTCTAAAATACGAAATGCGTTATATGAGTGCATTGATAAAAACTTTCTGTAAATCAACAGAAAATCATGAAATTTAATTTAGATCTGAATTATAGTTTGAATTAAAGAATAATACGAAGGAGAAACAAATAATGTTAAAAGCACACGATACAAATTCTGATACAGGAATATCATCTTACTGTTTATCACTATTTGTGCGCAGCAGTGGAAAAACATTTCTTTGATAAATAATTAATTACAGAAAGTGGCTACAATATCCGTAAATATTTATGGGTATGAACATAAGGAGCCTAACAGTTATAAAGCTGAATGATGGAGGAGCTGACCAAATGACTAAATTAGAAATTCGACCAATTATTTTTCTTGAGCCCATATTTAAAGAGACGATATGGGGAGGAAAGAAGTTAGAAACGGAATTCAATTATAAAATACCAAGTGAAAAAACTGGTGAATGTTGGGCTATTGCTGCTCATGAAAATGGTGATTCAAAGATTATATGTGATGAATTTGAGGGATATACCTTAAGTATACTGTGGCAGGATCATCATGAACTTTTTGGAAATTTAAAAGGTGATGTTTTCCCATTGCTGGTAAAAATTCTTGATGCAAAAACTGATTTGAGTATTCAGGTTCATCCTGATGATGATTATGCAAAAAGATATGAAAATGGTTCTCTTGGCAAAACAGAATGTTGGTATGTATTGGATTGCGAAGAGAACACAACTATCATAATCGGTCACAATGCAAAAGATTCTTTGGAATTACGAAAAATGATAGAAGATAATCGTTGGGATGAACTTCTGCGAGAGGTGAAAATCAAAAAGGGTGATTTTTTTCAGATAGACCCGGGCTGTATACACGCAATCAAAGGCGGAACGATGATTCTTGAAACACAGCAAAACAGCGATATTACATACAGACTTTATGATTATGATCGAGTATCAGTCGCTGGGAAACCTCGTGAATTGCATACAGAAAAAGCTCTTGCTGTAATTAAAGCACCATTTCAGATAAATAACGTTGATAGAAACATAACAGAATTTGACGGTTATTCCCGTGAATTACTTGTAAAATGCCCATACTATAGCGTTGAAAAGCTTACGATACGTGAAAAAGCAGAGATTTTGCAAGAGTATAACTTTATGAATGTAAGTGTTGTAGAAGGCGACGGTATGGTTGACGGCAAAGAAATCAGGAAAGGTACCCACTTCATTTTGCCTTATGATTATGGAATTGCTGAATTTACCGGCAAAATGGAGCTTATTATTTCTTATTTATAGAAGGGATTTCAAAATATGAATTATAGAGAAAAGTATAATAGATGGCTTCAATACGAAACTGTTGATGAAAAAACAAAACAAGAACTGCAAAGCCTTACTGATAAAGAAATTGAGGATCGATTTTATTGTGACTTAGAATTTGGCACAGGCGGACTTCGTGGAGTTATGGCTGCCGGAACAAATAGGATGAATGTCTATACTGTTCGTCTTGCAACACAGGGACTAGCAAATGAAATTCTTGATTGTGATGGAGCGGCAGAAAAAGGAGTTGTTATTGCATTTGACTCAAGAAACAACTCAGAACTATTTGCAAAGGAATGCGCAAAGGTTCTTTGTGCTAATGGTATAAAAACATATATATTTGATGGACTTCGTCCCACTCCTGAACTTTCTTTTGCAGTAAGATATCTTGACTGTGCAAGGGGCGTTGTAATTACCGCAAGCCATAATCCAAAAGAATATAATGGTTACAAGGTTTATGGTGAAGATGGTGCACAGATTGAGCCTGAAACGGCAAAGAAAATTATCGGTTATATAAACAATACAGATATATTTGACGATATAAATCTTTGCGGAAGTGCTGAACCTATAATAATTGGAAAGGACATTGATGAAGCATATATTGATGCTGTAAAAGAACAGTCATTCGGTATAAGTATTCCTGATGATTTTAGGGTGGTGTATACTCCCCTTCATGGCTCGGGTAATATTCTTGTGAGACGTGTTCTTGATGAGATAGGTGTTGAGAATGTTTTTGTTGTTCCTGAACAGGCATTACCTGATGGAGATTTTCCAACTGTTAAATCTCCAAACCCTGAAAATTCAGAGGCGTTTACACTTGCAATAGAATATGCAAAGAAGCGGAATGCAGATATAATCTTCGGAACAGACCCTGACAGTGACCGAATAGGTGTTGTTGTGAGAAATGCTGACGGAAAATATATTGTTTTAAACGGAAATCAGACAGGAACAATACTTTGCGAATATATTCTTCGCAATATGAAACAAAAAGGATTGTTGCCTGCTAACGCAAAAGTTGTAAAGACCATTGTTACAACTGAAATGGTAAAGGCGGTCAGTGAAAGCTATGGGGCAGAGCTGATTGATGTTCTTACGGGATTTAAGTTTATTGGCGAACAGATAAAATTACTTGAAGATAAAGGGTGCCCTGAAAACTTCATTTTTGGGCTTGAGGAAAGCTATGGCTATCTTAAAGGAATATATGCAAGAGATAAGGATGCAGTTGTTGCGGCAATGCTTGTTGCAGAAGTTGCTGCCGAGTGCAAAGCGAAGGGGATAACTCTTTATGAACGGCTAATGGAGCTTTATGAAAATTATGGATATTATTTGGAATGTCTTGAAACAAAAACGCTTACGGGTATTGATGGCAGAAAACAGATAGAATCCATTATGGATAAGTTTAGAACGAAAACACTTCCATTTGATGTAAAAGATGTTAAGGACTATTCAAAGGGTATTGACGGTTTGCCAAAGTCGGATGTATTAAAATTTTTCCTTAAAGATGATGGATGGTTTGCTGTAAGACCATCAGGGACCGAACCGAAAATTAAATTCTACTTCGGAGTGGCGTCTACATCTAAAGAAAAGGCAGAACTTTTACTGGACAAGTTGAAAAATACAGTGCTTGAGTTTGCGGCCGATCTGAAATAAGCCGAATTTTGGAGGAAAATGATAATATGAGTATTATATTCAACAAAGATGATAAGAAATTTAGTATACAGCTTCCCTCCTCATCATATTTTTTACAAATTGATGAGGAGGGAGCTTTGAGAAATCTTTATTGGGGAAAAAAGATTGATAGACCGACAGATACGATGTTGGAAGTTCCGGTATCAAATTCTTCCTTTAGTCGGACATATCCATACCGTGAGGAATATATCGCAAGAGGGAAAACATCCTTTGATGAGCCATGTATTCTTCCTGAATTTTCGGACGGAACACGTGATACACGACTGATATATAAATCTCATTCCATTACAAAATTTGATGACGGCGAGTTGCTTTCAATTTTAATGGAGGACGAGTTTTATCCCTTTATGGTTGAACTTCGTTACAGAATTTATGATGGACTTGATTTAATTAGTAAAAATGCAGTAATAACTAACAACGGCTCTGATTCAGTAAAGCTGACCAGAATGAAATCAGGTACGATGTATACACATTGGGGTAGACCCATGCGGCTTATGTATTTTTCGGGCAGATGGGGCAGAGAATATCAAAAAGAATATATTGATTTGCAAAAAGGCAGATTTGTAATTGACAACCGCCGAGGCACATGCGCCGGACCGAACTTTGTTCCATTTTATGCACTTGACGAGGGGTGCACTACTGAAACATCAGGTGGTGTATGGTATGGCACTCTTCATTGGAGCGGTAACTTCAAAATTGAATTTGAACAGCCCTATACGAATCAGGTATGCGTAACTGCCGGTGTTAATGATTTTGACTGTGAAATCGTACTGAAAGCCGGAGAGTATTTTGAAACACCACTTTTTACAATAGGATATTCGGACGGCGGATATGAAAAAATGAGTGAAACCCTCTATGATTTTCAATTTGATTTTCTTGCGCCGCAGAATAAGGTACACAACATATTTCCTATTATTTATAATTCATGGTATCCTTATGAAATGAATGTGAATGAGGAAAAGTGTTTGTCGTTTTTAGATAAGGTAAAAGAGGTTGGGGCAGAGCTCTTTGTAATAGACGATGGTTGGTTTAAAGGCAGAACAAGCCAACTCAGTAGTCTTGGTGATTGGGAGGTTGACAAAGAGAAGTTTCCTAATGGTTTGAAACCAATTTCGGATAAGGCACATAGTATGGGTTTGTTGTTCGGACTTTGGATTGAACCTGAAATGGTAAACGAAAATTCAGACTTGTTTAAAAAGCATCCCGAATGGGTTCTTCATTATCCTAACCGTTCGCGGACAAAATTTACCCATCAGTGCGTTCTGAACCTTGCTCGTGAAGATGTAAAAGAGTTTGTCTTTAATGCGGTAGATACAATAATATCAGAATTTAATCTCGATTATGTTAAATGGGATATGAACTCATATTTCTCGGAGGTAGGCGATCCTGAGTATAACGGCAACCAAAAGGAAATTTGGATAAGATATACCCAAAATTTGCTTGATGTATGGAAAACACTTAACGAAAAATACCCAAAGGTTTTGTTTGAATGCTGTGCACATGGTGGAGCTCGTTCGGACTACGGAATGGCTCGGTACAGTGATCGCATCAACCGCAGTGACAATGCTGACCCTATTGATGTGCTTAAACTTCACGAGGGATTTTCTACATATCTTCTTTCAAAATTGGCGGGCGGTGCAGGAAATATTTCCCCGAGTCCAAATGGTATAAACGGACGTAAGGTTCCGCTAAAATTTAGAGCATTCCTTGGTATGACAGGCTCAATGAGTGTTGGAATTAACCTGCTGAAAGCACCTGCTGAAGAAATTGCAGAAATCAAGAATTATCTTGACGAATACAAAAGAATCAGGGATATAACCCAGAATGCGTATGTTTACAGACTTGCATCGGCTTTTGATAACAGTTATACTGTATGGGAATATTTAAAGCGCGATAAATCTGCGGCTATTATCTTTGTTTTTGCTCACGGAATGAATTTCAGAGACGTTCCGCCGAGAATGCGCCTTAGAGGTCTTAATGCCGAGAAAATGTATAGAGTAAGTGGTATCGAACATTACTTTGAAGACGGGTTCAGGGAAGAAGTACCGGAATATACCTCAAAAGGTGATGCACTTATGAACTTTGGTGTTCAGGTTGAACCGAGAGGAGACTATGACTGTCAGATTATTAAGATTAAAGAGGTATAAATAGCGCATAAACCATCTTTAAGTGAAGGCTTTTGTTTATAAGGAATAGTTTTGCTGAAAGGTTTTTCGATAGGAAACCGGGGTCATACCGGTTTCCTTTTTGAATACCTTGTTTAAATATCAGAGTTTACAGACAAGTGTGGATAAATCAATTATCTATAATCCGTCGTATATTGACATTTGGGTATCCCTGCAAGATGATGTAATTAAAATTCCCGCCGGCGAAACAGTGTATCTTAAAAATAATTAGTGCAGAAAAAACGGTCAAGGTCATTGCAGATGCAAATAACTTTGACCGTTTTCTCTATTTCAATGATACAGCATTCGAGAATGCAAGCCATTTTGCACCATAGCTATCCAATGAAAAGCGGTTGCCGCATTCATTTTCAATAGCGTGGTGCTTCACACGATACCAGCCGCGCAGTTCTCCCCTCAATTCACTGTCGGCGGAGATTGGCTCAACCCATATTTGTTGACCATATTGCAATTCACCTTTTGAAAGAGGTTCTGAGTTTGGAATGCTGCTTTGCACAAATTGGGGCGGAGATATAAACAATTCCTCCGTCTGTTCAAATGGAATGGTAATATTACACCCTATCAAATAGGACTTTGCATAATCAACGAGCATCCACCCGTGTTTTGTTGACCAAACAGGTTTTTCGTGCATAATTGGCAGAAGTTTTTTGTTAAGACGAACCATTTCATAGAAGAAGTGTTCACTTTCCGTTCTCCCGAGTAAGAAATCAGTCGTAACGCCGTACAAGTCTGCCATTTTTTCTAATCCCTCGACGGATGGTGCTTTATTTCCTGTTTCCCATGCACTTAATGTCGGCTGAGAAATCCCCAACAATTCGGCAGCTTCGATAACTTTTAATTTTTTTAACTGTCTTGCCGTTCTGAATTTATTTTTCATTTGCACCACCTAATTTCTAAGCTCTCTTTCATTTTACAACAAACGCATTATACCACAAAATTGCGTTTTTATCAAGAGGAGAAGTTTTTATTAATCCACAAAATTAAAAGTTGCAAAATCAATCTCGGTTTCGTGTAATTAAGTAGAAGAATCAAAGATACACTACAAAGGAGGTTTTCAATATGAAGAAAACGATTAAAATTTCTGCATTTGTTCTCAGTCTGACGCTTTTGATTAAGGCGTCCGTTTCTGTTCGGGCAGAAGAAATCCCCAGATCCTCTGTTCCGCAAAACGCAACCGAGGAAAGTATTCTCATAACCGAGAATTTAATCAATGGTATACTGGATGAAGTATCGCAAGGACTCGGATATCTTGAAGCGAGAAGCAAAGCAAACAATTTAATTTACAATGCCGTTCTTTCGGGTCAGGCAGGCGGATACGGGTATGGCCTCCTCTCTCCAATTGCGTGCAATGCAATTTTTGAGTATAGGGATATTTACCTCAGACCGGATTTTTATGTCGCTACAGAAGCAAATGTAAGAAATATGCTTGCAGACTTGATAACACAAGTTGAAGCAGGAATGGATTACGAAGAAGCCCGTAAAGAAGCCTACACCAGAATTTACAGGTCGGTTGATCCGAATTTTGATCCGTCTGAGCGCGAAATGACCGACTTCTGTTATTGGGATACTCCGGCAGTCGATTCTGCAATGTTTAACAGGGCAAGAAAAGTTCTGCTTGAGGCAGAAGCAAAGTATAAAACGCAACTTAATGTGCAATAATGAAAGTTCTTTTATAAACCTACAGCAATAATGAAAGTTCTTTTATAAAAACACTTGAAATTATTTTGGAAATCTGCTATAATAACAATATAAGTTTCAAGGTTTCAAAAAAAGAAATCATAGTTTATCAGAGTATTCACAGTGTCTAAGGATTTAATCTTTAGGCACTTTTTTTATTTCTGCTGCCTCTTTTAATAAGAGGCACAAATACCGAAAGCTGCAGGGTTATTCCCTGTGGCTTTAACACGAGTTTTTTTACTCACAATGCACTCAAAGAAAGTTTTCTTTCGATGAGTGCATTTTTTATTATAGAAATAGCCTTAGCGGCTCAAAGCTCGATATATTCCGAGAAGCCGCAAGGCCCTCGTTATATATAAAAATTTATTTCAAAGGAGGTAGATTACATTGATTTTGTATCTACAAGCAACAACAAATGTGCAGGACTTGGTGATTGACTACATTGAAGTCAAATTGAAGTCCGGAAAAACTGCCAGCTTAAACTGGGATGAAAGCGGTATAAATCGCTCGGAAACCAGTTTTGATGCGCGGTACAAAGGTGTGTATTTCGATGAGGAATACGCTAACGGCAAAATTTCCGAATTGGACGGCATGAAAATTGATACTGTAAAGTTATATTCGGAACAAACCAAGAATCCGGAAATAACAATTACGCAGATGTCATTTGAAGACGGCGATGAAAGACTGGATTTTGGTCCCGGCGTTCTGTATGCAGGCAAAGGAGTTGGTTGCAATGAATGAAAGTAAAAACATTTCAGATTATGATATCATTCTTTTACCGTACATTGCAGAAATCATTGCGTCGGATAAATTAACCGATGATCAAAGAGAGCTTCAGCTCCGCGCGATATTCAAGCTCCGAAGTATTCTTAAATATTATGCAAACCGGCGTTATTTATCTAAGCTCATTAATGCTATTGCAGAGAAAAAGGAGCTATGATACTGAAAGCAACATCTAAAACTGAGATGAATCTTGTGTTGCAGCCGGATTGTCCTCGTTACGACGGGAATCGGTTTATTACGGGAAAATACAATGTACCCGAAGAAGAACTGATCGCATGGTCTGAAGTATCACTTAATGCCGGAGGTCCGCTTTGTTCATATGCTTGTGAACGCTATAAAGAACTCTTTATATCTATTCTGCCGGAATATGCAGATGGGTTAAAGTAGATCAGAAAGCAACCCACAGTCTTGAAGAATGCTTGCAATTGATTATCGAAAAAGAAAACTAATTAAACTTACACACGAAAGGAGTTACACAAATGGCATATAATCAAAAAATTATGCGAATGAAGGAGCTTATCGAAAAGCTCACAGAGGCAGACATTGCCTATTACAAAAATGATGATCCGATAATGACGGACCGTGAATACGACTTGTTATTTGATGAACTTGCAAAGCTGGAGACTGAAACGAGTCTTATGCTTTCGGGTTCCCCGACGCAAAAAGTATCCGGCGAAATTCTGGAATCACTTACCCCTGTCACACACTCAAAGCCGATGCTTTCGGCAGATAAAACAAAATCCGTAGATGATTTAATTAAGTTTGCAAAAGGCAGAGATGTTTTGCTGTCCTGGAAGCTGGACGGCTTAACCATTGTTCTCCGTTATAAGGACGGGAAGCTGGAACAGGCCATTACCAGAGGGGCTGAAGGGATTGTCGGTGAGGATGTTACACATACGGTAAAGACATTTGTGAATGTTCCTCTTACAATTCCGGAAAAATCTGAGTTTGAAGTGCGCGGCGAAGGCGTCGTGTCCTATAAAAATTTCAATGAAGTCAATCTCGGTCTGGATGAACCTTACACACTTCCGAGAGCCTTTGCATCAGCGAGTACGCGTAAACTAAACTCAAACGAGTCAAAAGAGCGCAGATTGGAATTTTTTGTGTTTGATATTGTATCGGAAAACAATATGCCTTCGACCAAAACAGATGAGTTTGAGTTTATGGAACGCAACGGATTTCAAACGGTGCCTCATGTGTACTTAAACGCTGATAGCACGGCGGACATTATCAAAGCCGCAATTGAAAGATTTGAACCGAAGCTCTATGGATATCCCGTTGACGGACTGATTATGGAATATAACGATATTGCCTACGGAAAATCACTCGGCGCGACAGGACATCACGAAAATCGTCTGATTGCGCTCAAGTGGAAGGATGAACTGTACGATACCAAATTTCTTGGTGTCAGACTGGCAACAACCCGAACCGGCATGGTAAGTATTACGGCTCTTTTAGAACCCGTAACCATAGACGGAACGGTTGTAACACACGCAAGTCTGCACAATGTCGATATTTTCGAGAAATTTAAGTTTGGTATTGGCGATACAGTAAAAATCTATAAGGCAAATATGATTATTCCGCAGGTTGCTGAAAATGCGACACAAAGCGGTACATACAGCCTTCCGATGATTTGCCCGTGCTGCGGCCAGTCCCTTGAAATTGACAAAACTTCCGGAGGAACCCGTGTGCTGCGTTGCAATAATCAGCATTGCTCGGCAAAGCTTGTCAGAAAGTTCGTTCATTTCTGTGATAAAACCAGAATGAATATCAATGGCATTGCAGAGTCAACGCTTGAAACATTTGTCAGCAATGGCTGGGTAAAGAATTTTGGTGATCTTTATGAGTTGGAACAGCATCATGATGAAATCGTAGATACTGATGGCTTTGGTGAAAAGTCATATCAAAGAATGCAGAAATTTATTGATGCCAGCCATAAATGCACACTTAATCAGTTTATTGCAGGACTTGGCATTCCGATGGTAGGTCGTTCTGCCGGAAGAATACTTAACAAACACTTCGGCGGAGACTGGAATGCGTTTGAAGATGCAATTAAGAGCGGATTTGATTTTACCGTTCTTAAAGACTTCGGCGAAACAATGAATAATAACATTCACAAATGGTATGCGGACAAAGACGAAGAAAAGCTTTGGCGTCCTTTGCTTACAAAAATAGAATTTATCAAAGAGGAGAATAAAACTATGAGTACAAAAATCACACCTTTATACAAAAATACAGTTGTTGCGACCGGGAAGCTTGAAAACTACACCCGTGACGGCATTCAGAACAAGCTGATTGAACTGGGAGCAGTTCCGGCATCTTCGGTTACAAAAAAGACAGACTATCTTATTGTCGGTGAGAAAGCAGGCAGCAAACTTCAAAAAGCTCGCGAGCTTGGTATACCTACACTGACAGAAGCAGAATTTGAAGACTTGATTTCTGATTAAAACTATTTGAAATCACATTATGCGGCGGAGTGGTAAAAGCTCCGCCGTTTTCTTTAGGAGGTTTTTTATGAGAAAGAAAACAATAGGAAAACTGTCATTCGGTCCGACCGTAGACATTACAGATCCTTGCTATGACAGAGATGTGTGGTGCCGAATGAATAAGGTATCAATTAAACAAGGCAGTTATACTTGCGTTGTTTGGTCAGAAGACGGGCACGTGGGTATAATCGGAATATATCTTGACGGAAAGATTCCAAAGCAATCTGCTATGAAAACAATCGGAGAGATTGGTGTTGACGCAGGCCTTGCCGGATTCTTTTTTGATAAACCGGATTATGACAACGCTGCATGGAATAATTTCTGCGAAAATCTCAGAAATGAAAATGTGTGGGTTACCGAAGACGGATTTTTTTCTTCCAGCGGTTACGGAGATGGCTGCTATCCTGTTTATTCAAAACAAAGCAAAGGCGAAAATGTTGCCTTAGAAATCAGATTTATGTAAGGAGAATTGTTATGACATCGGATAAAAAAGTTATTGAAATTCATGGTGTGCTTCAAAAGCCCCTCGAAATCGGAAGTTCCGCTTTTATTCTTGAAGATAACGGAATCAGAAGAACTTCTACCGTTCTTGAATACAAACAGGTTTCCGAGAATGAGATTCATTTTGAAACACTCAATACCATCTATCATTTGAGAACAATGTCAATCAAATCAAGGCCCTTATGGAACAAATCGACCTTCAATATGAAGACGAAAAGCCCAAAACAGCGTATCACAAAAAAGTTAAGAAAAAGAAATGGAAAAAGCAAAAAAACAAGTCAAAAAACGGTAGGAGGAAATAACTTATGTCCGAAGATTATAAAAATAATCAAATAATCCGAAAAGATGCAAAAAACTGTTTTGTTGAAAGCTTAAATGATAGCTTTTCTATCGGCAAGGCACATTTGGGATTTGCTTCATATGATATGAACAAACCCGCCGGCAATCGTCAGACGAACAGAATTAACATCTACATATCTGTCGAAGAATTGCTGGAGTTGTGCCGGAAATTATCTTGCGGAGAACTGAAATATATGTTTCAAAACAAGAAAAAGGCCTCCGACAGTTCACCGCTATATCAATGCCTTGGCGGGACATCAGCGGAAAGGCTCAAAAAGGCAGGTAAATCAAGAGCTGACGGCATGAGCCTTTCAAGGACAGCGCAGATTATCTGCGGCAGCAAATGCGATATTCTCTTTATTGCGGATAGCGGTCCGGGCGAAGAAAACGAAAAGGGATTGATTGTACCGAGGTTCGGAAACAAGCCGGAAAATCATGTGGCAGTCAGTATGACCTTTGATTCGCTCAGCGAATTGCTGTTAATGACTAAAACTCATTATGAGGCATGGCTTTCGGCATATTATGCTGCTGCATTTAAGCCTCAGTCCAATTCCAAACCGAGACAGACTGCGGAAAGTCCGCAATCATTCGACTCGATTATATAGTTTACCTGTTTATACGAATGACGGCTTGAAATACAGCCGTTATTCTTTTGCCTGTTTACGCCTATAAATTGGCACAAAATTGGCACATCTATGCCGATGACAAGAAAAACATTATGTGCTATAATAATATCATGTATAAGTGGGTTCGGGGGACTGACTCACTTTTTTAATATGATCTCGGGAGGAATATATCTATGAAATATTGTCCGTTCTGCGGTGCAGTGCTGCCTGATGAAAAGATTTCATTTTGTCTGGAATGCGGCGAAAAGCTGTCTGACTTCAATCTTCACACGGAAACGGAAAAAACGGTGAAGAAACCCAAGAAAGAAAAGAAAAAAACTAAATGCAAGAAAAAACGCGAACCGGATGCAGAGCTGTTCAGCGAAGAACCAACTGAAAGTGTTTCGGATAACTATGACGGGTATTATGATGATGTTACTCCAAAAGACTCGGTTATGCTGCATCAGGGCTTGGATAAAACTTTGGTGAAGAAGCTTGTGATCTTAATAGGTTGTGTCATCATAGCTATTGCATTATGTGTTGTTGCGCTTGTTTTGCTTAGTTAGTTGCAATTCGAAGTTCTTTTTCGTGTAATTAAACAGAGGTGATGAGCAGATGCTATACTTATCTAAAGGAATTGCAGAAAAAGATTCTACGGAAAATTTAATTAAGGTACGCCGTGGCGATTATACATATACCGTTTCGGGGAATGCCGCAAAGCTTTGGCTTGCCGGCCGTTTTGGCTTTGCTGCCTGTGATACTGATGAAGAAATCAGTGATATATTAAATCTTGCAAAAATGGGATTGGCCGAATATGAAACCGAAGAATGCCAAGCATCGTGGTATAGGATTCTTACAAGGTGCGTTTGTGTACCGACAAAGAAAGGGTTTGCGGGGTTTCTCATAAAATCGGAGAAAACTATGATGCGCTGGCTTAACTTTGCGGGAATACGATTGTCTACAGCTGAGCTGGTATTTCTCAGCGAAAACCACATTCAGCCTAAAAATGATTTACTATATGCAGATAATCGTCAGGCACTTGTAGAAACAATATATACTCCGGCAAATATTTTCGATAATGTTCTGGAAGCTCAGATGGAACACGCTTCCCTCCGTGATACTACCGTCGAAACGATTATGTCGCTATTGCGTAAAAAGAAAATCGTTATGCTGTGAGGTGAAACATATGCGTGAAAAACTAAAGAAAATTCCAAAAGCATTAAAAAAACAAATCCTGCTTAGATATTTTTCAGGTGTGCTAATTTTCATATTATATGATATACTAATAGCAGACAGCAGAAATATATACATTTCGCTTCCGGTTATAATAATTTCAGTATTTCTGATTACAAACGGCAGTATTTTGTTGTATAATTGTGTTGCGGAAGAATATATGTGCGTATCCGGCATATGCCAGTCGGTTTGTAAAACACGCTTTTTAAGACGAATCAAATATTTCACGATGCTCTGTGATGATAAAACGGTCAAAGTATATCCTCACAGTCAGATTAAAGACATTAAAGAAGGCGTGGAAATAAAGATTTATCTTTCCGATAAAACATCGGTATACGCAAACGACACGGAATATGTTATATTAAGCTACTACGCAGTGGAAGCAGGAAATGAGGTGAAATAATGGAAATAACGAAAGAGACATTGCTTAAAATGTTAGATGAGATCAGAGAGTATATTGAAACTAACTCAAACAGCGACGGGACATTCAACTTTGACAAAGAGCGGGCATGGGTGGCTTTGGACTTTGTAAAAAAAGAAATCAAAGCAAAAAAGGCATAACTTTATTCAAAGCGATTGACGAAATAACATTTATGTGATATAATAAGCACATAAGTTTCAGGATTTTCAATCGTAAAATCAAAGTTATCTAAGTTTTCAAAGTGTCAATCAGCACTGTTAAGGTGCTTTTTGGCACTTTTTTTATTTCTTTTTCTGCGCAAGTCGCGCAGATATTTATTCCCACGATTTCCGCCTGCTTGCAGGTTGAAATAAATATAATAATTTTATTGCAGGTAAAAACCTGCGGAAAGGAGCGCTTTTTATGATAAAAGCATTTGTAACGGACGCCGTTGTATCAAAGGGATATAACGGTCAGGACGCATTGAAGTATTCGGAGGACGGAAAATCTGTCAGATTCCGTATCGGTAAAAAGGTCTACGATACCCGATGCGAAAACAACACTCGCTGGTTTAATATCGGCGTAAAAGCATTCGGTGCGGTTTGTGAGCGTATTAAGAAAATGCAGCTCAAAGACGGTTCATATGTAAGCTTTATCGGGAAATTGGATGAAGATACATGGACCGACAAGGAAACCGGCGAAACAAAAACCGCTATGGTGATTATTGTTGACGATATTGAGTATACCGTAAGCGGCGGCTCAAATAAAGACAGTAATAACCAGAATAGGCAGAACACAAACTCCGCAAACGGACAAAATATGTCCGGTGCAGGCAGTCAGCCTACTCATCCTCCGGCTCAGGGAATGCCCGATAATTTTTCAGGATATGAAAATTTCGGCGCAGGCGATTTCTTTGACGAAGGAATGTAAGCACAATGAATCAAGCGTATTAAACGCACATGGGTTACTTTACCGTAAGTATACTCATGTGCGTTTTTGCGTTCCAAGGAGGTTTTGTTATGACAAACGATGTGTTTTGTGCTTTGTCCGAATCTGAAAAGGCAAACAAAATCAAAACTGTATTAAGGCAGCGAACCGAAGATTTTCTGACGGATTCAGAAATCGAAATGATTGTGAAATCCGTCAGACTGAAAACTCAATACTGCGTTATAGTATTTGAAGATCCATATAAATTCTGCGGTTATATGTCGATTCTTCCGATTCAAGGCACAAAAACAGTTTTCGGGGGTGTTATTGCAGGTATGCAAAACTCTCCTGATGATTTATTTTGTCCGTTCCGTGCAGTTGCCGTTGTAAATGACGGAATTGACGGTAAAGATTCAAAAGGTCATATCGTCATATATCTTCCTCGAAAAGACTCCGGAAAGGAGCGCACAGGATGAACAATGACAAAAAGAACAATTTAGGACATGAGGCTCTTATTTTAATCGGCTGTATTATGTTGCTTGCTTTTATATGCAGATTATGGCCGATCCTGCTGTTAATGCTGCTTGCAGTATTTGCGGCTGCGATCACATTGCTGCTGAGACCTCAAACCGGCACAAATGATACCTTGCCCGAAACACCGCAGGCAAAAACAGATGTTAAACTTCCGAATGAAAAGGATGTTCAGGCTCTTGCGTATTCTGTCATACTCAGACGGATTACAGAGCTTGTTACAAACGAATATCCGAATGCACGCTGGATCTGGGAAAGACCCAATGCCAAGCAGCAGATATTCATTATGTCGGAGCTTTACATCTTGCTTAACCATGCAGGCGGATATAAACGGGCAAAGGTACAGCTTCACAATTTTCGGGTTATCGGAATTGAATACGAGGGCATCGGATATGATGAGCCTTGTGTCAGCAGCGAAAAAGAAACTGAAGATATTCCGCCCAAAGAAGAATCCGAAAAACAAAACTACGAGTTAATTGCCTTTGAATGGGTGGATACTCACATCATTTCCATAAATGAAAAATGCAGTGAGGCTATCGGGCAAGGATTTACTGAAATCCTTATATCCGATGATGAATTGCCGACGCCGGAAAGCTGGGACAATATATGTACCGAATTAAAGCGTGCCGGAGTCAGTCATACTGCAATAAGCGATGATGGAATTAAAATCAATCTTACGCAGTTAAATGCAGAAAGGAATTAAGAAAGTATGAGTACATACGTAAACAATTTATTCAATTTCAGCCGTTCTCTCCCTGAACCGTTTGATAAGCTGGCAAATAAAAAAATCAGTATCTCGTCAAAATACGGTGACGGAACAACGGCCACCTTGTGTTCGACGGTAATTAAAGCCGTAAATGCAGTATGCAGTTGTATGAATGGCTCCGGACTCGGCGCCGTTGGAGTGATTGACCATAGGACTGTTGCAGAGTACAAATCCGCAATGGATCCCGACGCATATCACCTCGTTGTATATGACAGCGTTTCCGGGGCTATTATGGCAAGTGTATATGATAAGTCAACGGAAGTTTTGGAAACTTATGTCCTAAACTCTTCCGGGCGTGACGGAGCAGCCGTAATCATGGCGATGTTTCCTGTGCTTATGAATGATGACGAGTTCAAGGAAAACTTTGACACATATTACGATCAGTTTTTAGCGAGATTTCCCGATACCACGCTTACAAACGAAAGTATGGGGATCCTGTGCGATAATGCCTATCGGAGAATCAAAGATGAAACCTGTACGGCACATATTAAGACCAATATTGACAAAGCCGGTAATATGATGCGTGTGGCTCAGGCTCAGATTGATTCGGGAGCATTTACTCCCACTTCGGTTTTAGCCGGCGAATTTACTATTTTCGCAAACACCGGACCTGCTCCCATTAAAAAAGCAAGCACTGTTGTTGAACTCAGTGATTTTGTGGGACAGTATGAATTTGATAAGCGTACCTTTTCATCAGAGGAGCAGTCGCTGATCCCGAAGCTTCCCGAATGGTATGTAGTTCCGGAAGAGGTTGTGGATATTTGCAAACACGCAAAAGAAACAACGGGTAAACCAATGCAGATGCGAAATTTTCTGCTTCGAGGTCCTGCCGGAACCGGTAAGACAATGGGTGCGAAAGCGATTGCAGCCGGACTCAATCTGCCGTATGTGAAATACACCTGTTCCGCAGGAACGGAAATCTTTGATTTTATAGGTCAAATTTTCCCCGAAACGGACGATATGGCAACCGGCGACGCGGTGATTGACGAGCAGCGAAAGCAGCTTAAAGCGATGGGCGGTATCAATTATGAAAATGTATCGAAGCTATTAAAGCTTCCCGATCTTGACGATATGGATTACGATCCGGCGGGAGTGTATGAAGCTTTGACAGGTACTAAAAATGAAACTGCCACGGTTCAGGACTGTATGAGAAAGGTTTTGGATATCGTAACGGATAAAATCAAAGAATTATCCAAGCCTGCTCAAAACAGCAATTCAGGCGGACAAAAATATACCTATACTGAAACGGATTTCCTGAAAGCTCTCAAAAATGGCTATGTAGTCGAGTTGCAGGAACCTACAACCATTGTTCAGCCGGGTGTACTTGTCGGGCTTAACTCATTGCTTGAACAGTCCGGTTCAATTACATTGCCCACAGGTGAAATCATAGAACGGCATCCTGATGCAGTTGTTGTGGTTACTACGAATGTCAGCTACGAAGGCTGCCGTGGACTAAATCAGTCTGTTATAGACAGAATGAGTCTGGTACGGGATGTTGAACTTCCATCACCGGAGGTTATGGTCCAGCGTGCCATGAGCGTGACAGGCGCAACTGACGAGTATCAGGTTTCACAGATGGTACAGGTTGTAAATGATATGGCTGAATATTGCCGAAAATCCGGCATCAGCGATGGCAATGTCGGTATGAGAAGCCTTATAGACTGGATTATCAGTTCTGAAATTACAGGTGATATCCATGAGTCTGCCCTTCATACGATTGTCAGCAAAGCAACTTCCGATGAGGCAGATCGAGAGGCACTTATTGCAACGGTGCTTGAACCTCAATTTGCCCCAAAACGGCATAAAGCAACAGCATAAACAAAGAAAGGAGGCTACCCTATAATGGCAAGGGTGAATCACAAATTAGTAAAACAGCGTTTGAACGAAAAACGCAGCTCAATTACGGACCGGCAGTTCTTCTCTTCCCGTATTCTTGCAGGACATTTTGAAGACATTGCAACGGCACAAACAAAACGGTATAAATACAATCGCCGTGTCCGTGTCAACTTGTATTGGAACTCGAAAGACGGCAGCATTGCCTGCACAAATAACGAGTTTATCCGCATAAACTGCGGAAACAAGTTTGTAACCAAAACAAAAGGCAGAGAAAACCGCTACAATATTGTGGCGGGATTGTTTGCTCACGAACTCGGACATGTACTGTATACCGATTTTCTCAGCGAACAAACTCATACAAATGCGTTCGCAGGACATTACTGGTATCCGGCAACCCCAATATTGAAAATCTCATCTGATAAAATGAATGAGCGCGCTATTTGGGACTATATCGCAGCCGACGAGAAAAATCTTGAAATGGTGCAGTTTATTGTGCGGCATATTCAGAATATTATTGAAGACGGCTACATAGAAAACAGAATGCTTGCAAACTTTCCCGGAACATTAAAGTACGGTCTTGAATGCGTCAGAAAAAAGCATTTTGAGTCTATGGATACCGTAACGCAAATGATTGAGTATGAGGACAATGGAGATGCACATATTTGCGAGAGTATATTGCAGATTATTTTATCTTATGCGAAATTCGGTGAGATAAAATACGGTGATGAACCTCTTACAGATGAGCGTATCAAAATCGTTTTTTCACTCCTTTCGGATATTGACAGAGCGCTGCTTGGAACTTCGTCAAAAGAGCGGTTCGATGTTACCAACACTATACTAATAAGGTGCTGGGATTACATACACAGTTATCTTGAGTATTGCAAGGAGAAACAAGCAGAAGCTGAAGCTGCAGGAGGAACTGCAACTATTGCGGAAACTCTCGGAGAAATGCTGAAAGCAATATCCGCATCTTCTGAAATTGCCGAAGGTGAAACTTCTCCCGTGCAGTCAGCAGGAAACGAATCCAACGCATCAGCAACCGGAAAGAACCGTGCTAAAACTCGTTTGAAACTCCAAGAGGCTGAAAAGTCAGATGATGAGAACTCAGATGACGGTTCTGCCGGAGGAGAAAATTCTGACGGCGAGGAAAATTCTGACGAAAATGACTCCTCCCAGACTGAAACGAAAAATTCGGGAAACGAATCTCAGTCCGGAGAAGACAACTCGACTGGTGAAATATCAGATGGAGACGCTGATAGCGGCAACGGAATGTATGACGGACATAAGCAAGATGTTACATCTTCCGAAAAAGGTCGTCTTCCTCACGAACAGACAGACCGAGTTTCGGATCCTGTTGGTGGTTCGGTCGAAAAAAGCGACGAATATGAGCCGGAAATATACTCAAACGCAGCAAGTGATATTGAACAGGTCCTTGAGAAAATGGCTGAACGAGCTGCTTGTAAGGAACTCGAAAGCAAACGAACGCAAGAGCTTAACGAGGCAGCACAAAACATTTCATACGGAAATGTTCATTCCGGCGTACATGTTCGGGTAAATCGTATCAACGAGGTTGATGAGAAGTTAATCGAATATTATAACCAAGTAGCAGAACCGCTGCTTAAAATATCAAAGCAGCTAAAAGGTTCTCTGGTAAGACAGCTTAAAGAAAACCGACGCGGCGGTAAACAAACGGGTTTGATCATGGGGCGTCGGCTCGATGCTCACTCGTTGTATCGAAACGACGGTAAGGTGTTTTACAAGAATGCACTTCCGAATGAAATTCCGGAAATATCAATCGGCGTATTGCTTGACGAATCGGGTTCTATGAGTTCCTGCCAGCGTTCTACTTATGCAAGAGCGGCGGCAATCATATTGCACGATTTCTGTGAAAGCCTTAATATTCCGATTATGGTATACGGTCATTCAACGGGATATGCCGAAGATTATACGGAAATCGTCGAATTGTTTTCATATGCCGAATTTGAAGGCTTTGATAACGACGATAAATATAGGCTCATGGATATCAGCTCGCGCGGAAGCAATCGCGACGGTGCTGCTCTACGATTTGTTGCAGAGCAGCTTTCCAAAAGACCGGAAGAAATCAAAATTTTATTTTTGGTGTCGGACGGTCAGCCTGCCGCAAGCGGATATCATGGGACAGCTGCCGAGGAGGATTTGCGAGGAATAAAACACGAGTATGGGCGCAAAGGCGTTCTTCTCATAGCCGCTGCCATAGGCGACGACAAAGAAAGTATAGAAAGAATATACGGTGATTCCTTTATGGATATTACCGATCTTGAACAGTTACCCGCTAAGCTTACATCAGTGATTAAGCGACACATAAGGGTATAAAAACACGCTATGCGGGTAACTGATGGATTTTCCACTGTTACCCGCATAATATCAAAAAACGAAAGGAAGAAAAAATATTATGCATAGCAGAACATTGGTAACAGTGGATATACCGGAGGTTAAAACCGATATAGAAACAGATCGTGAAATACGAAATACTATAAGTGACTTAGAGACCGCTCTTGAAAGATGTGATAAAGATAGCATCGGATCAAAAATTATGAATCGAATTTATCTTGGCAGATTTAAGGGAATGAGTAATACATTCGCGAGAGCAGTTTATCAAGCGGTTGATGAACTTCTTGAACCGTACAGCGAGTCTACGGAGAATCCTGAGTACCTGGATTTTGAAGATCATACGGATGACTTAAAAAATGAATATGAAAATAAGTCTGTAGATTGTATAAAACTTCCGGGTGGCAGAATTGTCAGCATTCATAACCATATTATTTTCGATAAGTTTATCATTCGTGATGGACTTGTATATCAAAAACATTTCGGGCAGCTTAAACACGAAAAACGCACCAAAGCGGCAAAGAAAATGACGGCACTTCCTGATTATCCGTATAAAAAGCTATATAAAAGCTTTGAGGATTTTGCTGAACAGGAAAAATATATGGACTATAACGACGAATATGAGGGTTATGGCTATGTATATAATCCGGATTCTTTTTATGATTGGTATTGCATAGGCGGTCGTTGGCCTCAAATGTTTCTCGTCAAAGAGGAATGTACCGATTTCACTATCGGCGACCGCGATTATCCCGATGATTATTATAAAGCCCCACAGGGATATCGTTGGGTTTCAGCGGCACGAAAAAAAGATATTCAATGGAAAGAGACACGCCGGTGCATCTTTAATGAGGCAATCCTGAAATACAAAGAATATAAGAAAATCTTTGAAACTGGGATCATTCCGGATGAACACTATTGCAGAATCACAGAAAACGGCGTCAGTGCTTATGGGCAGTTATTATACAGTAAGGGCGAAACCTTATCGGAATATTTAACCAGAGAAGGCGTAAAAGATATGTGCAAACACATATTTTCACAGTATGCTCATGCCTATTTGCAGGATGGAATTTATCATTCTTATGATGAATGTACGGTAGACAAGGAAACCGGCAAGAGTTCTTTTGAGGAATGGCGTAATATGCTTGATGAGTTCTATAATTCTTTGGATGACAATGCTGTATTGGTCAGCGTAGACTGTCACTTTTAAGGGGGACTTTATTATGAAATTAACAAAAAGAAATAAACCTTTTGAATATGACGGTAAAACTTATTATATCGGCGAAGAAATTGTGGCTTCAGGTAACAGTGAGTATTCCGGGTTGTTCGGCAGAATTGTTGAAATCAGAAATGGTGCAGACAAGGAAACCGATAATAAAACTCCGGATATTTATTGTGAATTTGATCCGCCGCTGTTTCCGAAAGATATTGAAGAACTGGAAAAAAGGTTTTCGGATTTGTATAAGGCACCTAAAAAGCTTGACGATATTACATTGGATAGCGTTATTATGGCTCCTGACATGATAAAAAGTCTCACAGAAAAGACTGACGGACGCAAAATCACAATTTATTCTCTTGAAGAGGATTGGGCATACGATGATGATTACGGTCATACAACTGAGATATTTTTTGATTATATGCTTGCAAAGAAAAGGCTTTGTGAAAAAATCAAAAATGAAAAAGAGGACGGCAGTGTTGAGTGTTGGCTTGATGATGACGAACTCATTGAGGACTATGGTAATGATTATTATGAAGCCTATCTTGACGGATACTATTCTTCAAGTCATTATCTTGTCGATATCACATCTCATAGTGTGTCGGTAAATGATTCTGTTGTTTCAGACTTTGCCAATGCCTATATTGATAATTCAAGGGTTGAGGATTTTGTATCCCAAATTGAACAGTGGGATGAAGTTGAAAAAATGACAGACAAGCAGTACAATGCCATGATAACCAATAAGGATTTGCCCGATCGTATCCGGAGTGCGCTCAGTAAAAATGATACATACTGGGAGGCCTATTGGCAAAGCATATCTGAACTGGCATTCAGAATGGTTGAGGAATACTCAAAAAAACAATTTAGCGAGGAGAATAAAAACAATGCAATTTCATGAAACCGTATACGGAAAAAGATTTTTTGAAGTTCAATTACCTAAGCTTACAGCGGCCATTAACAGACTTGCTGAAGCAATTGAACATCAAAACCAACAAGATGAAAATTCGAGTAAGGAGAATGAAAAATGATTTATGAACAACTGCAATGTATCGGCGGATTTATTATTCTGACCGGATACATAAAACAAATCAGAGATATTTACGATGGAGCTTCCTGTTTAGGATTGAGTCTTAAAGCCTATTCTACAGTGTTAATAGGCGTTTTCCTTATGGAGTTCAATGCATTAAATATCTTATTGAAAGGTTATGGTTCTGCTTTCTTTGTTACCAACACAATCACTTGTGTAATAATATCTCATCTGATATTGTTGATTTGGGCGCGGCAGAATGCAGAAAAAAAGCAAAGAACTATCATAAAAGACGCTTTCTTTGTTTCAGTATACGATAATGACAGTGTTATTTTAACACCTTGCAAAGTTAATCTGAATACAAAAGAGATCAGCGACATTGTCAGCGCACCTTATGTTATTACCGAAACATTGACCTCCGAATGCGTTATAATCGGAGAAAATGAGTTTCCGGCTGAAGAAGCGGAATCCAGGCAGAACCAAGATAGTTTTTGGTACTAAGGGGGTATAAATTATGCCAGACAGGAAACTTACAAGCATTGTTTCATACCCTGAAAGAGGCATCGGCGGAAATAACCGTTATCGTGGAAATTGTTCCCCGAAGCTTGTTGAGGATTTAATATCCTTTTTTAAGCCAAGCGAAATATGCGATTATATGTGCGGAAGCGGAACAACAAAAGCTGCTGCCGATAATTGCAAAATCAAAAGCAACATTTATGATTTGCACAGCGGTTTTGACATTTTAAGCTGCGATATTCCCGAACGCCCGGAGTTTGTTTTCTGGCATCCGCCATACTGGGATATTATTGTGTATTCCGATGTTATGTATAAAGCGTCAGATGTTATGAGTAAATTCGGATATGATCCGATTAGGCATGACCTTTCACGCATACAAGACTGGAATAAATTTGTTGAAGTTATGAATTATGCAATGATGAAACAGTATAGCGCCTTGCAAAAAGGCGGACGAATGGCAGTTCTTATGGGCGATATAAAAAAGAAAGGCAAACTTTATAGTATGATTTCTGAAATTATAAAGCCCGGAACACTCGAAAATATTATCATTAAGGCACAGCACAACTGCTTTTCGGATAATATAAGCTACAGCGGACATTTTATCCCTATTCTGCACGAATATGTGATGATTGTGCGCAAGGACAATCCACTCATATTTCCGATACTGTTTAGTAAAAAACAAAATTCGGATATACGGGATATGCCCGGTGCTACATGGCGCGATGTTGTAGCGGCAGTTCTTGAAGAAAAAACTGAATCCGTACCGCTGTCATATTTGTATGAGCAGCTTGCAGAACACAAAAAGGCAAAACAAAATAAATGGTGGAAAGAAAAAATCCGCCAGACATTGCAGTATAATCCTGCTTATTTCGTTCATACCGAGCGTGGTATGTGGAAATTAAGCAGAACAACTGCATAGTTCAACCTAAAAGGGTGTTGCTTCGGCAGCACCCTTTTTTAACGTGCAAATTCAGGAGGTGTAATTAATGAGTGCATTACTATCGTTTATTATCGGTCTGATACTCGGCGGAGTGATCGGCTTTTTTGCGATGTGCCTTTTTCAAATAAAACATAAGTGAATATTTTATAGCGAATACGCATACAATAAAATCGTACCGAACGAAAGTTCAAAATCAGACCGAATGAAAACTCAAAATCTATACGAATAGCATTGCAAAATTAAACCGAATGTGTTATAATATACTTTACAAGGAGGCGATTTCAATTGAAAAAGGAATTATATAAACCGCGTATAATTGATAAACAAATAGAAAAGTATCTTAACGCTTTCGGTGCTATATGTGTGGAAGGACCAAAATGGTGCGGAAAAACCTGGACTTCCTCGTATCATTCAAAAAGTGAAATTTACATCGGAGATCCAAAGGGCAACTTTCAAAACAGGCAATTGGCGGAACTTTCGCCGGAACTGGTTTTAGACGGTGAAACTCCGAGGATGATTGATGAATGGCAGGAGTGTCCTCCGCTTTGGGATGCAGTCAGAAGCAAGGTCGATGAACGCGGCAGTAAAGGAAACTTTATTTTAACAGGTTCATCTACCCCAAAAAGAAAAGGAATATTGCATAGCGGCGCAGGCAGAATAGCCAGACTCAGAATGCGGCCGATGTCACTTTTTGAATCCGGCAATTCAAGCGGAAGTGTTTCACTTGAAGAATTGTGCGAAGGAAATATGAAACCTGCAATGACGGGCGAAGTCGAACTCAAAAATCTTGCAGAGTATATTGTCCGCGGAGGTTGGCCGGGAAATCTGGATATCCCTATTGAGCAGGCAATGCTGCTGCCGGCAGAATATCTGAATGCTGTTATTGAAGATGATGCTTTTCGCGTAGATGAAATTAAACGTGATAAAGAAAAAATGCGGCTTTTGCTGCGCTCGCTTGCACGAAATGAAAGCACGACGGCAACGAACAAAACACTAAAGAATGACATAAAGGAAATTGATGATAATGACATAGATACGGATACTGTCGCTTCATACCTTGATTTATTTAACAGGCTGTTCCTTTTGGATAATCAAGAGCCATTCTCCGCTCATATACGCTCCTCTGTCAGAGTAAAACAGGCTGAAAAAAGGCATCTTTCTGATCCGTCACTTGCATGTGCATTGTTAAAAGTGACGCCGGCACATCTCATAAATGACCTTAATACATTCGGTTTTTTATTTGAGGCGCTGTGTGAAAGGGATATGAAGATATACGCGGAATCATTTGGCGGGAAGCTGTATCATTATCAGGACTATGCTGGAAAGGAAATTGACGCTGTTGTTGAACTGCCTGATGGCCGTTGGTCGGCTTTTGAGATAAAGCTCGGAGCAAACCAAATAGAAAGCGCTGCCCGTGAGCTTGTTGCTCTTCGCGATGCTATTGCAAAGGAAAAAGACGGCATACCGCCCTCTGTTTTGTGCGTGATTTGCGGTATGTCAAATGCTGCATACAGGCGCGAGGATGGTGTATTTGTTGTACCGATTACCGCGCTGAAAAATTAAAATTCCGTTTTATGCTCTATTCTTTGAAAATGGATTGACTATTTGAGAAAAATCTGATATAATAACTATATAAGTTTCAAGGTTTCTAAAGAGAAATCAAAGTATATCAGAGTTTCAAAGTGTCATTTAGCACGCAAATGTGCTATCTGGCACTTTTTTTATTTCATACCAATTCATTTTGGACAAAAAGCCGACATTCCTTTATGGTTTGCCGGCTTTTGTTATATAAATCAAAGGCGGTAAAACCGCAAATCAAAGAAAGGAGCATTTATTATGATGCAAAAATGTCAGGATGGTTACTATGTAACATTCAGAAGTCTTCTTTCATTAGAGGACTACAACAAAGAACAGGAGGCACACACAAGATGGACCAGATGTCCGGTTAACGCCTTGAAAGTCAATGCGTTGGATAAGGCATCGCCGCTGTATGTAAACACATCTGCTTTTGCAAGTGAGGTTACATCAGACGCAATCGAGGACACGACAGAAAATCTGGGGCTTGCTATGGAAGTGGACGGCAAAAACTATCCTATCCGTGACACAGCCTACAAAAGCCTGCTTGACCGGGCAAAAATCAGCGGTAATTCTCTCGCCAAGCTGGAGCGAAAGGTTCTGGCAAAGGTATTGAATTCCTGCTATAAGCTGTATTCGGCAGACGCTTTACTGCTTATCCGTGATGAAAAGGTGTCGGCAGTACATTCCGGCGATGCGTCGGATTATTCGATATTGCCGATTCCGGAACTGTTGGATGCACTCAAAACAAAGCTGGACGCACGCTTCCCCGGTAACAACTTTGTAACCGGATATGCGGATCATTCCTTTACGAGTGCCGAATGGACTATGCCGGCACAGAAGGAAGATTTGCTCGGTGCATATGCGAAAGTGCTTGCTGCGCAAGGCAAAGGCACATTTGCTTCAAAAATCGTTCCGGGAATAAGGTTTATTACCTCTGATACAGGTGTTGCCTCAGCAAAGGTTTCCGCACTGTTGGTCGGCGGACAATATCCAATCCATATCGGAGGCTGCGTCGCTGTCGATCACAGACACCAATCAAAGATTGCGGACTTTGATGCATCGCTTGACCAGCTTTTCGCACAATTCGGAGATTCGGTTGCAAAGCTTCAAAAACTCATGGAAGTAACGCTCAGTTATCCGGTTAACGCAATGACTCGTATCTGCAAAAAGCTCAGTCTGCCCAAAAAGGCGGCAGTCGAGGCAATAAGTATGTACGAAATGGCGTGCGGAAACGGACCGGCTACGGCTCATGATGTGTTTATGGCTATGCAGGAGATTCCGTTTATTGCAAAAAGCTCAGGCGTTCCCGAAGGCAAAATGTTGACCATAGAAGAAAATATGGCGCGGGCATTGAGCCTGAGATGGGAAGATTATGATCTTGCAAAGGCGGTGGATTACTAATGTCTGCCCCGAATATTCTTTGCGATACGGCCAGTATGACCAATGAACGCTGGCTTGAATGCAGAGCGCACGGACCAAAAGGCGATATTGAATACACCATAGGCGGCAGCGATGTCGCAGCGGTATTTGGTGTTTCCCCGTGGGTTACGCCGCTGGAACTGTGGATGGTAAAGAAAGGACGCATTAAGAATCCGGCAAAACTTAATGAAAATCAGCTTGAAATGGGACATTTTCTGGAACCGATTGCCGCACATTTTTATGAAAAAAAGACCGGCAATAAGGTAACAGACGATACCTATATGTATCAGCACGCTGATTTCCCGTATGCGTTAGCCGACATTGACAGACGCTTTACACGTGCAAGCGACAGTGAATCAGGTATTCTCGAATGCAAAAGCTGCACCTATCGTAAATCTTCTGCTTGGGATGATGGTGCCATTCCGCTTTATTATGAATTGCAGCTCAGGTTTTATCTTGCTGTTTTGGATGTTAATATCGGAGCCTTTTCTACAATCTGGGGCAATAACCCGGATTCGGATATGGCAATACCGGGGATTGAACGCGACAAAGCAAAAGAAGATATGATTTTTGAGCGCCTTGAAGAATGGAACTGGAGTCTCATTCACGACAAACCGCCTACAATGGCAGGTGTTGCTCCCAAACTGGCAATGGAGTCTTTGGCAAAAATATACGGTTCAAGCGTACCGGCGCTTCCGACCGTTGAATTTCCGTCAAAGTACGAAAAGCCACTTAGAAAAATTATTGATTTGCAGGGAAAAATTTCAGATTGCAAATCAGAAATCAAAAAATATGAATCGGAGGTTGAAGCACATTCTGTGCGAATTGCGGAATTAATGAAAAATCATGAACACGGCATTTTGACAACAACCGCAGACAAGATTTTAATTGATTTTGCTACAAAAAAGAGTAAAAGAACCGATACCTCTGCTCTCAAAAGAGATTCCCCGACAATTTATGACAGCGTGGTATCCACTTCCGAGAGCAGAAAACTTAAAGTATCGGTACAACCACTTTAACAAAGAAAGGAAAATTTTTATGAACAAAAATATCTTAATGAGCAGTTTTGAAGCAGAAATGACTATGAAACTCTTAAACTACAACCGCACATTCAGAAAGGCATATATCTGCTCTCCTCTGAAAGCGCCGACCGTAAATGAGTTTTTCAAAAACATTGAGTTGGCGCGCTGCTATGTGAACTATGCTACGGAGCATATGTGTGTATACGGCAAAGCACCTCACGCAGTATTGCCTACTATTCTCGGAGATAATTCTCCCGCAGAGCGAGCGCTTGCGCTTGAGTTTGGGCTGAAGCTGTTGGAACAGTGCGATATTTTGTATGTATGCGGAAACAGAATCAGTGAAGGTATGAAAAGCGAAATCGGCAAAGCCGCAAGTCTTGGAATGCCCATTGTTGTTTTTGATGAAGAATTGTTTGTAACCGTCAAGAAAATTGCAACCGCAAACGGTGTGCCAAAGCAGCAGGTATCGCTTGACTTAAAGCATACGGCACTCTCATCGGTAGATCCGGACAGTTTTATCGACAGGATGGTATCGGCCGATGATTGAATTTGCTCAAAAGATTGATATGCGAAGCCGCAAAAAAATGACAGAGTATCTTAAAAACCATTTCAGATACTTTACAGCAAACTCATGGAACCGTTCCACATCATATGCCTGCAATCTCAAAATATATAAGCTCGGGTTGAGCCGTGAGATTGAAAACAAGCTTTATGAAATGACGGAATCACAGGAGTTTTTTGATTATCTTCGCGATTTGCTGGACGAATTTAACGAGCAGCATAATTATCGCTGGCAGGCAGGAATGAACGGTCGAAACGGCGGATACCTTGTTTTATATCACGGTTTTTGTGAGCCGTCGAAATACCGTTCCCATTGCACGCACTGCGGTCAAAACAATTTCAGTTCTGTAACTGAAACCGGCAATATATGCGGCAAATGCAAGCGGCCTACAAGAGTTGATTATACTGTTGTGCCGGTTAGCACTTCCGTTTATCCGGGGCGAGGCACAGATGACGGTGAAGATTTTGAGGATTGGTCTATGAGTGAGTTGCGAGAGCGTGTCAGTCTGGTACAGGAACTTGATTCTCTGGCGGACAGGCTTGTAAAACAGGCTGTTTCCATTGCTGAAAACTATTCGGTTGAAGATGAGGAATATTATGTTGCCAAAACAAGAAAAGTTCTGGTGCCGGTATGATAAACAAAGTAAATCGGAAAGGAGACAAAAAATGCTATGTCAATTTGAAAGATTAATTTATCCGCACGATGTCAGTACAGCAGCAAACGGACAATATATGGTTGCCGTATACAATCCGTGAGAAAATGTTAAGGACAGTACCGGAAATGTTGTAACGCAGGTAAAGGCCGTCGGATACTGCTTACCGACAGCAGACAATATCCGTTATGATATTCAAGGACACTGGAACAAAAATTCCAAACACGGTATTCAGTTTGAGGTTGAAAACTACGAGGAGGTTATAACCCATACCAAAGAAGGAATTATCGGATATCTTTCTTCGGGACAGATAAAGGGGATCGGTCCAAAGGTTGCAGAGAAAATCTACAATGTTTTCGGTAACGATTCACTTGATGTACTCGATAAAGAACCCGAAGAGCTTTTGCAGGTATCAGGTATCAGCCAAAACAAACTGAAAAAAATATATAATTCATATCTTGCCAACCGTGGTGCAAGAGATATTATTGCTTTTCTTATGCCGCACGGAATTACGGCGAATAAAGCCATAAAATTCTATCAGCATTACAAAGAGAAGACAATGAATATCGTAAGAAATCATCCATATCAGCTTTGCGAGATTTCCGGTATTGGCTTTATCGAAGCCGACAAGATTGCTATGAGCTTCGGGTTGAGCAAAACATCAACCGAGCGTGCGGATCAGGCGTTGGTATACACACTTATGAATGCAGAGAAAGACGGGCATATCTGTATGGAAAAGCACAAGTTTATCAGCGAGTGTCAAAAGCTGCTGAATACACCTGAGCTTACCGAGCAGATGCTTGCAAACCGTGCGTCAAAGCTTGTATATACAGGAAGACTGGTTTCTTATGCCGGATTTGTGTATCGTTCTGAAATGGCTAAAACCGAATCGGATTTAGCATATCAGATTATAAAGCGCAAACGGAATGTGAAAGTTCCGAGCTACACTCACATTGATAAGGATATTGTTGAAACCGAGAAAAAATTTAATGTTACATTTGCTGCCGAACAGCGTGAAGCAATAAAAGCGGCATTAACAAACGGCGTATCTATTATTACCGGAGGCCCGGGAACAGGAAAAACAATGATTCAAAAAGCTATAATTGAGATCTATCGAAAAAACAATTCCGATAAGAACATTAAGTGCTGCGCACCGACAGGGCGTGCAGCGCGGAGAATGACTGAATCAACCGGTTTTGATGCTTCGACGATCCATAAGGCTCTGAATCTATTTGCAGATGACTCCGGCAATTACAGTGAACCTGAATTGCTGGATGCTGATTTTGTAATTGTAGACGAGGTATCAATGCTTGATATTCATATTGCGGGAATGTTGTTCGGTGCACTAAAGCATAATTGCCAGATTGTCTTAATCGGTGATTCGGAACAGCTTCCGTCGGTTGGTCCGGGAGCAGTGCTTTCGGAAATGATTGAAAGCAGGTGCGTTCCGACTGTCAGACTGGATACGGTATTCCGTCAAAACTCAGGCAGCAGAATTGCAGTCAATGCACGGTTAATACGACATGGTGATCATGAACTTGAATACGGAGATGATTTTGAGTTTATAAACTCACCGAACCTTGAGAAATCCGCAAAGATTATGGTTGATACCTATATTCGTGAAACTTCAAAATACGGAATTGACAATGTTGCTCTGCTTACACCGTTTCGCAAAAAGACAGCAACCTGAGTTAATTCCATAAACGAATCGGTTCGTGAAATCATTAACCCCGGTACAGGCGGTATAACATTCAGAAATCAAAGCTACCGTCACGGAGACAAAGTAATGCAGATAAAAAACCATGAAGATGTCAACAACGGCGATATCGGTTATATAACCGATATTTCAAAGGTCGGAAACGATACCACGATAAGCATTGATTTCGGCAGCGGAAAAATAAAGGAATATGATATAAATGACATGGATCAGATAGATTTGGGTTATGCCTCTACGATACATAAATCGCAGGGTTCGGAATACAAGTCTGTTATTATCAATATTCAGAACGCACATTATATCATGCTCAACCGACCTCTTATCTATACTGCAATTACAAGAAGCAAGGAAAAAGTTATTATAATCGGTGATAAAAAAGCTCTGCATATGGCAATCTCAAAGTCTGAAATAAATCGGCGCGGGACTTGCCTTGCTATGCGGCTGATTGAATTGTCAAAATAAGAAAGAAGGGACATATCAAAATGGCTACACTTTTAGACAGGTACAGAACGAAAAAAGAAGCACTCTCATCTCAAATTGCGGCGAACAGTCTGCCGCTTGAAGATAATTTTGTTATGCAGGAGTTGAATTATCGGATTTCGGTTTTGGAAACCCTGCAAAGCTTTTGCAAAACTTCGCCTGTAACGATTGAAACAAAGGTCATTGCCTTCCATTTTCAATTGGTTGACAGGTACATTCACTTTCTTTTGGATGAGAGAATTTTCGGAACCAAAACCGATGAAAACGGGAAAAAGAAACGCAAAACTGCGTCTGATAGCTTAAAAAATGTGTTCAGCGATGCAGAGAAACAGTTTTCGTATTTTAATCCCAAAGGACAAAATGATTACAAAGACCGTATTGTACGCATGATAAACACATTTTTATGTGCTTGGGTGCAGTACAGAGAAACATTTATAGAAATCAAGGAGGCTTAAATGATGAGTCAGAATAACTCGAATGAAACTATTGCTATACAAAAAGCAAGAGGAATAATTGAAAAAATCAATGCAGTCGAAGAATTTGATCCTACTCCACTTGCTGTGGATTATACGGATTTGAAAACAGGCGAAACAATGAAGCGCCTGCCCGTTATGATTCAGATTGCATGGTTCAAGCTTAAATATCCTGAAAGCAAAATTGCCGTTCAGGTAACGAAAGAAAAGGAGTATTTTGTTGCAAAGGCGAGAATATATGCAAATTATAAGGATCCGGTGGATTGCTATCTTTCCGAAGCGTCGGCATCGCGGACATATTCCGAAGAAAATCCGTCAGTTTCTCCGAGAGAGTGGGCGCAGACAGCAGCAATCGGCATTGCACTTCGCAATGCCGGGTTCGGTTTGCAGTTTCAAATTGCCGGTGAAGTCTTTGATTCGATTACTCCGAATGAATTTGAACAAACTCCGGCAAAACAGAGTGATACTCAAAACGATCTCGCAAGCACAGAGAGTACGGGTCCCGAGACCGATTCATCACAAAACCCGGAAAGTGAGTATACTGCTGAAGAATATACGGCAGAACTGACCGGTGAGGAAAAGCTTGAAAAAGCATATCAGACACTATGCCCTATAACAAAATACAGCGGTAAAACCTTGGCGGAAGTTCTTACGGTAGATCCTCATGCTCTGGTGTGGGTTGCAAACAAATACAAAGGCAATCCGGAAATCAGCGAGGCTGCAAAGTTGATATGCGAGCATGCGCTGAGCGAAAATAATGAATAAAGCAAGTCAAAATACGAGGGTGGCATTATGCCACTCTCGGAAAGGAGGACGAAATGAGACGATTCAGTATGCTTGAGGTTATATCCATACTCGGATTGCCTATGCCGCGAAACGGACGCAGCTCATATAATATAAGCTGCCCATATTGCGACACAAAACCAAAGCAAAAGCATTTGAATATTAACCTAAAAAAAGAGGTTTACAGATGCCCAAAATGTGGTGAACACGGCGGTATTTTTGATTTATACTCATTGTTTTCGGGCGTGCCGAGAGATAAGGTTCTTGATGACCTTATAAATCGAACAGAGCCGCATGAAAAAACAGAGCATAAACCAAAGTATATTGGTTCGGTGGATATTCCGGATTTGGAAAGTCCTCTTGCTGATGTTGAAACGCGACATCTGGTATATTCTTCGCTGTTGTCTAAACTGACATTGGCGTCCGATCACAAGGAGAATTTGCTTAATCGCGGATTAAATGAAGATGCCATTGCACGACTGGGTTACAAATCTACGCCGGCTATCGGTATGACAGCAATAGCAAAAAAGATTGCAGATGAGGGATTGAACCCTTCAGGTGTTCCCGGTTTTTATCGGTTGGATAACAATGATTGGACTTTTGTGAACGAACAAAGAGGAATTTTAATTCCGGTCTGCGATGAGCATAGAAAAATTCAAGCGATGCAAATACGGCGTGATAATGTTCAAAAAAGAAAGTTCCGTTGGTTTTCCAGTGTGGATAGAAAAGACGGACGGCATGCTGAAGGCTGGACTCATATTGCAGGTCCGATACGCTCTCTTATGCTGATAACGGAAGGGCCTATGAAAGCCGATATTATTCACGAGCTTTCAGGTCATTCTGTTATTGCTGTACCGGGAGTTAATTCACTGACTCAGCTGAAGGATACGATTATAAGACTTCGTGAACTCGGTATCAGAGAACTTATGACTGCTTTTGATATGGATTATCTTACAAATCCGAATGTTCAAAAAGCCTTCGCAGATTTATCATCACTTCTTGGTGAAATCGGTATTCCATTCGGAACATATCTGTGGAATCCCGAATACAAAGGGCTTGATGATTATATGCACGCTTTTCTTATGCGTTATCAATAATAAAGTATAAATTCAAAATAATTAGCCAAAATAAATATAAAGTATTTTAGCTAAACCCTTGACATATTAGCTAAAATAGTGTATAATAATATTAGCCAATAAAGGAGGCGTTTTATATGACAACTGTAACTGCAACTGATATCCAAAATAATTTCGGCAAGTATCTTCAATTGGTACAAACAGGCGAAGAAGTCATTATCTTGCGTAATGGTCTGGAAATGGCAAGACTTATATCACATGATAAAACCGTTTCATTTCTTTCCGACTCTCTGGTAGGTGTCTTAAAAAATGATTATGATGACAAGAAAATGAAAGCGGAAAGGATGAGCAAATATGAAAGTGCTGATTGATACAAATGTCATTCTTGATGTTTTGTGCAACAGATTACCGTTTGTCGAAGATGCTCAGAAAGTATTCAGATTATGCGAAGTTAATAAAATAACAGGATATATATCTGCACTTTCAATTCCAAACATAATCTATATTATGAGAAAAGAGCTTGATGCAGATAAAATAAGTGACATTCTTGAAAAGCTCTCACTTATTTTCACAATAGCGGATTTGAAAAGCTCAGATTTAACAAAAGCTGTCAAGCTCGGGTTTGACGACTACGAAGATGCGCTCCAAAGTGTTTGTGCGTCCAGAATTAAAGCAGATTATATTGTTACAAGAAATATTAAGGACTTCTCAGGCAGTAAAGTTACGGCTATAAAGCCGTCTGAACTTTTGGAACGCCTATGAAAGCCAAGTAAACCAATGAAGAGGTGGGTGTTATGCTCGCCTCTTTTTTATATGTATTTTAACGAAAATACGCATTTGAGTTGTAAATACGCATTTGGTTTCGTGTAATAGTATATAAAATAAATTTGGAGGTTTTATTATGTTAATAGCCATTGATCACGGCAATTACGCCGTTAAAACACCGTCTTTTTCATTTGTGTCAGGTCTATCCGAACACACGGTTAAGCCGCCGCTTACAGATGAAATTATTGAATACGCAGGTCGGTATTGGACTCTTTCCGGCAAAAGGTTAAATTATATGCGGGATAAAACACGGGATGAGCGTTATTTTATTCTGTCTTTATTTGCGATTGCAAAAGAGCTTGAGGCACACGGCAGTGGAACCGGAATACAGAAGATAGATTTAAGTATCGGTCTGCCGCCTGAACATTACGGTGCTTTGAAAGAAAAATTTGCTGATTACTTTAAGAATCGGGATTTGATAAAGTTTGTATATAAAGACAAGCCTTATAATATCATAATAGATCATGTAATGGTATTTCCGCAGACTTTTGCGGCAGTTGTTCCCAACAGCAGCAAGATTGTAAACACACTGAGAGTATTTGTAATAGACATCGGCGGTTATACGACTGATGTTTTGCTTCTTAAAAACGGCAGACCGGACTTGCAATTCTGCCGCAGCCTTGAAACCGGTATTATCACAATGAACAATGAAATTATGCGTAAAGTAAGTGCATTGCATGATATGCTTATAGAAGATGAACACATCAGTGCGGTTCTTACCGGCGCGGATACCATTCTGCCTGATGATGTAAAACAGACAATTTGCGGCGCTACAAAGTTGCATGCCGATAATATTTTGAATCAACTGCGAGAGCTTCAGGTTGACTTGCGTTCAAATCCCGCTATATTTATCGGCGGCGGAAGTATACTGCTGCGACCGTTTTTAGAGCAGTCTCCGTTGGTAGCAAAAGCGGATTTTGTTGATAATCCAAATGCAAATGCTTTGGGATATGAAATGCTTGGTAATCAGAAATTACATATCTTAACGCAAGCACCCGGTTCGGAGGGGTTGGCATGAAAAAAGATGGCAAATACCGATTTTCCCTGCAATTCAGCTCAGATACTCCTGAAAATATGCAAATCGGAGAACTGCTTGAAAGACTGGGAAACAAAAAAAGCCGCGTGATCATCAGTGCTTTGACGGAATATTTGCAAAAACATCCTCAGTTATCAGAAGAAAGCTGTAAAATAGAAATCAGAGCAACAGGCTATGATTGGGAAAAGGTTGAAGAATTTATTCGTAAGTTAATAGATGAAAAGCTATCTTCCGCACATATTTCTAATGAAATCGGAACGGAGAGTGAGAAAATAGACAAGGAAAGCTTGGAGGAAGATGTTGCAAAAATGCTTGAAAATATAAATTTGTTTTAACGCTTAACAGATAAGCCTACTGCACTGTCGGTGGGCTTATCTGTCTTTTTGAGCAGTTTATATGTTGAATGTAGATTAAATTCTACTGACAGAACATAAATCCGCTTTGTACTTTCTTCAAAATTACGGTCTGTTATAGTAAAATATATTATGAGGAGACGAACAAAATGGATTATGTGGTTTTTGGTGAAAATGTTAGAAAGTATAGAAAACTTGCAAATATGACTCAAGAGAGCCTTGCCGAAATGTGTGATTGCAGTATAGGTCATATTGGGCATATAGAAAACGGAAATAATAAACCGAGTTTAGATGTTGCAGTTAAAATTGCAAATTCATTGGGTGTTACGATAGATCAGTTGATGGCTGAGAATTATCTGTACCCGGAAAAAGCGTATCTGAACGAGGTTGCAGATATTATAAATACTTTTCCTGCTAAAGAGCGGGTTGTTGCGTGTGAAAGTATTAAGAATGTTGTTGAATCAATGAATTATATTATACAAATCAAAAAAAGATAAGGGGAATTAACTATGTTAAGGAGAGGTTGCTAACAGAAAAATAACATTATGCTTGTTATTATATAAAGACCTTATATATGTTACCTTTGCTTTTTATTGTCTTTTACGGCTATGTTGCGTTCATACGCAATATGGTCGTTTTTTATTTTACCCGAAAGGGGGTGATTCCGATGTTCTGATCCCTGTGATTACAAGCGGTACTTATGAAATTAAAAATCACAGCATACCATCGTGGTATGTTGTATCCCTGCTATGGTGGTATGCCAAACGGAGGTATAGCAATGCACCATACAGAGGAATACAAAAATCACGATGAACTGAAAGGCAGATTTACGGTTTGGCTTGAAAAGGTTGTCAGAAACGCAAAAATCAATTACATAAAAAGACTCAAAAGGCAACCTCCTACTCTATATCTGGAAGAAATACCGGAATCAGCATTGCCGGCACAGAATATAGCCGCCGATGTATATACGAAATCAGAATTTGAGTTTGAGGAAGAAAGACTTGCAGAGGCTTTTTCAAAGCTGCCGCTTATGCGTAAACGCATCCTGACTATGTTATTTGTAGAAAACATAGGTCCTGATGAAATATCAAAAAATCTAAACTGTTCACCGCAGTATGTCTATAACCAGAGATATAAGGCATTGAAAGCTTTGAGGAATGAGCTTGATAAGGACGGTGAGCAGTCATGACCAATATCGAATTTAGAAATATACTGACGGCAGCAGTTGCCGGAGAACATTATGCGCTTGAAATAATACTGAAACAGTATTCTCCGCTTATCAACCGGTATTCTGTCATTGACGGAAAGCTTGATGAGGATCTGAGACAGTACATTTTAATGCATATAGCTTTAAACATCGGTAAGTTTTCTATTTAACGCAGAGCAGCTCTCGAAAGAGGGCTGCTCAAACTTTTGAAAAATTTTTCTAATACCGATTAGATTATATAAAAAGCCGTTGTTCTTATAGGTGAAGACATCTCCTGATCTTTGAAAACAGAATATTGTCCGAACCGATAAATTCTTCTGTTGATAGCGGCTATCCGTCTGCCCGGCAAGCAGAACCAAGAGTAATAATATACGGCTTGCAACCGTATTTCGCCATGACGCAACAGAAGGTATAATGATACTTCTGTAAAACGCAGCTCGGCCACAGTGAAGGCGGAGAGATGAAATTTCTATGGACTCGTAAGCTACGAGCGTCGGGGAAGAAAGAAATACATATAACAAAACAGCGAATAAGGAGGCGAATTCGTTTGAAAACAAATATTATGAGATATAGCATGCAACTTGCAATGTTAAAACAATTATTAGTGCAAAAAAATTGATTACAGAAAAAGAATATAGAATTATACAGCAAAAATTAATGAATGACTATAATATTTCAAATAATATTATGTCCGAGCGTTGACTTTTGCATACCCTTGTATTATAATATACAATATAAAAGGAATACAAATTATAAAAGGAGGGTATTAAATTGAGTCAGGTCGAGATAATCAAAGCAAATACCATGTTGTCCGAACGAGGAAACCGTGCTCATATTGAAAGACTAAGAGTTGCACCATATTGTCGTGTGAGTACAGATAGCGAGGATCAGTTGAATAGTTATAAGTCTCAGGTACAACACTATACAGATTTTATAAACAATCGAAAGGATTGGGTACTTGTAGATATTTATGCTGATGAAGCAATAACCGGTACTCAGACGAAAAAACGAAATGATTTTCAGCGTCTTATAAATGATTGTATGAATGGCGAAATTGATATGGTTATTACAAAATCAATATCAAGATTTGCAAGGAATACGCTTGATACATTAAATTATGTAAGAATGTTAAAAGAAAAGAATGTAGCTGTATTTTTTGAAGAAGAAAACATAAACACGCTTACAATGGATGGCGAACTATTATTAACAATTTTAAGCTCTGTAGCACAGCAAGAAGTTGAAAATATTTCTGCCAATGTAAAAAAAGGATTAAAAATGAAAATGCAGCGCGGAGAGCTTGTTGGCTTTCAAGGCTGTTTAGGGTATAATTATGATAAGGCTACAAAAGCAATTTCGATTAATGAAGAAGAGGCTAAAATAGTAAAATACATCTTTAAGAGATATAATGAAGGAATCGGGTGTTATGTAATTGCACAGGAATTGGAGCATTTGGGGTATAAAACAAAAAGAAGTAGTTCCAACTGGGCTGAAAGTACAGTCATGGGTATTTTGAAAAATGAGAAATATAAAGGTGATATCAGACAAGGAAAAACTTTTACGGTAGATCCGATTTCAAAAAGAAGACTTGATAATTTTGGTGAAGAAGATCAGTTTTATATACACAATCATCACGAGGGAATAATTAGCAATGAATTGTTTGAGAGCGTACAGAAAATCATTAATAGACGCAGAAAGAGTCGAAACACGTTTGATGGAAAACGAGAAACATTTACAAGAAAGTATTCGTTCAGTTGTATGTTAGAATGCGGTTTTTGCGGAAGTCATTTAACCAGACGAAGTTGGCATTCCGGAACTGAATACTATAAGGTAATCTGGCAATGTGTCACAAACACAAAAAAAGGAAAAAAATACTGTCCGGATGCAAAAGGTATTCCGGAATCAATTATTGAGGAAGCATTTCTTGAAAGTTATAAGCTTTTGTGCTATAATAATACTGATGTTGTGGATGAAATGCTTAATCGTATTGAAATATCATTGTGTTCAAATAACCCTGAAAAGGAAATATCAAATATAGAGAGACTCATTTCAAAAAACGCAGCTAAAAAGCAAAAACTGTTAGATATGCGTCTGGACGACACTTTGGATAAAGACTCATTTGATATAAAATTTAATGAATTAAATGAACAATTAGATGAGTTAAGTGACAGATTGACTTCATGCAAAAATACTGAAAACAGAGAAAAAAACATAAAAAAACGCTTAGATGATTTCAGAAAAGTTCTTGAAAAAAATGAGGTGCTGGTAGAATTCGACAGACAAGTATTTGAAAGCATAATAGATAAAGTTATTGTTGGCGGATACGATGATGATGGGAATAAAGATCCATCAATGTTGACATTTGTATATAAAACAGGCTTTACCAATAGTGTTGATGCTAACAATCATAAACCGCCAAGGAAGAAACGTAAAAAGAACAAGGAGAAAAATGAAAATAAATTGTCTTCCTATTCCCCTAACGAGGATGAAAAAATGTGTTCACTTAATAGTGACAACACATGTTGAGACGGTAGTGCTTATTGTCCAAACTCAACGCAAAACAGCACATTGAGGTTGAGGTAAAAATGGATGAGTTGGATATTACAGCTGCGGAGAGCAAAGCCACCTATGAGGAAATTAAGACGTATGTGCTGGAACATACAGGTCTGAAAGTCAGCCACCTCTACATCGCCCAAGTTAAACAGAAATATGGCATTATCGAGCAGGAAAACTACAACAAGCCAAAATCCGAAAATGCCAGACAGCCGAAATGTACACCGGAAAAGGAAGCGGCTATCATAGATGCTTTGAGATATTTTCAGATGATTTAAAAGGGAGTGATAATATGCCAAGAACAGGAATTACTGCTTATGATTTACTAATCTCTTGTCCCGGGGATGTCATTCAATATGCTGAGATTGTGAAAGAGTGTGTTGAGTCATTTAATCATACTTTAGGTTGTATTAATAATGCTGAAATTGTAACACGACATTGGGCTACTGACAGTTTTCCTCAATCTGGAGACAGACCGCAAGAGTTATTAAACAAGCAATTTGTGCGAGATTGTGACGCAGCAGTCGCAATTTTCTGGACAAAATTTGGAACACCTACGGATAAGTATGGATCAGGAACTGAAGAAGAAATTGAAGAGATGTTATCTTCGGGTAAACAGGTTTTTCTTTATTTTGTAGATGCCCAAATTAACCCATCTGTGATAGATATGGAGCAATATCATAAGGTAAATGATTTTAAGGAAAAATACAAAGGACGTGGATTATATGGATTGGTCAAAGATGAAAGCGATTTAAGGAAACAGTTTGCTAATCATTTGACAATGTATTTCCTGCCAATAATAACTGGAGAGATTTCTCAAGACATAACAACGGTAGCCCCATTGTTGCAGATACAAGATTATGATTCTGGAAATGAAGATGTGGTTACATATCAACAATTAGCTCTATCAAACTGCGAGCTTATGAGTGACAAAGTTCAAGCTATCTATACTCTAATAGATAACTTGAAAGACAATTATTTACCACAGCGTACGCCTGAAAAACAAGAAGAAGCTTCTCAAAGTTTGTTGAAAAATGAATTAATAAAAAGAGCAGAACTTTCTAAAATGTTTTTAAATTCATTAACAGATGTAAATATTTCTGAACGGTGGAAAGAAACAATTCTAAAGTTTTGTGAGCGTAACGACATAGAGATTCCAGAGCAGTTTTGGTATGTAGGCAACTTGAAGCAAAGCAGCATGATTTTATCTACCCCATTTTCTAATAACTCTCCATCATTAGAGGGGAATGATGCTGAGCAACAACGTTATAAATCTATACAAAAATTGTATTGGGATATTGTTGAATACAATGAATATCTGATGTTTTTTTCCAGGATAGATACTCAAAAATTTGTACGATTGGTAGTAGCGAATACTGGAACTACATTTGATGAAGATATAGATATAAAACTTATTGTAAAAAAGGATTGCTTGCTAACTCTTAATGATTTCCCAATTCCTGATATCAATATAATAGATGAAATTTTGGAGATGGATTTTTTAGAGTTTGCCTATGAATTAAAAGAAACAGATTCTATTAGCAAATATAGCGATTATCCTGTTACTCCAGTTAATTTTGATTATCGAATTCCAGATCCATTCAATCGGGTATCTGCAAGCGATGAATACAAAAGGCAAAAGGAAAACTACAAGACTCAGTTAAAGCACATTATGTGTTATCAAAAATACGAAAAAGAGACCTGTGATATTTTAGTATTTCATATTTCATATTTAAAACATCATGTTAAAATGGCTTTCCCATCTGTACTTGCGTTCAAAAATCTACCTGAAGAAATAGAATATGAAATTACATCGAAGCATGTATCAGATGTTACAAAAGGAAAAATATCTTTAATTTCTGAAAAAAACTAAATATATTATAAAGTTAACCTTTTATATGTATTCAGCCAGTTCCACAATGATATTGCTCTGCCGGAGCAGCCAGTCCGAAAATTCTTTCGGGCTGGCTGTTTTCTTTTTCACAGCCTG
>ERZ780226.342-NODE-342-length-44533-cov-7.120779_pt1 | contig 44533 bp, 41 predicted proteins | sample MGYA00511165_ERZ780226 | MGnify/ENA primary metagenome ERZ780226 (study PRJEB29588, sample SAMEA2152373) | human gut metagenome | biome: human gut; feature: human-associated habitat; material: faeces | place: Denmark | collected 2008/2010 ...
TATAGAGGTTTTACATATGAATAAAAAATTAAATAAGAAAAAAGTTTTAATATTAATACTTATTATTTTGGCAATTATTCTAACAATTGTTTTTTCAATATTGTATAAAAGAAGCAGTAAGGTTCGTTCCTTTTTTGACAATAATATTTTCAGAAAGAACATTACGGAAAACACTTTACCAAAGCTTGATATTGAAAGTAGTTACTGTTATTCTTTTAATAATCATGTTGTTGTATTAAGTAGAAATGTTTTAACATTTTATAATGAATCTGCAAATAAAACTAGCTCCTTGGATATTGATATATCAGAACCTATATTTGAATCTGCTGGCAAATACTTATGTATAGCAGAAAAGAATGGGAAAAATGTTTATTTAATTAATGGGAAAGATATAGTTTGGCAAAAAAGCGTAGAAGGAAATATTAGCCAAATATCCTTAAACAAAAATGGCTATGTTGTCATTGCTATTGCTGATACAACATATAAAAATATTTGTAAAGTATATAGCGATACTGGTGCAGAATTATTTACTTCATTTTTATCTAAATCCTACATTATAGATTCTGCAATTTCAAATGATAACAAATATATTGCCATAGCAGAGACAAATTTTTCAGGAATAAGCATACAATCTAGTGTTAAAATCATTTCAATAGATAAAACTTTACAAAATAGTGCTGATACCATTGAATATAACTATGTTGCACCAATTGATGATTTCATTATTAGTATTGATTATTGTAATTCAAATGTTCTAATTTGTTTGTATGACAATCATATTAGTGTTGTAAAAAATAATACAACCGAAGAAATTAGCAATTTTAATACTTCTAATATATTGTTTGCTGATACAAATAACAAAATTATTCAAATTGAAAAGAAGAAGACTGGAGCTTTTTCATCAGAGTTTGAGCTTCAAATAATAGATCCTTCTACACTTGATAAAAAAACATATACTTTAGAAAAAGAACCAAAATCTATGGAAGTTTATGGCAATGTAATTGCAATTAATTATGGTTCAGAAGTTTTATTTATTAATAATTCTGGATGGCTTATTAAAGATTATACTTCATATCAAGAAGTTCAATCTGTTGTACTTTCTAACAATGTTGCTGGAATTGTTTATAAAAACAAAATAGAATTTTTAGGATTATAGGAGGTGATAATATGGCAATTGCAGTTGATTTAATGGTTCTTTCCATTGTATTATTATTTGTATTTTTAGGTTATAAGCGTGGTCTTGTAAAAGTTGCTTTTAAGCTATGTACATTTTTCATAGCAATTATTCTTGCTTTTATGCTTTACAAACCTGTCGCTAAAATTGTAATTGAAAATACAAATATTGATGAAACTATTGAATCTAAAATAACAGACAAAATTTTACCTGAAGGAAAAACAGAGACTGATGAAGTTGATTTATCTGAAAGCTTACCAACTATAATATTAAAAAACAGTGAAAATACTGTTCAAAGTATTGCAAAATCTTGTAGTAATACATTAATTGAGACAGCGTGTTTAATATTAATTTTTATTATTGCTAAAATTGTGCTAAAATTCGTTACTGCTCTTGCAGATTTAATTGCAAAACTTCCTATTCTAAAGCAATTTAATAAATTAGGCGGTACAATTTATGGAATTATAGAAGGTTTATTTATTGTTTTTGTAGGTTTTGCTGTTATTTCACTAATTGCTCCAATGCTTGATGCTTCTGTGTTAGATGCAATTAATTCATCAACTTTAGGCTCAATTTGTTATAATAATAATATTTTGCTTAAAATAATAATGTAAAAAGCATACAAAAAAAGAGACATTAAACTGTCTCTTTTTTATGTTCTTTCTTTCTTGTTTCTTCTATTTTTTTGCTCCATTTATCTATATAATATCTACGAATTATTGCAAGATTTGTAAACATTCTTCCTACAAAAACAACAATTGCAGCTAAGTATATATCTACATTTAGTTTTACTCCAAGCCATGTAAGCATAATTGATAATATAGCATTTCCAAAAAAACCTGATATAAATATCTTCAAATCAAACTTACCATTTAGTACTGATGTTATTCCTCCAAAAACTGAATCTAGTGCTGCAATTATTGCTATTGCTAGATATCCAGAATATTCATATGAGATTACTGGTCCATTTGCTCCTATTATTGCACCTATTATACAGCCTATTAAAATTGCTACGAAAACCATTCTATTCCTCCCCCTTTACATATTCAAAGTTTAAATTTTTATTGTATCTTGGTATTGTAATACTTTCCTGTCTTTCAAGTGTTACATTTTTTCCTTCTGAAATTTTTACATCTATATATCCATATTTCTTCTGTGAAACTGCACTTTCAAGATAAGTTGTATTCCCAATAGCTTTTATTATATATGGTGGAGCATTTATTCTTGTTCCATTTACTGTAATTCTATTTGCTTCATTTATATCTGCTATATAGCTATCATATACTATTCTTTGGTCATTAATTGATATTGCTTCTGCTCCTGCACTTTTAAGAGTATTTATAAGTTCTAATAAATCATCAGCTTTAATTTGTTTTTTTGCTGTTCCATTATCCATTGTAATTACAATGCCTGGACCTGTTACATCATTTTTTCCAAGTAAATCTTCAGTTTCTTTTAACTCTCTTTGTAATAACTGGGAAGCCTCGTTTCCTTCATTAATAGCTGTTTCATATTCTAAAATTTTGTTATTTGTTTCTGTAACTTTTGCTAATGTTTCATCATATTTTGTTTTTAAGGCTGTAAGCTCTGTTTTTAGCTCGCTTTCTTTCATTATCTCGAGTTCCGAAATATCAGTTTGACTAATTGTTTTTACTTGAATGAAAATTAGCATTGTTAGAATAAATGCCATTATTCCAATGGTTATAGTAATTGTAATTTTACCCTTTTTTATCTTTGCTTTTTTCATACTTCTACCCTTTCTATCTATTTTGTAGCAATATATTCATATTTGTAAACACCTTCATATTTAGGAATTGTAATATCATCACTTTTTTGAACATTTACTATTACTCCATCTTCTGCCATTAGTCTTAGATATCCACCTTGTCTTAATGCAACATCATAATATAAATGTTCTGGAAAACCTATTGCTTTAATTTCTATTGGAACTCCAACAATTTCATCATTTACCCTTATAATATTTCCGTCACAAAGAATTGCTGTTGTGCTTACAATTCTTTTACCGTTAATTGAAATTGCATCTGCACCGGCATTAAATAATTCATTTACAATATGTCTTAAATCCTGCTCATGCACTAAAAGTGAACTTACATCTAATACTTCGTTGCTGTTTACTTCTCTATTGTCATCTAATTTTATTATAATTCCGCTTCCCTTAACTTCTGTAAGACCTAGAAGTGCATTATTTTTTTTAATCTGTGCTTCAACCTCAGTATCTACATTGTTACTTGTTGCAACTTTATTTCTTGTTTCTTCAAGCTTTGTTTCAGCATCTTCCAATTCTTTATAAATGTCTTTAGATGCTTGTCTCCACCTTAAAACTTCTCCTTTAAGTTCAGCATTACCATTTAGTGAAATACCTTCTTCATTTGTGATGCTGTTTACTGTATTTATTTGAATATAAATTGCAATTGTAAGAATTAAACACACGCAACCAAGCGTAATAGCTACTTTTTTCATTTATCTCTCCTCTCACACTTGTTCCCTAAAATACACTTTCTTTATGTTTGGCACATTAAGAACTATTGTACCAGGAACGCCTTTTTCTTTATTATTCATTAAATCAATTATCCATAAAATTTTCACATTAATATTTGAGCCGTCTCCAAAATCAACAGTCTTGTTTTCACTTGGAATTTTCAAAACAAAATTTGTAGAATCTGAAATATCAATAGCTGCGATTTTTTCTTTAATACCATTTCCTTCTGCAGCATTCATAATTTGAATTACAACATCAAGTTTTTTTAGATCTTCTAAATTTAACCTACCACCACTTGCAATTTCAGTTGTTTCAACTCCTTCAAGAGTTGGTAATTCCAGAGCCACTGGCGATACCTCTAAAATATAGCCTTGATTATTTATATATGCATATTCTCCATTTACTGCAAGAATAAATGTAGCAACTCTTTCTTGAACATCTATTATAACTTCTCCATTTAACCTTTTAGTAACCTTAACATCTTCAATATATGGGTTAGCCTTAATTCCATTAATTATATTAATGTTCAAAATTTTAAACATATTTGCCCCCACCACAAGATGTGAATTTTGTAAGATTTCTTCTGTTGAAACTTTATTGTTATTTCTTATTGTAATATGTTTTATATTAAATAAACCTGAAAATACGATTAAACCTAATAAAACTCCAACAAAAATTACAAGAAGTAATATTGCAGCAATTCTTCTTTTTATAATACTTTTCTTCTTATTATTTGGTTTCTTTTTAGTTTGCTTTTTTTTAGTATTATTAGTTTTCACTTTTTTATTAGCTTTAATCTGAGTTTTCACTTTGAAAGGTTCTCCTTTCATAAAAAATATCATTGATTAATATATAATTAACCAATGATATTTTATAATATTTCGCTTAAAATTTCAATAAAAATTTGGAAATTTTAGCTATTTTTCAATTTTTATTTTTGCCCCTATGTTTTTTAATTTTTTATCTAAATTTTCATACCCTCTTAATATATACTCTATATTATTAATTTTACTTTTTCCTCTAGCTGCTAAAGCTGCTGTAACTAAGGCTGCGCCGCCTCTTAAATCGGTCGAGTTCACTTCTGCACCACTAAGCTTCCTTACACCTTTTACTATTGCGACTTTCCCTTCAACTGTTATTTTAGCTCCCATTCTTGTTAGTTCATTTACGTATTTATACCTATTCTCAAAAATATTTTCTACCATCATAGAAGTTCCTTTTGCAACTGTTTGCAAGCTTACAAAAACAGATTGCATATCTGTTGGAAATCCTGGATATGGCATTGTTTTAACATCTATTGCTTTTAATTTTTTAGGTGCCTTTAAAATTATTCTGTTTTTCTCTAAGGTTATTTTTGCTCCTGCTTCTTCTAGCTTATGTACTACTGGTGTTATGTGCTCTTGCTTTGCATTGTTTAATACTAATTCTCCTCCAGAAATTGCCCCCATGCATAACAGAGTTCCTGCCTCTATTCTATCTGGCATAATGTTATAACTAACGTTTTTAAGATTTTTAACTCCTGTAATTTTTATAACATTCGTTCCTGCGCCTTCAACCTTTGCACCCATTTTGTTTAAGAAGTTTTGAAGGTCAATTATTTCAGGTTCCATTGCTGCATTTGTTATAATTGTTTCCCCTTCTGCAAATATAGATGCTAATATAATATTTTCGGTTGCTCCAACAGATGGGAAATCTAATTGAATGTTATTTCCTACAATCTTATCACATGAGCATTTAATATATCCGCTTCCTTCTTCAATTTTTATGCCCAGCTTTTCAAAACCTTTTAAATGTAAGTCTATTGGTCTTGTACCAATGTCACAACCTCCTGGGTATGAAAATATTGCATGTTTAAACCTTCCCAATATTGCACCAGCTAGTATTACTGATGATCTCATTTTTCTCATTAGTTCATTTGGTATTTCTTGTGATTTTATATTCTTAGAATCTATAATTATTTTCCCATTTTTCTTTGTTACAGTGCACCCAAGTAATTTTAGTATTTCTAGAGTTGTTTTTGTATCATAAATATTAGGTACATTATATAAAGTCGTAGTTTTCCCACTTAATATACTTGCTGCTATTATTGGAAGAGATGCATTTTTTGAACCTGATACATTAACTTCGCCTTCTAGCCTTTCTCCCCCTTCAACTATGTAACTTGCCATTTTTCTCCTCCTTTACCTAGTATATATTATGCAAACTAGGTAAAGTTGGTGAGAAAGGTTAAATTTATAACATTCTCTATCTTAAATGCAAAAAGTTCAATATTTTATTTATTATTCTTTTTAAAGTTGAATTCTTATATACTACAATTTGCATGTCGTTCTTTTGTTCTTGCTTGTTTTCTATAATTTCTTCATTTTTCTTAAAGATATTATCTATGTTATATTTTTCTTGTATCATATCTTGATACTTTTTTTCATTTTGAGCATATATTTTTTTCAATCCCTTTTAAATTTAATTTTTATGATTTTAAGCTATACAAAAAAACGCTATATCCTTTGATATAACGTTTTTTAACTGGTGAACCAGAGACGACTCGAACGTCCGACCCACGGCTTAGAAGGCCGTTGCTCTATCCAGCTGAGCTACTGGTCCATTCATGAACATATTAAATAATAACATATTTTTTTTTTTTTGTCAACATTTTCCTTGAAATTAGTTGATTTTTTTTTGATTTTTTGATATACTATTACTCGCACTTATTATTATATTATGAAAGGATGGAAGGATTTATGGAAAAACAAAAGAATATTGATGAAAATTTGAATAGTGAAAATAATAGCAAAGCAAAAAAGGTTAAAAAGAAAAAGAAACATGTTGTATTAAAGATATTTTTGCTAGCACTTTTAGTATTACTTATTGTATTTGTAATAAATTATATTAGAGCTCCTGGAAAAAGCTTTCTTTCAAAGTTTACTGGTGCAATGCTTGGGCATAGTGAGGAAACTTTAAAGAACTTAGACAAACTTCAAATACTTATTCTTGGAGAGAGCACTGGTATGTCCGATACAATTATTGTAGCATCATATGACCCAAAAACTCAAGATGCGGCTTTAATGTCTATACCAAGAGATACTTTTATTGGTGATGATAAGTCAAAAGCAAAGTATTACCATAAAATTAATGCATTATATAACGATGGTGAAACACCTGAAAAAACTATAGAAGCTGTAAACAAGATTACTGGTTTAAACTTAAAATATTACATACTTGTTGATACAGAAGCACTAATTAAGTTAGTTGATCAAATTGGTGGCTTATACTTTGATGTTCCAATTGATATGAATTATGATGACCCAACTCAAGACCTATATATTCACTTATCTAAGGGTTACCAAAAATTAACTGGTGCACAAGTTGAACAATTAGTTAGGTTCAGACATAACAACAATGGAATCTCTTACCCATTTGATTATGGTAATGGTGTTGAAGACCATGGACGTTCTAGAACTCAACGTGATGTTGTAGTTGCCATTGCAAAGCAAACACTAAAATTCAAAAACGTTACTGAAATTTCTAACATAATTGATATATTTAAAGCATATGTAAAAACAAACCTAGATTTAGACCTATTAAAAGATTACATACCATATGCTGTTGATATGAATATGGACGCAGTAAAGGTTGGAAGAATTCCTGGTATAGATGATGTTGTTAATGGAATTTGGTTCTTCTTTAATGATGAAGAAGGTACAAAAGAACTTGTTGATGAATTATTCAATGGAAAAACCGCTGAAAGTTCTGATGTTTCTGAAAATAACAATTTAGCATCTGATAATGAAATTGCAAATAATGATTAATAAAAAAAATTCAGCCCTTATTTCAAAGGGCTGAAAATCTATTTATTTTTTCCTCTTATTTTATTTAATGTTTGATTTCTTTTATATAATTCTAATACTCTTAAGCCTCCAAATAGAACTATCAAACCAATAAATATTAGTAAAAATACTAAACCTGTTTTGCTTTTCTTTACATCATTTTCTGCAATTAAATTTCCTGTATAAGTCTTGCCCTCTATCTCGTAGCTTACTGTTCCAAGTACAGTTCCTTTTTTAATTGGTGCTTTTATCTTTGAGTTTAAATTAATTTGTGGCTCTATAGGTGTTTCTTCATTTTCAACTTTAACTACTGCTGTAATTGGTTTTTCTAATACCATATTTAACTTTTTATCCTCTTTTCTTGCTTTCTTAACAGTTACTGTTTGAATATTAGTACCAGCTTCAGCTATTGTTCTTATTGTATTTGTATCAAAAGCGTATTCTAAAATTGCTTCTGAGTCTTCATATCTACTATTAGATGTTGTTGATTTCATTGTTACAGAAACAAGCTTTAAACCACTTTTTTCAGCATATGCCATTAAGCAATTTCCTGCTGGTGTTGTGAAACCAGTTTTCAAACCTTTTGCATATTTGTAGTAGTTTTTGCTTCCAGTTTGTAGCATTTCATTTGATGTATAAAAATATCTATCATTTCCTGTATAAATTGTTGTTGCCGGAAGACCATATTCTGTAACTTGTGCAATATTTCTTATAGTTTCAAACTTAACTGCATGGTTTGCAATTAAAGCCATATCATGTGCTGTTGAATAATGGTTTGTATCATGCTCTCCATGGCAATTTAGAAAATTGCTATTTGTACAGCCAATTTCTTTTGCCTTTTCATTCATCATTTTAACAAATTCTTCTTCACTTCCTGCGACATACTCTGCTAGTGCATTTGCCACATCATCATATGAAGATATAAGTAGTAAGTTTAAAAGTTGCTCTACTGTAAAAACTTCTCCTGTTTTTAAATTTGCTGTTAAGTAACCTGATTCTACTTTATCTATAGCACTTTGATTAATTGTTACATTATCTTGCAAACCACATTTTTCTACAACTAGTATTGCTGTTAAAACCTTTGTTAAACTTGCTGGGTATAGCTTTTCATCTGCATTTTTACTATATAATATTTTACCATCTATGCAGTCTATAACCATTCCTGATTTAGCCGTTATTTCCGGCTCCTTAGCTTGCACACACGGCATTAGGATAGCAATTAAGCATGCTACAATTATTAATATTTTTCTTAATTTCATATCAAAGCATCATTCCTTTCTCATGTAATAATATAATATATTTTTATAAAAAAAACAATATTTTAGGAGGTTTTTATGAAAAATTTCGACAAAAAATTACTAATTTCTTTAATACTATTGCTTGTGATTATTGCAATAGCAATTTATTTTATAACTAAAGACTTAAATAAGGAAAGTTTTAACGTATCTGATTTTATAGAAAATACTGTTTCTCCTTCTATACCAGAAGAAAGCAAACAAATAGCAATACATATTGATGGTGAAGTTGCATCTCCTGGTATAAAATACTTAGAGACTGGTGCAAGAATTTCTGATGCAATCGAAGCTTCTGGTGGGGGAACTTCTCTTGTAGATTTTTCTAAAATCAATTTAGCTTATGTTTTAAAAGATGGGCAAAAGGTTCATGTGCCAAGTATTTATGAACCAATAGACACAGCAACTGTTTCTAATGATGCTGGTGAAAATGTAATTATTCAAGATACAAATTCAAGTTCTAATATGGTTAATATAAATACTGCAACACAAGCAGAACTAGAGACTCTTCCTGGTGTTGGAGCTTCAACTGCTCTTAAAATTATTAATTACAGAAATCAAAATGGTAATTTTAAAAAAATTGAAGATTTAATGAATGTAAGTGGAATTGGTGAAGCAAAATTTTCTACAATGAAAGACCATATTACAATCTAAAAATAATCTTAAGCTATTCTTTCATACAGTATAATTTTGCCTCTTTTGGAAATAATGATTATATCACAGTCTAAAGGAGGTTTTTATTTGATAAACAAGGTAGAAATTGCTTCTGTAAATACTGCAAAATTACCTGTTCTAACAAATAAAGAAAAAAATGAATTACTAGTAAAAATTAAAAACGGAGATAATGAGGCAAGAGAAGAATTTATAAATGGTAACTTAAGACTAGTTCTAAGTATTATCCAACGATTTAATGGCCGTGGCGAGGAAATTGATGATTTATTTCAAGTTGGTTGTGTTGGCTTAATTAAGGCTATTGATAATTTCGACATGAACTTAAATGTTCAGTTTTCAACATATGCTGTTCCTATGATTATTGGCGAAATTAGAAGACATTTAAGAGATAATAACCCAATTCGTGTTAGCCGTTCAATGAGAGATTTAGCATATAGAGCTCTGCAAACAAAAGAAAGATTATTTAAGGAAAAGCAACAAGAACCTACAATTGAAGATATTTCAAAAGAGCTTGGCGTTGATAAAGAAGACGTTGTTGTAAGTTTAGATTCCATTCAAGACCCAATATCACTTCAAGAACCGGTTTATAATGAAGGAAGTGAAAGTATTTATGTTATGGATCAAGTTAAAGATTCTAAAAATACAGATGAATTTTGGGCCGAAACTTTAACCATTGCAGAAGCTATGAAAAAGTTAAGCAATAGAGAAAAATCTATTATATCAAGGAGATTTTTTGATGGAAGAACTCAAATGGAAGTAGCAAATGAGATTGGTATTTCTCAAGCTCAGGTTTCAAGACTGGAAAAAAATGCAATTGAAAGAATAAAAAAAATGTACAAATAATTTGCTTTTCACCTATATAAATAGTATAATTTATATAGGTGATTTTAATGCTTGATAAGACAATAGTGCAAAGGTTTAATAGTGCAAAAAATTTTATTCCACCTGCATACTCAATTTCTAATTTGAGAGAAGGTTTAAATTTTTACATTCCTATTATCCAAGCTTTTATAAAAAAATATGAAATAACTGATACAGCTGAATTAAAGGATACTTTAGAAATTTTTGTAGATGAAATTTTTGATACATGCTCAAAATATTCTTATGTAGATTCTAGTATATATGAACTTCAAGCTATTAACAGTATCTTACGAGATATAGGCTTTATTACTCAAAATTATCCTCTTCTTAAAGATAAGCCAAATACACACACAGTATATACTTCTAATTTAGAACGATCAAAAAAATTAGCTTTAATTAATGCAATTGATGAAGTTTCTATTATTGAAGCTACTGCCGAAAAAATAGGGTTTACTCCTGGAATGAATCCAAAAGATATAGATATTGAAGGTGTATCCCCTGAAGATGCAAAACTTTTTCTTTCATTGGCTTCAAAAATATTAAGTAAAAAAACAATAAACGATAAAATAATTGAAATGTTAAAAAATCAAAAAAAAGGTTGTGAAGATCGTATAAAAGAATCCCAAATTTCCTTCTTAGAAGCTTTACATAGATATTTTCGTGGTTTTGGCTTGCTTGAGTCATATTTAGCAAAATATCAAAATGAATGTATAAGCTCTGGAACATCAAGTTTAAAGTATGATTTTTCAACACTTCAATTTGATAAGGATTCTGTTGGTCTTGATGATGCATTTTGTGAAGACTACTTAAAATCCTTAGATGCAGAGGAACTTTGTTTCCTTAGTGCATTTTGGTGTAACCGATTTGCAAAAGAGGCAACTCGTATGGATAAAGCCTTTTCTGCAATTAATTCTTTAGATTTGTGGCAAGATATAATAGATGGAAAAACTCAATTTTCACCTAGTGAAAGTAGTTTAGTTTCGGCTTTGCAAAAATATACATTTCTTTCTGATTTGCTAGGAGAATCATTTTTATTGCATCAAAAATATGTATTTACAAAAGAAGTTGAACAGGGTTCAAATTTTTCTGATTCTCTTTCTAGAGATTATACAAGTTTTTATAGACAAGTTAATAAGCAAATCGGAGAAGCATATGCTAGTCATTTCTCAAAGGAATTGCATTCTGATAATAACTTTTTAATGGATTCCATTTTTTCAGCTCCTTTCACAAATTTGAGAACCTTTGCTTATTATAAAAAGGATACAACTCTTGTTCCTATTGTAAAAGGACTTTTAGCTAATCCACATTTAAAAAATTGGGGTATTATAAGGAATGAATTCTTAGATAATGGTGTGTTTGTCGACTCTGTTGCTCAAGGTCCTAAAGTCTTACTTGGATTTGATGTTGAAGGTTTTAATAGACCTTTTCGTTTTCATATGAAAAAAGATGATTTGATGGATATATTAAAGTGCCAAGGTAATGGCTATACCTTTCCTGAATACCAAGGAAGTCAAGACTTTATTGTAAATAATAGATTATTAAAATCTAGTATTATTATGCCAATACCTAAAAGGCACAGACCTATTATCAGAGAAGGTACAAAAAATGGTCCAAACAAAGATCTCTGGGAACATTTATATTTTTTAACAAATGGAAAATTTCCTCCTCACTTAATGCAAGAAACACCAAGTGCTTCAAATGGAAAGCCTATCTTATCCCGTCAACCTATTATTTACACTGATTTAAGAACTGGGAAAAGATATACTAAAAAACAAAATAAATATGTAGAAGTTGGTGAAGATAATGTTAGATAATGATATTTTAAAAAATTACTTTCAAACCAAACAATATAATAAATGTATTGAACTTTTAAAAAATAAAATAACCTCATTTGTAATTAATCAAATACAACAAAAAGATAGTAGTATTGAATTTACTACTATCTCTGATTTGATTTCTACTTCAGAATTTTATTTAAATGATAATTCTGTTGCAACTGCTTTGTTTTATGCCTTAAAGCAAGATGATGAACTTAAACAAATTGAGTTACTTCTTTCTATCTGCGAAAACAGCGATATAAAGTAATTACATAGCTCTTGGGTTAAAGGTAGATATATGCTGTAGTTCTGTAAATAATGCTTTTTCTTTTTCTGAAAGCTCCTTTGGAACTACAGTTTTTATTTCTGCAATTAGATTTCCTCTTCCACCTAATCCATCTTTATATCCTTTATTAGGTATTACTATCTGTTCACCACTTTGTGTTCCTGCAGGTATATTTAAACTTATATTTTCCTCTATTGAATCTATACTAATTTTCTTTCCTAGAGCCGCTTCCCATGGAGAAACTGCTACACTTGTAATAATGTCACAACCCTTTAAAGTAAACTTTTTATTATTCTCTATGTTAATTTTAATAAATAAGTCTCCGTTTTTTCCACCATTTATACCTTCTTTGCCTTGTCCTAGAAGCCTTATTTTTTCGCCATTTCTAATGCCTGCTGGAACTTTTACAGAAAAAGTTTTCATTTGTCCTTTTACTGTTCTTAATGAGATCTTTTTTTCTGCCCCATAATATGCATCTTCTAATTTTACGTTTATCTCTGTTTCTATATTTTCGCCTTTTGCTGGAATGTTTTTATTTTCTTTCATTGGAGCTTTTTCTGTTTCACCAAAGAACATATTGAAAAATTCGTGTGCTACAGAACCTCTTTCTTGTTTTGTTTCTGCATTTTGTTCTTGTTTTTTCTTTCTGCCAACCTTTGAATTCCAAATTCTATCATATTTTCTTTTGCTACTGCTATCTGATAGAACCCTATATGCTTCATTTATATCTTTAAAGCGTTCCTCATATTGGCTACTTTGGTTATTAATATCTGGATGATATTTTTTGGCTTGTTCTCTAAATGCTAGTTTTATTTCGCTTCCGAGTTACTTTGCTTGTATCTAAATTCAATATTTTATAATAATCTTTAAAAACCATAATTTTCTCCTTGTGTAAATTATGTTACCTTTTTGATTATACCATATTTTACAAGTATTTTCCACTTTTTTTCTTGTTTTTTCTTGTTTTTTTTTGAATTTATTATATAATATATGCAGAATAATTTTTTGGAGGTATATTATTATGCGTAAGAATATTCATACAAGTGAAAACCTGCAATATAGAATATTAGCTGTTGATGATGAAGTGGGAATTCTTGATTCTTTAAGAGTTTTCTTATCTAAAGCTGGCTATACTTTTGTTGGTGTAACTAACCCTTTAGAAGCAATTGAAAAAGTAAGAACCGAACATTTTGATTTAATGCTACTAGACTTTTTAATGACACCTATCCATGGTGACCAAGTTGTTGAAGAAATAAGGAAATTCAACAAGGATTTATATATCTTATTGCTTACTGGCCATAAGGATTTAGCTCCCCCCCTTGATACAATAAAAAGATTAGATATTCAAGGATATTGTGAAAAAAGTGATAAATTTGACCAGCTTCTATTGTTAATTGAATCTGGAATTAAGGCTGTCTCTCAAATGCAGCTTATAAAAAAGATTAATGATGAATTAAAAACTACATATGATAAACTAGAATCTGCTTACATGGAAACTATTGAAATACTACGTTTCACTGTTGAAGCAAAGGATGCTTATACTAGAGGACATTCAGATAGAGTTTCTGCTTATTCTGTTTTAATTGGTGAGGCTCTTGGACTTTCTGAAGATGATCTAAAAACTCTAAAAATTGGTGGTTTATTCCATGACATTGGAAAAATTGGAATTCCTGACAGTATTTTACTAAAAACTGATAAACTAGATGATGAAGAATATTCTGAAATTAAAAACCATCCCGCAATTGGTGCACATATACTTTCAAATGCAACAATTTTTAAAGATATTATTCCTATTGTTAAACACCACCATGAACGTTTTGATGGACATGGCTATCCAGGAAAACTTAAAGGAGAAGAAATACCTTATCTTGCTAGAATTGCCACAGTTGCCGATTCTTTTGATGCAATGACTTCTAAACGTTCATATCGTGATTCTCTTCCTATTGATGTTGTAAAAGAAGAAATCAAAAAGAATTCTGGTACACAATTTGACCCAGAAATTGCAGAAGTTTTCTTAAAAATTTTAGATGAGCAACCTGAAGAGATTAGAAGAATACAAGCTCTATAATTAAAATGAAAAATGAAGTGAACCTTATTTAGGTTCACTTCATTTTTATTGTTATTTAATTACAAATTTTTTGATTAGAACTATACCAACTGCTACTAATACTAAGCCTCCTGTTATTGATACTATAAGTAATATTGGTGATTTTTGGTCTGCACCTGTTTCAACTGTAATTATTACTGATTCTGCAATAAATTCATCTTGTTCATCCATATTAATAATTCCTGAAAGAGTTTGAATTCCTACATCAGCTTGTATATACTTTAAGTTTCCAAGTTTTGATAATTTATCTAAAGTACCTGTTCTACTTGTCTTTATGCCATTTGATGGTACTAACTGCGCTGCATAGCTTCTAAATGTATAATTTTTATTTGTACTTGTTGAATCTATATCCCTAGTTGTTTTTAATGTTGTTTTGTATGTTTTTTGTCCTGCTGCATTAAGCTCTATTTCGTTTGTTTGTAGCACATCAACTTTTTGCTTCTTTGAACTTGGATTATTTCCATCATATATGTAAAGTTCTTTGTCTTGTTCTACTCTTGTAAAAGAGCTTTCTGTAGCTATTGCATTATTTAGATAATCTTCAATTTTAAACTTAACACCTACTTCTTTATCATTGCTTCCTATATTTCCTGTGTAATATCTTGTTCCAACATATGTACCTATTGAATAATGATCTGAATTTTTCATTTTTTCCTTAATTTCTGTCGCAATTTGCAAATATGTTTTTCCATCGATATTTAATTCATTATTTAGCTGTGTTCCAATATATTCCTGTTCTCCATTATTTGAAACCACATATGTGTATCCAATTTCTATAGTTCCATTTATTTTCTCAATTTGTGTTTCTAGTTTCCAAGATCCTACTGCATCTTTTTGTTTACTTGTTGCATCTGATAATGTACTAAATTTTGAACTTCCTTGAGTATGTGTAATTTGCACCATTCCGTTAGCTGTCGTATAATTATCTATATCTGCATTTGCTGTTGCAACACCTACAAGGTTTACATATGTTACATGTTTCTCCAATGATAGCTTTGAAGCAGGTCTTTCCTCTAAACCAAAATTTATGGCTTTTACTACTATTTGAGAGGTATCATCTGTTTCTGATATTGGAATTTGAACTAAAGATGTTTCTGCACACATCCAATTATATTCATTAAGTTTTCCTTTGCTATCAATTATTAAATCTGATACATTTCTTTCTGGTTGCATAGCATAATTCATTTCTTCTAATCTTCTTGCTTCATTATCTCTTGCCATTGAACTGTTTTCATCATATGAATTATTGTCAAAATATGTCTTATCATAATACTTATCTGCAGTTGATTTATAATCTTGTCCATTATATTTTAAAATATTTTGTGTATTTATTGCTGTATCCCAGTATGTTCCATCTCCATAAATAAATCTTACAATATATTCTCCTGGTATGAAACCTTCAAATGTATATTCTCCCTCATTGTTTGTTACATTATATTCTGGAATATCACCATAAACACCATTTGTTGGTATATATTTTACCTTATTTGAACCTGTTGTTGTCTCTTGCCAAATGTATTCAAGTTTTGTTACATTGCCATTTATGTTTATTTTTTTAATTTCAATTAACTGAACTATTACATCGTTAATCTTTTGTTCACCATTTTCATATGTGCCATTTCCAGGAGTTACAGTTCCGTGATCATTGCCTTTAGCATCTTCAAACACATAACCAGAAATTTTTCTTTGTGCATTGTTTTTTTGAATATTTATTCCTCTTGCATCATCTGTATCATCTTCTGCTTTGTGTATATCAATATTATCTGGTTCAGAATCAGTATCTATACATCCTGTATCCGTTGAGTAAGATGTTATTTCTATCCATGTTTTCATGTCTCCTAAATGTATAGAATTTGCTAAACCATCTTTACTAACTTTAAATGTTATCTCAGCCACTCCTTGATTATTTGTTTCTGTAAATTCTTGGTTAATTGGTATTAATATTTTGTTGTATGTTACACCATCTATAACTACTGTTCCATCAGATACTGCTCCAGTAATTGCAGTTGTAAGTTGTAAATGTGAATCATAGTAATACGCTATTGAATTAACTATTGCTGTTGTAGCACTTTGATTATTTAATAATATTTGATATTTTAATTCTACATCTAACTCGTCTGTTAGTGTTTTATTCATGCTACTACTTTGTGTTGGATCCATTCCATCATAAACTCTACTTGTTCCTAACCCCTTATAATCTCCTATTCTGTAGTTATAATCTGAATTATATAGGTATAAATTATATGAAGGTTTTACTTCACCATTTACTAGTAGATTACCATCTAATTTACTTAGGTCATTATAATTATATGTTTTTGTTTCTCCATTTATTGATACAGTAGCTGAATATAAATCTGTAAAGGCAGCTAAGTCAACTCCCTTTTTCACTAATCCTAAGTCTATATCTTCTGTATTCTCATTATATCTAGTTGGTTCTGTTGTAGCTATCATTGCAAATTCTTGTTTTATGTCTCTTCCATCCATTGTTTGTAACTTCGCACTCGTTGCATCATATGTATATGTAAGATTTGTTCTTGTTCCATCTGTTCCAGTTGCTTGGCCCTTAGTAATTGTAGCAAATCTTGCATTAAATACAGCCCTATCCCTTTCCTGAGCATCAGAATCCTCATTTGCAGCCCCTATATGTGGAGTTACTGCAATATAATTAATTCCATCATATGTAAATTCTATTACATATTGAATATTACCTGTTATACTAGCTGGAAGATCTTCAAATATATATTTTCCATTTGCATCTGTATATTTTGTATCTACTACTGCATTATCAGAAACTCTTTTTGCAACAACTTTGATATTTTCAATTCTATCTTCTGCTGCCCCTTTTTTGTTATCTGGTTCTTTTACTGGTTTTATACCTGTTTGTCCATCAAGCCATACTTCTCCAGATAAATTTATTGTTACTTCATTATATACTTCTAGAACTACCATGTTTTTTTCTAAGTCATAGTTTGCATTTATAACGTCCTTATCTGCGCCTGTGACACTTACATCACATCCATTTTTAGCATGTCTTATTGTAATCTTAGCAGATCCTCCAGGGTATAAACCTTTATAATTAACTTTTGCTGAGGATGAAACTCCGGTTTCTTCAATAGTAATTTCAATGTCTTCATTTGGGTCTGTAACTTTTAATGTTCCAAGCTTTATATTTCCATTTGAATCTGTTTTTACTATTATAACTGAATTGTTTTGCATATCTGTTGCATTTTTTAAAGTTATTCTAAATTCAATTCCAGGCAATATTTCTCCTGGCACTGATTTATTAAGTTTAGTTAATACTAAATCTTCAATCTTTGCAATATTTACAATTTTTAATTTGAATTGAAACCAATCTCCTTCTTGTTTTATTGAAACAACATCTCTAAGTGATGTTTCATTCTTAATGCTTGCATTCCATGTTTTACTTGCAGTATTAAAAGTAAAATCGATTTCTATTGGTCCATTATCTATATAAAATTTATTATCCCTCTCTGTGAAAGTTACTGTTATATTCTCTTTTGTTGTAATTATAGTTAGTTTGCTTTCACCATTAGAATCAGTTGTAAGTGTTGTTGATGTTGCTTTTGTTCCATCTGGTAACTGAATGAAAGCCTTATCATCTCCTGAAATAGTAACATCAAATTGAATGTCCTTTAAAACATTAGCAAGTTTACCATTATCTACTTTAGTTAAATCAATTTCAAGTTTTCTTCCTGCCCAAAATTCTATAGATGCTTCTAATTCTATATTTTCAGGTGCTACCATTACAATAGCTGCATCTTGCGTATCTACATATCCATCACTAAATGCGGCATTAGTTACATCAACGTCATAACTTCCACATGAACAAGCAACACGTCCTACACTACTGTCTAAAGCGATTTGCCCATTTTGTCTTATCGCAGTTACATCTTTTGAAAAAGTATTACCACAACTATTACATTTAAAGTCTACTCTCGCATCTCTTATTTTAGTAAATTTATCCATTTCACCCGTATATTTTGTAGCCTTATATTTAATTTCAATAGTGTTTTTGTCTCCTAATTTTATTCCATCTTGTTCTGTAAGATAAAATTCTTTTCCACTTTCGGGAATGTTGGTTAACTTTTGTCCATTAATTAACACTTCAAAACTTTTTCCTACTGGTTTTCCATTTACACTTGGATAGTTAATAACAAATGGTCCAAATTTTCCATCTGCTGATGGCGTTATAAATTCTCCATTATTGTTTATAATACTAATTGAATTACTATTTAGGCTTTCTACAATATTTGCTTCTTGTTTTAAAGCATCAATGTCTGCTGCCATTCCTGGATAATCATACTTGTGTGAGCTTCCATTTAGAACTTCCCATAAATAATTTTGTCTTATGTCTGTTCTAAACACTCCGTCATTATAACTATATTTCGTTGGATCTATATTTCCTATAACATATGCAGCATCATTTGGTATGTTGGCATGTTCATAACAATAGTAGTCTCCCTCTTGGAAGTTGATTCCATACTCAATACAATAGAAATTAGCATTAGGATTTAATTCAGAAAAATGAACAATCTGTCCGCACACTATACCCATATACATCTAATTTGTTACTAAAAGCCATTATTCCTAATATAGTCATTGCAATTATAATAGTAGATATAATTAGTAGTTTTAATTTGCATTTATTCATATTAAGTTCTTACCTCCTATTTTTTTGTTTATTTCTGTGTCAAGATTAATTTTATTGTTACCTCTTCTCCTGGTTCAAGTTTTTTATTAATTAATGCTGAAGAATAGATTTTGCCATCATTTCCTTCATACCAATCAATGTTAATTTCTGAAGTAAATAACATTTTTTCTGGAATCTTTTCTGTTAATGGTGTTATATACCCCTCTGCATTTCCTTTATTTGTAATTTTAAATTCATATTCTACCAATACTACTTCCTCTTGTTTTTCATTACTAATTTTTGTTGTTTTTGGGAACATTGAATTTTCAAAGCTATATACAGTAATTCCATTTTCATCAAATCTAGTTATTTTATTAATCTTCTTTTCTACTATGATTTCAGATTTCTTACTTACTACAAATCCTGCATTAATATTTTCAGTATCACCATCTTTTAGTTTTAAAACCTCTGTCTTTGCTGTTGTTTCATTGTTTTGTGTTGCATTAACAATATTTGATTCTAATCCATTTGAAGTGTTTTTACTTGTATAATTTGTTACATCAAAATCTTCTACATCATATTTAAATACCACTACATAATTTCCATCTGGTATCTCGCTAAATACATATTCACCTTTATTATTTGTAATTTCTTTAGCAATTTCTTGCGATGTTGTTGTGTCTACTAAAACGGCTTCAATACCTGTTAGCAATGTTTCATCCATATCTTTTTGTCCATTTTCATTTTCATCTATCCATGCTATACCTGTAATTGTATTTAAAGTCTTTTCAACATTTGTAATATCATTTTCGCTTGAAATTTCCTCTTTCTTTTCTCCTTGAATATTAGTAACTATTTTATTTGTGGTAGTCTCATTTATATTGTCCCCAATAATATTTGCATAAATAATTTCTGTTGTATCATTCTCAAGTGTTTTTGCTATTGCTCCAGCATATATTTCAACTTTTTCACCAGATTTTATGGCTATGTTTTGTATTATACCCTTTAAGTCTCCGCTACTTATCTTTTTTGTTTCTCCTGTTGCTGTATTTATACTCTCCATAGTTTGAATGCTTATTTTGTCAAATTCTGGCATAGCTACATCAACATTTGAATCTGCTTCTCCTCTATTTACTAATGTTATTTTATAAGTAACTATTTCATTTGAGCTTACCGGTTGATTTCCCTTGTCTGATGTTATTGTTGCTTCTACCTTTGTTTGTGGTTTTTCAATAATTTTTACTCTATCAAAAATATTTTCTTTCTTATTATTATAACTTATATCTGCCCCTAATTTTTGATTTGCCTCTTTTACTCCATTAGCGTTTATTGTTAGATTAATCTCAACTGTTGTGTTAGCATCAATATTTAAGCTTTTTATATTAAGTACATTTTTTTCTGCCTTAACAAGGGATTTTACATTTGTACCATTAGCTTCTATTGTTGTATTTTTTCTTTCAAGATTTTCTGGTAAATCAATGTTTATTTCCATTCCTGATATTATTTCATTTGTTTTATTCTCAATTCTAATTGTTCCATCAAAATTTTCTCCAACAATTATATCTTTGTTTTCTATATCTATTTGTGCTTTAATTTGTTCGTCTTCATATATATTAAACTTTCTTGCTTCTTGTAATATTTTTTTATTTGAAACATTTAAAACTTTATTGTTGTTATCATAAACTTCAAAAGCTCCTTCAAGTTCAATATCTTCTTCTGCATTTTGTGGTAAGTACATATAATATCCAAAATTCACAATCTCAGATTGCTTAAATTCATCTAAGACTATTAAGAACTTTTTGGCATTTGTTGTAAATTCTTTGCTCCATTTGTTATTTGAATTTTCTAGGTTAACATCAGCATTTGGATTTTCTGTATAATAAACTGTCTCTACACCAGAAATTGCTCCCATATTAGTTACTGTACCTAAAATTTTTGCATTTTGTATGTCTTCTCCAACGTTGTTTATTACTGTTCCAATTATTGTAACATTTGCATAGCTATTTGGTTCCATAATAATAGTATCCTGATTTTCTCTTGAGCTAATTGATTCTTCCCCCAAAACCACTTTACTTTCTACCATAACTTCTTTGTTTGAAGCTAATTCTATTTGTGTAGTTTGATTGCCATTTTCTTGTTTTTCAATTCCATCATATGTTGTCACGTTTTCATTTTGATAATACAAATTAACCTGTTCCAATGTTGTTGGCATGAATTCTTCAGTTTTAATTCTTGCATTAACTACAATTTGCATATTTTCTTGTTCGGAATTTGTATATTCTGTTTGTTCTCCTTCAAGTTTTATAACAATCATTTTTTTATCAGTTTCATTATTTACAATATCAATTGAAGCTCCCTCAAAACAAGCATTGTTTAAAGCAACAGCTTCATCTATACTAATACTTTTTACTTCTTTTGGTAATTCAATAGCAAAATATGGATTTTTATATAGATCATATATTACTCTATCTGTATGTAATGTGATTGTAAAACTTATTTTATTCTCAACACCTGTAGTTATTTGAGTTTTATCTACTCCTAGTTCTGCTAAAGTTTTTGAATAATAAATATTTTTAGTTGTTGTCTCAGTATTTGATATTAATTCATTATTGTTTTCAAAATCAACTTGTTTTGTTGTTTTTATAATTTGAATCATATCTAAATCACTAACAATTTCTATAAACTTATTGTTCACAAGTTCAATTTTTTCTGTCTTTTCTATTTGTCCAATCAATTCAACCTTAACAGCAGTAGTATTATCAGGATATACTACTGTTATATATCCATTTTCATCTGTTTCAGTTTCCCTATCTATTGTTGTTTTTCCATCCCTTGCTACTATTGTTCCTGTTGGTATTTCGACTTTTTGATTTTCTTCTCTGTTTTCACTTGATTTCTCAACGTTTTCTGTTTCATCACTAATATTTTCTGTTTCTAGTATTTCATAGTAAAGATTCAATTTTCCATCTATTCCCATTGCATCTAGAAGTTGCAACTTGTCTATTTTTGTTGCTCTATAAAAAGTGTTTATACTATTTACATTTTCTTCTTCATTATCTATAATTTCTTTTCCAATAAAAGTTTCAATATCAGATATTGTGACTTTCTCAAAAGATTTTTCTTTGTTTGGTGTTAAAGTAATTTTCTCTTGATATTCTGTCTCCTTCTCAGACATTTCATTTTTTGTAAAGTCAGAGATTTCAACCTGAAAAGTTTTGTTTTCTTCTTCTCCTTTTGATTCTGTTACCTTAGTGTCTTCTTGAGCATAAGAAATCACACCCAATATTGTTGTGCTTAAGTTTGCATATATTAGGCTTATAATTAAAAATACAATTACAAATTTTTTCACATTTTTTCCTGTAAACATAAACTCCTCCTATAACTAACTTCTTTAATATATATAAAATAAATATCTTATATTGTCAATATATAGTTTTTTTGATATTTTATAGTCTCTACTTACGGCTATTCGTAAGTCTCCTATTTTTTATCAAATTTTGACATTTTTGTGACATTTCTCTACACTTATAATTATACACGTTTATGTCAACTTTTTCAAGTGTTTGGAGGCATCTTCTATATTTTTTTGTTTGTTTTTTTTTACTTAATTTATCCGGCTTTATAGCATATAAAAAGACGTATAATTTCATACGTCTTTTTTATATGTTTATGTAGTTTTTTCTCTTGCTTTTACTATAACCCTATCGTCATTGCTTGCATTTGTACAAGTTATTAAGGTTATTTCCCTTCTACCTTCTGTTTGCTGAGATGTACATGATGTATCAGTATTTTTAACAATAAACTTATCATACACCTCATATTGTACAACTTCCCCAAAAGTATCTGTTATTTGTATTATATCTCCATTTTCAAGACGAGGAACTTTGCTAAAGAATTGTGAATTTCTGTAGTTATGCCCTACTATGCAAAAGTTTCCCACTTCATTTGGATTTGCTCCATGAAATTTTACTGGTGCAATTTTAAGTAATGTATCAAAATTTTCAGTATCACTAGCAAGGATTGGGTAATGGCAATCAATTGTAGGTATATCTATCTGTCCAATAGTATAATATTCTGTTCCGTCTCTTGCTGTTACTTTTTGTTCTTCAGGAATGGCTATTTCCCTTTCTACCATTACTTTTTCTATTTCAGTTGAATCCAACAATCTATTAGAATCACCTTCATGTCCATTTAAAACAAGTACAACTGCTTGTTCCTCAACAATTATTCTTTCTGGCTGAACTTGCATTGCCCCTAGTATTTCCCTAGAAACGGCTTCGCTTTTATTCCTATCATAAGCAGAGCAAATTCCATATGTAGACAATCCAATAAGCGCAAAAACAGATAAAAAGAATTCTATTTTAAATAGTTTCTTTTTTTTCTTCATTCCGGGTGTTACATATAGTTTTTGAGATACTAATATTTGATTCATTTTTACCTGCCTTTCTTTTTTTTAATATTTTCCTTTTTTATTGTATCACATTTCTTTTATTTTTTCAACTACTTTGTCAATACTTTCTTTAGGAGTTGATGCTCCTGCCATAATTCCAACTCTTACGGAGGGTTCATTTTTAGAATTTTCTTTGCCTATGTGGACAGATTTTAATTCAATGTCATCTGCTGTTTCTACAAACAAAACATTACAACAATACTTCTTTGCAAGTTCATATAATTTGTTTGAATTAGAGCTATGCTTTCCTCCAACAATTATCATTATATCAACATCTTTAGCCATTTGTTCAGTTTCTTCTTGTCTCATTTTTGTTGCATTACAAATTGTGTTTATTATTTCAATGCTTGGAATTTCTTTTTGTAGTTTTTCTGCTATTTTTTCAAATTTTTCTAAACTATATGTTGTTTGTGATATTAATAAAACATTGTTTAGTTTTGATTTTTTAAATTTATCTATTGCTTTTTCTATGTTTTCTTCATCTTCTAATATGTAATAGTGGTCTCCACAAAAGCTTGCTGTTCCAAGCATTTCCGGGTGGTTTTCATCACCTGTTAAGATTATATAAAAACCTTTTTTAGCATATTCTTCCGCAATATTATGTATGTGTAAGACCTTTGGACATGTTAAATCTATTAAATCAATTTTTATATTTTCTGCTTGTTTATATGTTTTCTTTTCTACACCATGTGATCTTATAACTGTTTTTCCTTTAGCTTCTGTAATATTATCTATAAAATGCATTCCTTTTTGTGTAAGCCTTTCGGTAACTTGTTTGTTATGTACTAATTCTCCTAAGCAATATATTTCTTCATTTTGTTCTAATGCTTCTTCTGCCTTGGTTACAGCATTCTTTACACCAAAGCAAAATCCTGCAGTTTTACCAATTATAATTTCCATTTTTTACCTCTCTTAATTATAGTTTTAATATTTCTTCTTTTAGAACTTTAACCATTTCTTCTTGTTTTACTTTTCTTATAATCTCACCTTTTTTAAATAGAAGCCCTTCTTTTACTCCTCCTGCTATGCCTATATCTGCGTGTTTTGCTTCTTCTGGGCCATTTACTCCACAGCCCATTACTGCTACCGTAATATTTTTGTGTATAGTTTGCAAGAAATCCTCTATTTCATTTGCAATTGGAATTAAATCATATTGTATTCTTCCACATGTTGGGCAAGCAATTAGTGTTGGAGATTCATATAATTTGCAATCTTTTAATATTTCCTTTGCAACTTTTATTTCTTTTACTGGGTCTGCAGATAGTGATACTCTCATTGTATCTCCTATGTCTTCTCTTAACAATGTTCCTAAGCCTATACTAGAACTTACTGTTCCACTAAATTCAGTTCCAGCATGTGTTACGCCTAAATGCAAAGGATATTTTATTGTATTTGCAGCTTCTTCGTAGCTTTCTATACATAAGTTTAAGTCTGATGCCTTTAAAGATAGTGCTATATCATAAAAATCCAAATCTTCTAAGATTCTTATATGTCTTAGCCCACTTTCTACCATTCCTTTTGCAGTAGGCTTTCCACCATATTTTTGCAAGATATCTTTTGGCATTGAACCACTGTTCACACCAATTCTTATTGGAATTTTCCTTTCCTTACATGCATCTACAACTTGTTTTACTCTATCTATTGAGCCTATATTACCTGGGTTAATTCTTATTTTATCAACTCCAGCTTTTGCAGCTTCTAGGGCTATTCTATAATTAAAATGTATATCAGAAACTATTGGAATGTGTATTTGTTTTTTTATTTTCTTTATAGCCTTTGCATCTTCTTCATCCAAGCATGCAACTCTAATAATTTCACAGCCAGCTTCTTCTAATTTTAAAATTTGCTCTACTGTTCTTTCCACGTCCTTTGTTTTTGTATTTGTCATAGATTGTATTACAACCTTGTTCTGTCCACCAATTTGAACTCCACCTACAAATATTTTTCTTGTTTCATTTCTCTTTAACATTTCATTCACCTTTTAAGTTTTTTCTTTTTATTATTCAGACTTTAATTAATAATTCTCAAGTAGCCAAACGCAGGAGTTTTGTATTTAGAGAAAATCAAAGACCCCGAAAAGCTTCTTTAGGCGTCGCAAACGTGGGTTCGATTTTAAATAAATACCAAAAGCTCAAGGCGAGATTTGGCGGACTTTTAAATAAATTCCTGAATACTAACATTTTATCATTAAAATTTCGCAAAATCAATTGTTTACTGCAAAATAACGTGATATAATAGTACTAGTTGGAAATTTATGGAGGTAACTATGAGCGATAGTGTTGTTGAAATAGACAAACTAACAGATGAAGCAAAAAACAAACTAAGAGATTTTGATGAATTAGAAGCATACTTTTTACTTTGTGAAATATTTTCTAATGCTCAAACCACAAAAGATTATGCTAGGTTTCAATCAGACCTTGCTGAGTGGAAAAAGCGTTATCCTATAGATTTGTTTAGTGATGAATTAAAAAGAAAAATTAAATATATGCTTAGCAAAGAATTTATTGAAACTGTTTTAAAGGATTTTGCTGTGTTTGAGGCATTATCTAAAAAAGACCCTGCAAAAGGTTTAGAAAAGCTTCGTGATGTGCTAGACAAAGCTGAAAAACATAAAGACCCTAAACAGTTAGATAAAGACTTGGAAAATTTATATAAGGAATATCCATTAAATTTTCTAAAGGAAAAATACCCTCACGTAGTTGGGCAGTTGCTTAGTAAATCTAATAGAACTAGGATTTTAGAAAAGTTTGATTCTAGCCTTGCTTATAAGGAACTTTCTTCTATTGTTGAGCATCCTGAAAAGTTCAAAGATGAAGCTGAGTTCAAATCTACTATTGAAGAATGGCAAAAATTATACCCAACTCAAGATTTTAATGATGATTTTAAAGCAAACGTGGATAGTAAATTATCTAATGCGTTAGATGCTAAATTCCTAGCTGATAATTTTAGTAGTATTACAGAATTAGATTTAAATAATGGTCAAGTTATAACTATCGACCCTGTAAGTACTCCACTTATAGTACAAGATGCTTTACATGATTTCTTTAAAATTGCCGATAAAAATGCAGGAGACGTTAATGGTTTATTCAATTGGACTTGCAAATATAGTAAATACATTAACCTTTTAGATGATGACGCAAAAGGTGCAATTGTAACAAGCCTTATGTCTAAGTTTGCTTATGATTTACCACCAGTTGGTACAAAATACAAAATGCCTAAAATGGATACCGATGCTAATGGATTATTATCTTTAAGCGAATATAATTCTATTGATGACACTAAAAAGGAAGTTGTTATTCAGCTTTTAGGTATGCTTTCGACAGAGCAAGAATTAACACCTGAAGATAGATATAGATTAAATATCATTAATGAAAATGTTACAAAAGCAAAGGCTATAAAACGAGCTAAAATTGAACCAAAACTTGAACTCTTTATGGAAAAATTTCCAGAAAGTAAATTAACAGCTTATGAGTTAATTCACTTAGAACCTGAAAAAAATGGTGAAACAGAAGTAACAATTCATGTTGATGAAAACATAAACGATGTAGCTGAGTCTAAGGATGATGTTGAAACAGAAATCAAGCCTGACATTAAACCTGAGGAAGAAACTGAAACAGAAGTTGTTCCTGATGTTAAACCTGAGGAAGAAGCTGAAACTGAAGTTACACCGGATGTTAAGCCTGAACAAGAATTTAAAGCAGAAATTGAGCCTGACATTAAACCTGAAGAAGAAACTGAAAATGAAGTTGTTCCTGATGTTAAATCTGAGGAAAAATCTGAAGCTGAAGTTACACCGGATGTTAATCCTGAAGAAGAAGTTGAAATTGAGGAAGTTCCTGTTTTAGAACCGGAAAAGAGCCATGAGATTGAAATAAATTCTGAGTCAGAGCAGGAAGAAGATTTTGATGAGCAAACTGCTCCTAATAATAAAACAGATTTAGAGCCAGATGTTGAACCTGAAGTAGCTCCAGAACTACATTCTAGAAACCACAAAAAGGGAAGCACTTCTTCAAAAACTGCTGTAGAAAAAGGTGCAAAGTTTTCACTTGAAAGAGATGAAATGATATAAAAAAACAAGCGAAATCGCTTGTTTTTTATTATACTTCTAATACTACATTTACGTCTTTTATTAATTCTGCATATTTTTTTAAAACAGGTTTTACTTCTGCTTCTAAAAAATCTGTTACTTGATTTTTTGCTCTGCCACACAAGTTTTCTGGATTTAATATCTTAATTATTTCTTCTTTGCTTAAGCCAAAACTTGGGTCTTCTGCAATTCTTTCAACTAAATCATTTGGTTTGCCAAGTTCTTTTACTTGCTTTCCTGCTGCCATTGAGTGAACTCTTATTTTCTCATGTAATTCTTGTCTGTCTCCACCTTTTAATACAGCATTCATAAGTATTTCCTCTGTTCCCATAAATGGAAGTTCTTCCATTATATTTGCTCTTATTCTATTTTCGTAAACAACTATTCCTTCTGTAATATTACCATATATTTTTAATATTCCATCAACCGCTAGGAAACTTTCTGGTACGCATATTCTTTTATTTGCTGAATCATCTAGAGTTCTTTCTAACCATTGTGTTGCTGTTGTTATTTTTGTATCATTGCTTAATGCTATTACATGTCTTGAAAGTGAATTAATTCTCTCACTTCTCATTGGGTTTCTTTTATATGCCATTGCTGATGAGCCTATTTGTTTGCTTTCAAATGGTTCTTCAAGTTCTTTTTCATGTTGCAAAAGTCTCATATCATTTGCAAATTTTGAACAGCTTTCTGCTATTCCTGCTAGGCAGTTTAATACTCTAGAATCTACTTTTCTTGTATATGTTTGTCCGTGATACTGCAAAAGTCTTTTCAAATCCCATTTTTTCTGCAATTTTTCCATCTATTTGTTTTACTTTTTCTTCATCTTTAAATAGTTTCATAAAGCTCTCACTTGTTCCTGTTGTTCCTTTAGAACCAAGTAGTTTTAGGTTTTTCTCCACAAATTCTAGTTCTGTTAAATCTTCTAGTAAATCTTGTAACCAAAGTGTTGCTCTTTTTCCAACTGTTGTTAATTGCGCTGGTTGAAAATGTGTATAACCAAGGCATGGTACAGCTTTGTATTTATCTGCAAATTTTGCAAGGTTACTTATAACTTTTACAAGTTTTTGCTTTATTAGCTCTAAACCTTGTCTCATCATAATTATATCTGTGTTATCTGTAACATAGCAAGATGTTGCTCCTAAGTGAATTATTGGCTTTGCTTTTGGGCATTTTTCACCAAATTCATATATGTGTGCCATTACATCATGTCTACATTCTTTTTCTCTTTTAGCAACTACATCAAAATCTATGTTATTTACATTTGCTTTCATTTCATTTATTTGTTCATCCGTAATATCTAGCCCAAGTTCTTTTTCTGTTTCTGCTAAGGCAACCCATAACTTTCTCCATGTTGAATATTTTGTGCTGTTTGACCAAAGACTGCTCATTTCTTTACTTGCATATCTACCACTAAGTGGCGTTACATAGATATCATTTTCCATTCTATCAAATCCTCTCATTTAATTATTACAAGCACTGTTTCTATTTTTGAAAAGTCCACTGCTGGCTTTATTATTGCATATTTTTCTGTTACATTTTCTGCTTCTACAATTTCTATTAATTTCCCAATTTTTAGTCCTTTTGGATATATTCCACCAATCCCAGATGTTTCAACATCATCATTTAATACTAAATCTGCATCTGCACTTATATATGTTGCTTTAAGTTCATTGCTTTTTCCTAGTTCCCCTTTTACTATTAAATTATCTCTTGATATACTCATTATTCCACTTATGCTACTTGATGGGTCTATTATTGGTTGCACCTTTGCTGTTGTTTCTGTGCTAGATATAACATAACCAACAACGCCATCTGCTGAAACTACTGGCATGTTTGCTTCTACGCCTTCTCTTTTTCCTACATTTATTATTATTGTGCTATTTAAATTTCCCCAATCTCTATCAATTATATACGCAGGCACAGTTGTGTATTTCGTATATTCATCTGATAAATTAGCATATTCCCTTAATGTCTTATTTTCTGCTTTTATTATTCCAAGCTCACTTAAGCTTTTATTTAATTCTTCATTTTGCTTTTTCAAGCTTTCGTTTTCAGTTTTTAAATTATTAATATCTTCAAAAAAAGTATTATTACCTGCAATTTTATTCTTTAGGTATGTTAAACCATTTTGAACTGGCATTACTAGCTTTTGTGCAATACCTTCAAGAAAAGAGAAATTTGAGGTATCAATATTTGTTATAATAACAAGAACCGTTAGAAGAACAATTGTTATTATAATTCCTATAGCTCCACTATGTTTTTTTTGCATATTATCCTCCCGAACATTTTTTAGGATTTTAAATTATCTTCTCTTTCTTGCGTTTATTAATACATCTCTTAGTTTTTCTAAGTCCGCTAATGTTTTTCCTGTTCCCTTTACTACACATTCTAAAGGGTCTTCTGCCACATAAACTGGCATTTCTATTTTTTGGCTTATTAATTTATCTAAGTTTCTAATTAAAGCTCCTCCACCAGCTAATACAACACCTTTTTCAACGATATCTGCTGCAAGCTCTGGTGGTGTTTTTTCTAGTGTTATTTTTATTACATCTACAATTTCTGCAATTGAGTTTCTCATTGCTTCTTCTATTTGTGAAGATTTTACTATTACTGTTCTTGGGTAGCCTGTTTGTAAATCTCTTCCTTTAATTTCCATACTAAGTTCTGTCATAAGTGGCAAAGCTGAACCAATTCCTATTTTTATTTCTTCAGCCGTTGTTTGACCTATTGCTAGCCCTAGTTCTTTTTTTACATAATTTATAATATCTTCATCTAGCTCATCTCCTGCTGTTCTTAGCGAATTGCTAACAACTATTCCTCCAAGTGAAATAACAGCAACCTCTGTTGTTCCACCACCAATATCTACAATTATATTACCTGTAGGTTCTGCTACATCAAGCCCTGCTCCAATTGCAGCAGCCATTGGTTCTTCAATTAAGAAAACTTCTTTTGCCCCTGCTCTTATAACAGATTCTTGAACCGCTCTTTCTTCAACTTCTGTAATACCTGAAGGTACACCTACAACAACTCTTGGTCTTCCTGCATTATATCTTTGGCAAACCTTTGCTACTAAATTTTTAAGCATTAATTGTGTTGCAGTAAAGTCTGCTATAACGCCATCTTTTAGTGGTCTGATTGCATCTATTTCAGAAGGTGTTCTTCCAAGCATTTCCTTTGCTTCATATCCTGTTGCAATAATTTCTTCTGTTTTTTTATCAATTGCTACAACTGATGGCTCGTTTAAAACAATGCCTTTTCCTTTTAAAGTTACTAAAGTATTTGCTGTTCCTAGGTCAATTCCTATATCTTTTCCCTTAAGGCTAAACATTTTCATTTATATTCATTCCTTTCAAAAAACAAGAGATTATTTTCTTTCTAACAGTAAACTTTGATATGATCCGTCTCCAATTATTATATGGTCTAGAAGTTGTATTCCCATTAATTGTGCCGCTTCATATATTCTGTCTGTTACTTTATAATCTCCTTTGCTTGGCTTTGCATCTCCACTTGGATGATTATGTATTAAAATAATTTTTGGTGCTTGCATTTTTATTGCTTCTGCCAAAACGTCTTTTGGCTCTATGTATGCAAAATTTGAACCCCCAAGTGAAACATCATATGTTTTTAAAACTGTATTTTTGCTGTTTAGTATTAATACCTTAACTTTCTCTTGTTTTTCATATCTAAGCTCTGGTATTAGCATATCTGCAACGTCCTTTGGTGTTTTTATAATAGGTTTCTTTTGATTAATTGGTCTTGCAATTCTTTTTGTAAGCTCACAAACTGCTTTAAGCTGAATTGCTTTAACTTTACCAATTCCCTTAATTTTCATGAATTCTTCTAATGCCATTTCCTGCAAAAATCTTAAATTTTCTTGCTCTGCCTGTTCATTTAATTTTAAAATATTTTGAGCTATTGAAACAGCCGATTGTTCTTTTGTACCTGTCTTAATTATTATTGCCAATAATTCAGCATTTGATAAACTTTCCGCCCCATAAATTTCCAATTTTTCATAGGGTCTTTCTGTTAAGGGTAATTCTTTAATTTTCATATAAAAATCCTTCCTTACCCTTTATTTTTCATCTACACTTTTCTATAAACAAATATTGCTATCGCCATTCCTATAATACTTGCTACATTCATCTTAAACCATAGTCCAAATGTAATTGTCATTACATGCAAATCTAGTTCGATTGGTGTTGTAAGCCCAAAGCTTTCCCCATAAGAAAGCCACCATAAGAAATCTACCTTAGAAGCAAGTTCTCCAAGTAAACCTCCAATAACTAGCCCTGCTAATAAAAAGACTAATAGTATCCATATATTTTTTTCTCTTGTTGCCATAGTATTTCCTCCTTATGTTTGTTTTTACCTAAATATTATATATGCAAATGGCTTTTTTTTCAAGATGTATGCATAATTTTCAATAAAAAAAACAAATTGCAAATTTGACTTTGCAATTTGTTTTTTATTGTTTTCTATTCTGTTACTAGTTCATATAAACTCATATCTGGTTCTGTAAATATTTCATCTGTTACATTATCAAATTCATATTCTATTACTGATGTTTGGTTCATAATGGTTGATTTTAAACATAGACCTGTTTCTTTTTCTATGTAAAGTTCGGTTTCTTCATTCATGTTAGGTTCTTCAAAGTTTTTTATTATATAGCATTCTTTACCATCATATGTTGTTGTTGAAATTTCAGCTTTTATACAGTTTATAAAGGTCTGCCAATCGTTAAATGTTTCTAACCTATTAGCTAAATCAAATATTAATTCACTACTTCCGTTTGGTTTAACTGTTTTTTTACCTGATGTTTCAGTATATACATTTATTGTTGTTCCATTATCATATAATGAAACTTTGAGCTCTTCCCCATTCATAGTTCTTTTTATAGTTACGAATTTTTTATCTCCTTTTCTATAACCTTCTGTTACAACTTCACTGTTTTCCCCTGTTGTAACAGCTTTTCTGTAAAAGTTTGGGTCTTGAGCTTTCATTGCAATCTTATTTTGCAAATCTTTAACTATCATAAATTTTCTAAAAGTGTTTGCCATAAATAGCAAAACCATTGCCAATAATAATATAACTATTAATAAAACAATTTTCTTTTTACTCATAAGTACTCCCCCTTTATTTATAAAATCTTCAAAGTTTTTAAATCAGTAGAGTTTTCTTTATGTATAGTTATATTATACCATACATCTTACATATATAGTAAATTTTAGGCTTTTCATATTTATTTTTCACAAAAACTGTGATATAATCTAAAAATCACATTTCTATTATTTTTTAATACAATATATAATGTAATTATTTATAGTTTTTTTCCAGAAATTTATCATTTCTTTTTGTATTATATAGTGATATAATTATATTATCAAAACAGTTGGAGGTATTTTTAATGCGTATTGAAAAATTGAATGAGAACAAAATTAGAATTTTTTTAGGAATAGAAGATTTAAGAGAAAAGAACATAGATTTACATGATTTTATGTCTAATTCGTTAGAGTCTCAAGACTTGTTCTTAGATTTACTAACTAAGGCAGAAGCAGAAGTTGGTTTTAAAACACATAATTATAAGTTATTAATAGAGGCTTTGGCATCATCTGATGGTAATTTTATATTTACTATAACTCGTACAAAACCTGAGGGTTCACAAAAGCTAAAAGAAAACAAGCCTAAAGTTAAAAGATATACAACCACTCCAAACAAAGCATTATCAATTTATTCTTTTAATACTTTTGATGAATTCTGCGAATTTTGCAATTACATACAAACAAGCAATTTAAATAAATTCATTGATAAACTTAAAAATTCTTCTCTTGTTTTATACAAAGGTACTTACTATTTAATTTTAATCAATTTAAGATTAAATGTAACAGATTTAAAAAGCTTTTCATATACAATTTCTGAGTTTAGTTCTAGAGTTAAAAATGAGGAATTGCTTGAAAGAAAACTAAAAGAATATGGTAAAGTAATCATTTCTAAAAATGCTATTGCCACTTGTTTGAAATATTTTAAATAGCGAAAAAGGGTAATTTTCAAAATTACCCTTTATTTTTTAATATAAATAATATTGTGGATTTAATTTTTGTCCGTTTACTCTTATTTCTAAGTGTAAGTGTGGTCCTGTTGAGTTACCTGTTGAACCGACTGCTGCAATTGTATCACCTTGGTTTACTACATCTCCTACATTCACATATAAATCATCGCAGTGTCCATATAATGTATATACTCCATTTCCGTGTGATATAACTACGTGGTATCCATAACCATAATTTGACCAACCAGATGTTACAACTGTACCAGAAGCTGCTGCATGGATATTTGTTCCCCTTGGTGCGGCAATATCAAGTCCTGTATGTGTTCCACTTCTTCTTTGACCAAATCTGGATGTAATTGTGTATCCAGATGCTATTGGTTTTATTAATGAAATTCCTAAGTCTAATTTTGCTGTTGTAATTGTTCCACTAAAGTATGGTGTTGTATTTACTATTCTCTTCTTATATAAACCTGCAACTATTGTTGCTTGGTCTGTATAGCTTTGTTCTTCTGTACCATATTTTTGTGTATAACCTATATCATCTATATTTGTACTATCTTTATCTTTTAATGTTTTTATAGCATCTTCTGCTTCAGTTTTTGTAGCAACATAGTATTTTTCTTCATCTTTTAATGTTATTGCATAATATTCATAATATGTTGTTCCTGAGCTTGCTATTTTATTAAATATTTCTTCACTATTGCTTATGTTATTTCTTTTAACAAAACATAATGAATATTCTGGTAATGTTTCAATATCTATAAAAGCTATGTTTTCTTCCTCTTTACCTTGCATATATTCATTTATTTTCTTTTGTAATCCGTTTTTATCATCAGTATACCCTACTGCTTCTCCGTTTATTGTTACTGCATATGTAGGTTTATAAAAGATTGATATTATTCCTGTTATTAATATTCCTGATATTAGTACTATAAGTATTAGTTTTATTGAACTTCTTATGTGTACGAATAGGTTTTTAATATTTTTTAAAATTTTGAACACCTCTTTTATTCATTTTCAATCTATTTTATTTTACCTGTTTTTGCCTTTCTTGGCAAATTTTATATACCCTCATATATCTATTCTATTTAACGTATCTCGTCCATATTCTTGCTTTTTCTTATTTTTTCTCGTTTTTACTCTTGTTTCCTTAGTGGGCAAAAGCCCACTTTTTTTATTTGGAAACTTCGTTTTTTACTTTATCTACCTCTGTTTGAGGAGCTTGACCTGCTGGTGTATAGTATCCTTTAAGTTCTGCAACTTTGAATAATTCATATTGAAATGTTTCATCATTATTTCTTATTTGTTGTATTGTTTGTCTTAGTTGCATGTTTTCTGCTTCTGAAATTACACCTTGGTATGTTGTTAAACTTGCCTTTGTGCTTTCTAATATGTCGTTAACCATGTACTTTTCTTCCATAATAACCTCCTAATTTAAAAATGTTAATAATTTTTGTTTAGTATTTAAACTATCTTGTGCTGCTTTTGTAAACATTTGCTTAATTTGTGGGTCTACACATTGTGATGCATATGTGTTTAATTTTTGGTATGATGTGTCGTGTGCCCCAATTAAGTGACGTAAATTTTGTAATTCTACTTGACTTAAATTTGCCATTTTTCTCTTCCTTCCTTTTAAAATTTATATGTTTATTATTCTCAAAAAAAATTTTTTTATTCAAAAAACCTTAAAGCATCTTAGCTTTAAGGTTTTTGAATTTTAATTTCTAATTTCAAGTCCTGCATATTTTGCCATTAGTCTTTTATGTCCTACTTTTTCAAATGATATATCTAGTTTTAAGTCATCTCCTTCTGTTGCAATTTCTGTAATTATTCCTTCTCCAAATTTTTTGTGATATATTGTTTGTCCTGTTTTGTATTGTGATAAATCCACTCCTACTGGTTTTGCAGAGATATTATTTAGGAAGCTTTCTGCTGTTCTAAATGCAAAGTTTGTTTTTGGTTTGTTTAAGCTACTTTCTGTTATAACATAGTTTGTAACTTTGTTGTTTTTGTTTCCATATGTCCATTCTTGATCTTCTCTTACTGCTTTTGGTTTAGCTAATTCATCTGCTCCCTCTAGTAATTCTGTTGGTATTTCTTCTATAAATCTAGATATTTTATTACATGTTGTTGAACCAAATATTGTTCTTTGTTTTGCACATGTTAGGAATAAATATTCTTTTGCCCTTGTTATTCCTACATAACATAAACGTCTTTCTTCTTCTAGTTCTCTTTGTTCACCAATTGATCTATAGCTTGGGAATAAACCTTCTTCCATTCCAATTAAGAATACTACTGGGAATTCTAGACCTTTAGCACTATGTAGTGTCATAAGTGTTACAGAGTCTTCTGCATCTTCCATGCCGTCTATATCGCTAGATAATGTGATGCTTTCTAGGAATTCTGCTAATGAATTTTCTGCGTTTTCTTCTTCAAATTCCATTGCAACTGTTAGGAATTCGTTTAAGTTTTCTATTCTACTTTCTGCTTGTGCTGTATTTTCTAGTTCTAGTGCTTTTGTATATCCTGTTTTGTTTAATACTTCTTTTAATAATTCTGATATTAGCGTTTCATCTTTTTTGCTTGATAATTCTTCTATTGTATTTATAAATTCTCTTGAATTTAAGTATACTTTATTTAGCCCATATTTTTCTGCATTTTTTATAACTGCATACATTGATATATTATTTGCTTCTGCAATGGCTTCTATTTTTTCCATGCTTGTTTGGCCTATCCCACGTTTTGGCTCGTTTATAACCCTTTGAAGGCTTAAATTATCTGCCTGGTTATGTATTAATCTTAAATATGCTATTGCATCTTTTATTTCTTTTCTTTCGTAGAATTTTAAACCACCTATCATTTTATATGGAATGTTTTCTCTTCTGAAAATATCTTCTATACTACGTGATTGTGCGTTCATTCTATACAAAACTGTAAAATCTGAATATTTATAATATTCTTCTCTTTTCAATCTGTTTATTTGTTCTACTATGAAGTTTGCTTCTTCATATTCATTATCTAGTCTTGCAACTGTTGGTAGCTTTCCACCTTCTTGTTCTGTCCATAAGTTTTTTTCATATTTCTTCTCGTTATGCTTTATTACTGCATTTGCTGCATCTAATATTGATTTTGTTGACCTATAATTTTGCTCTAACTTTATTATTTTTGTTCCTGGGAAGTCTTTTTCAAAGTTTAAAATATTTGTTATATCTGCCCCTCTAAATGAATATATTCCTTGGTCGTTATCCCCTACAACTGTAATGTTTCCATATCTTCCAGAAAGTAAAGTTACAAGTGTAAATTGTGCTTTATTTGTATCCTGGTACTCATCTACTAGAACATATTTAAATTTTTCTGAGTAATATTCTAGTACATCTGGGTTTTCTGTTAATATTTGAATAGTTAAATTTATAATATCATCAAAGTCTAAAGCATTGTTTTCCTTAAGTTTTCTTTGATAAAGCTCATATACTTTTGCTATTTTTTCTTTTCTTAGTTCACCATTTGTTCTTAATTCATATTGAACTGGTGTTAACATTTCGTTTTTGCTATTACTTATTTCTGATAATACACTCCTATCTGTAAATATTTTATCATCTAAGTTTAATGCTTTTATACATTGCTTTACTAATGTTTTTTGGTCTGATGAATCGAATATTACAAAGTCTGAATTGTAGCCTATTCTATCTATATATTTTCTAAGAATTCTAACACATATTGAGTGGAATGTTCCCATCCACATATCGTTTGATGATTCTCCAATTAAATTTGTTATTCTTTCTTTCATCTCGCTTGCTGCTTTATTTGTAAAGGTTATTGCAAGTATGTTCCATGGTTTTATTCCTTTTTCTTCTATTAAATATGCAATTTTATGTGTTAATACTTTTGTTTTTCCACTTCCTGCTCCTGCTATTACTAAGCATGGTCCTTCGGTTTCTAATACCGCTTCTTTTTGTTTATTGTTTAGTCCTTCTACTAAGTTCATTTATATTATCCCTTCTTAAATTATATCTAATATGTAATTTTCCATTTTAATTGGTTCTGGTGTGATTTTATATGCTTGTTTTAACTCTTGAACAGCTTCATTTCCTTTTGTTTCATCATTTGCATGAATATATGCTAAAACATCTCCTTTTGAAACTTTGTCTCCAATCTTCTTTTCTAACCAAATTCCAACTGCATGGTCTATATCATCTTCTTTTTTAACTCTTCCTGCTCCTAAATGTACTGATGTTACGCCTACTTCTTCTGCATTTAATTTATCTACAAAGCCATCATTTTCTGCATATACTGGTATGATATATTTTGCTTTTTCAAATTTTTCTGTATTTTCTATGTAGCTTGTATCTCCGCCTTGAATTCTTATTAAATCTAAGAACTTATTATATGCCTTTCCATTGTTTATGTTTCCTAAGATTTTTTGTTTATTTTCTTCTAGGTTATCTCCTTCTCCTGCAAGTTTAATTATTTGTGCACCAATTCCTAGTATTATTTCTTTTATATCCTCTGGCATTTCACCTTTTAAGCATTTTATTGTTTCTAATATTTCCAATGTATTTCCAACTGCATGGCCAACTGGTTCGTCCATGTTTGTAAGAACACATACTGTTTCTCTATTTGCTAGTGTTCCTATATCTTTCATTATTTTTGAAATTTTTATAGCATCTTCTTTTGTTTTCATAAATGCTCCACTTCCAACTGTTACATCTAGAACTATTTTTTGTGCTCCTGCTGCTATTTTTTTGCTCATGATACTTGATGCAATAAGTGGCATACTTCCCACGCAAGCAATAGCATCTCTTAAGGCATATAGCTTTTTATCAGCTGGTGCTAGGTTTGCTGTTTGCCCAATTACGCTTATTCCTGTTTCTTTAACATTTTCTATGAATTTATCAATTTCTACAGATGTATTATAACCTGGAATTGATTCTAGCTTATCTATTGTTCCACCTGTAAAGCCTAATCCTCTACCAGACATTTTTGCAACTGGAATTCCAAGTGATGCTATAATTGGCATTAATACTATTGTAATTTTATCTCCTACACCACCTGTTGAATGCTTATCTACAACTGTTTTTCCAAAAACAGATAAATCTAATATTTCTCCTGAATGTGCCATTTCTATTGTTAAATTTGTTGTTTCTTCTTTTGTCATACCATTTATATATATTGCCATAACAAGTGCTGCTGCTTGGTAATCTGTAACATTTCCTGCTACATATTCTGTTATGAAGTAATGTATTTCCTCCTTTGTTAATACTTCGTTATCTCTTTTTTTTGCAATTATTTCTTGAATATTCATAAACTTTCCCTCCATTATATAAAATTTTTAATAAATGTTTTTCTATGTAATGGACATGGACCATATGTTTTAATTGCTTGTATATGTTTGGCTGTGCCATATCCTTTGTGCCCTGCAAAGCCGTATTCTGGATAGATTTCATCATATTCTTTCATCATTCTATCCCTTGTAACCTTTGCAATTATTGATGCTGCAGATATGCTGTATACTTTAGCATCTCCTTTTATTATTGATGTATATGGAATTCCACATGTATCTATATGTTCTAATGCATCAACTAAAATTCTATCTGGCTTAATTTTTAAGTTTGTTATTGCCATATGAAGAGCTTTTTTTGTTGCATTTAATATGTTTATTTCATCAATTTCATTTTGATCTACTATACCAACAGACCAATCAATAGCTTCATTTGTTATTTGTTCATATAATAATTCTCTTTTCTTTTCTGAAATCTTTTTAGAATCATTAACTCCTTCAATAAAAGAATCGGGCTTCATTATGGCAATTCCCACAACAACAGGACCTGCAAGAGGTCCACGCCCTGCTTCATCAATTCCGGCTATATATTTTAAGCCTTCACTATATAACTTATTTTCAAATTCTTTTAGTACATTTAATCTTTCGATTTCTTTCTCTTTCATTTCTTCTCCTACATTTCAGATAGTTTATATACTCCATTTACTCCTAGTGAATATAAAATTTCTTCTGAATTATAATCTACTACATAAAAAGCTGTGTTATTAACTTCTATATTTTTAACACCAAGATTATTTAATTCCTCTGTGTTTAATATGTAAAGTTCAGCATTTTCAAGGCTTAGCAATACATTTTTAAATTCATCAGAAATGGTATATTCTGTTTCATTATTTTCTAAATCTAGTTTAGTTCCTACTAAGATATTGTTTGTTTCGTCAACTGTATGTTTGTTTTTTACATTAGTAATAACTGTTTGTATAGCAAGCATATTTGCTTTAATATCTTCGTTTTTTTGATTACTTACATATTCTTTCAAATAATTTGTCCCTGCAAAAAGCACAACTGCTGTTAACAAAACAACTATAACTAATCCTATCAGGGCAATTCCTTTTTCATTTTTCATTTAATATCCAATCCTTTCAAAAATTAATCTTATTATATTATATATGTTAAAACAAAAATTTTCAAGACTGAAAGGGAATAAAATTTATAGATTTTCTATCGTTTTATATTTTTCTTAACGCCTCACAATTTACAATAAAAAATCTAGTGTGCATTGTATATACACACTAGATAATATGCTTTTTTATTTACATAATTTACTCGCTAATTGTATATCCGCTTGAACTATCATAAGACAATTGGATATCAGATTTTAGATAAACTACTGGACGAACACCGTAGTCGCTGGGGTAGTAATTGCTACCATCAGAGGCGTAAAAATTGCTGTAGCTATCGTAGCCATCGGTATAAACAAGTCGCGCGTTATATCGTACATCGCCATAGTCACAGTAAAGAGCACGCGAAGCCAGCCAATAGTACGTATCCGCCTTACTTACCTCTGTTGACAAAGTTCGTCTTCCGCTATATGTATATTGGTACATTGTTACATATGAATTTGCAGTTGTTGATAATGATTTCCATGTATGGCTTGATGAAGTTTCATCTGTTGAATTACTTGCATCTAATGCCATATAATTAAATGTGGTATAACTTCCTCCTGTCGTGCTTGTCCCATCTACTGTTGCATTTGCTGCATATCTATATACTTTTCCATCTGAATGTCTTGCATATTTATAACTTGCTGTTCTGGTTAATGCTCCATAACCTAAGTCTTCCATCTTAAAGCTTCTGCCTCCACTTGTGCTAAATTTTGTTGTATCTGCATACTTGCCTTTTCCATATACTGCACTTATTTTATTTAATTCATCTATACAATTTGTATAGCCATTTTGACCTTGTATCCTTAAATATTTAAAGTTCCCACTTGTATATCCCCCACTTGTTGGTTGTACTATGTTTTTTGTAGTTATTTTAATTTGCCCATTTTCTTCTCCTAACACTATCCATTGTATTCCACTATTATTTACTACCGAATATGTTGCATTTGAATCACTGCTATCTTTGCTTCCTCTGGTTGTTTTTGTTGATGTATAACTTGCAGATACTGTGCCTCCACTTTCGCTTATGTATTCATGGTAATTTATATTTGCTCCTATAACTAGTTCTTGTTTTTCTCCACATCTCGTACATGTTCCATTTACATAGTTATGCCCTAATTTTGCAATTGATTGGCTTTGTGTTGCTCCACATACTGTACAAGTCTTTGTTTTAGTTCCATCTGCTGTACATGTTGCCTGTTTTGTTACTTGCCATTCTCCATATGTATGTACTCCTGTTGCTGGTATTGTTTCTACTTCTTCTACTCCACATACTGTACATGTTCTCTTTTTTGAGCCTTCTGCTACACATGTTGCATTTTTTGTTATTACCCAATCTCCAAATGTATGGTTTTCGCATCCTGGTTCTTTTTCTCCACATCTTGTGCATACTCTATTTTCATAGTTATGCCCTAATGCTGGTATTTCTACTTCTAATAGCTTTCCACAATTTTCGCATACCTTTTGCTTTTTACCGGTGGTTGTGCATGTTGGTTGTAGAAGCATTTCGCCATCCTTCCATATATGTGAACAATAATCTTTTTCTATTTCGTCCCATTCATTCATTAATTCATCCATTATAGTTTGCTGTTCATTTACTTTTGCATTTGTGCCATCTACTGCCTTTTGTGCATTACTAAACAAATTTCCCTTTATAATTACATTTACACTTACTCCTACTAGTATCAAAAGTAAAATTACTGTTATTATTAGTGCTATTAATGTTATACCTCTGTTTTTCTTCATTTAAAATTCAACTCCTATCTTTACATACGACAAAAAGAGACGGACTTTTATCCATCTCTTGCATGCAACTTTAATAAAGCATATGAAAATATGCTTGTTTTATTTTCTAATGAACTTACGATATATATATATATAGCCACAAGGCTTACAGCTTCTACCAAGTTCATGTTTTTCCTCCTTTGTTACATTTCTCTTACCCTTAAACTTATTTTATAACAAAAAAATACAAATTGCAATATTACTTTGCAATTTGTAATATAAAAGTAATATTTCTATTTTAATTTTTCTATCTCTTCTATGCTCAAGCCTGTTACTTCTGCAATGTCTTGGATCGGCATTTGTTTTTTTAAAAGATTTTTGGCTATTTCAGTTTTACCATCTGCTTTCCCATCAATATACCCAGAATATCTTATATTCATTTCATCTCTTATGGCTTTTAAACGTAATTCGTATAGTTCCCTATCTTCGGGGTTCATTGCTAGTTTCTCTAACTCCTTCTTTGCTTTTTCTATTTCTTCATTTTTACTCTCAGCCATCTCTATCTTATCCTCCTCATCACATATTAATTGTATTATTGTCTTATAGTCACATCTATTGTAACATACTTTTTTCAGTTCTTCAATATTTTGAGATTATTTTTTCGACAAACGATTTTTTGTATCTTATTAATATAAATCTTTGGCTACATCTAGAGTTAAACTTCCATTTTCTATATAAATCTTAATAAATTTTGCTATTCTTTAGGGGCATAACCTTAAGTTTCAATTTATAGCATTTTTTGTATTTTTTATGTAAATGTGCTATAATATAGTTAATATAGGGGTTTACCCTAAATTTATGGAGGTAATATTATGAACAACGATCGGTTTACTGTAATTGAACGGGGAAACGAAGTTTTTCTGTTCGACAAGGAAACGGAAGACTTTGAGAAAGCTGTCATGTCGGTAGATGAAGGTTTTTTCCCTGATTCCGAACTGTCGGTAATTAACAGAGAGTATCATCTCATCAGCATGAAACACAAAGGCAAAGTCTACTTTTTCCAGGATTGGCCTGTTTAAACCTCTAAAAGATGTTGAACAAATTGTTTAACATCTTTTACTTTTTTATTCAGTTTTGAGTTATTAATGTAAGTAGAAATTTATGAGTTTTGTATTTACTTATTATATATATACTTTGTACCATATATTAAATAATAAAAATAACTAAATCAAAAATCCTTTTGATTTAGTTTACTTTGTATACTTTTTTATTCTAACGTTTCTTGTTTGTATAAAACTCCCATTACTCCAAGTTTTGGAAGTTCTATTGTCATTTCACCTGTTCTCGTATCAAAATCTTTCAGTTCTATAAAACTCACATTATTAGAATCTGCTTCAATATATAATACAAGTAATTCTTCTGAAGTGAAACTCTCTTTTGCAGGCTCAAATTGCATCGAAATAGTTTTTGTTCCACCTAAATCATATTTTCTATCATTTTGAGAATTAGTTAAATATATTTCAAAAAGGGGACTTAGTGTTTCACATTCATTTATTTTTATAACATTTCCTGCATTAGTTACTATTTCTTTACTTGTATCTATTCCCATTTTATCTAATAGTTCTTGTATTGTCAATGTTGAATCGTCACCATTAAATGCTATTATTTGTTCACCATACTTATAGTATGGTGTCGCAATTTGTCTAGTTAACACTAAACTTTCATCAGTTGATAATAAACCTTCAACCTTTAAATCAGGAATCAAACCATACAAATAATGAGAGCCATTAAAATTTTGAGCATCATTAGATGTATAATCTGGACAGTGTGCTAATTGTGCTTTGTTATTCAATGCTGTTTTCAATTCTTCATCATCTGTTGCACTAACATATTCTCCTGCTTCTGATAAATACCAATATGCCGGTAATTTTATTGTTGACAATGTGTAATCTTGTCCAACTATTATTGCATCTTTTGCCAACGCTATTTGTGTAGTTTTGGGGCAGTATTTTATTGTATCTATTGAGTCATTTTTTAACACAACTCCATTTGTTGTATTTCCTTCTATTCTATATTTATCTGTGTTATATTCACTTTCTATCCACTGTGCCCATGTCATATCTTTTTCTACTTTATATGCTTTTCCTTCAATTTTAAATGATAGCTCTCCGTTAACTTTTAAATACTCCTCTAATGAATTATACTTTTTTCCTCCTATTTCTATTGCTTCTCCCTTTCCTTCTTCTTCTGATGCTGTTTTATACTTTCCTGTTGTTTTTTCTGCTATTCCGATTAAGTTACTTTTTATTAGTACATTTACACTTACTGCTACTAATATTAGCATTACAATTATTGTTATTATTAACGCAACTAACGTAATTCCTCTGTTTTGTTCTAATTCCTTTTTCATTTAAAAATCTCCTCCTATTGTTTATTTTTAACTCAGCCTTTGTTTCCTGCTTAGATTTCTACAATCAATATATAATATTTATATTCTCTTGTCAAGTAATTTTTATAAATCACTTCATAACTTTTGGTGAAATTCTGTTCTTTAAACTGAGTTTGAATAATAACTTTATTTTAATTTTTTTTTAATATTC
>ERZ780226.344-NODE-344-length-44462-cov-10.501205_pt1 | contig 44462 bp, 36 predicted proteins | sample MGYA00511165_ERZ780226 | MGnify/ENA primary metagenome ERZ780226 (study PRJEB29588, sample SAMEA2152373) | human gut metagenome | biome: human gut; feature: human-associated habitat; material: faeces | place: Denmark | collected 2008/2010 ...
TGTTGGAGTACTTAACCATCTCTGTAGCCATATCGGTATCACGGATCTGGCTTTCAGCACTTGTGGTGTTCTCAACTACGTTGTCGAGGTTGTTGATGGTATGCTCAAGTCTGTTCTGAACAGCACCAAGTGCGGAACGCTGGGTGGAAACCTTCTGGATAGCTTCCTTAATTGTCGCAATAGAAGTACGTGCATTGCTATCATCATTACCATCTACCTTTAAGCCATTAACACCTAAACCTTTCGCAGACATTGAAGCAATATTCATTGTAATCTGATTGTTATCTGTAGCGTCTGCACCAACATGAAGCGTAAGTGATAAAGAATGAAGTACATCATTCAAAGCAGATACATTATCTTTAGCAGCATCCCATCTAGCTCCTACAAGCTTATTTCCTACTGCATCATATAAAGTAGGTGCATCAGCACGTTTACTTACAGTTGTAACTCCTGCATCATTTGTTGTTGCATCAAAATATTTGTTCAATGCATTAGCAGAAATTTCATTACCATCTTTGTCATAATACTTCGCTGTTGATACAGTTGCTTCAGCTGCTGTTATGGAGGTTGCTATAATTGTAGCTTTCTGTGTTTTGTCTGCATCACCCTCTTTTAACGTAGGTGCAGTTGCTCCATCTGCTGTAAGTTTTAACAAAGTCTTACCTGTAGAATTCTTAATTTCAAACTCTCCATCAGTTGCTGTGGCATTAACTGTATATTTATCTGCTGCAGCACCATTCAAAGAAAGTGTATATGTGTCTGTTTGTTTTGCTGCACCTTTTGCCCATGAAGATGTTAAAGTTACAGATGCTCCTTGATCTCTCAAAGATTTAAGCAAATCATTAACTTCATTTTGTTGATCTTCACTTGTAATTGCATCACCAGCTGCATATGTTAATGTTATACTTGTACCGCCATCAGTATTAAAGGTTGCATTTGCTGGCTGAGCAGTTTTAAAAGCCTTATAAGAGAATGAGTGTTCGTTTGCAAGACTCTTATCTCCTTTTAACAGATATGTTTCATTAAACTTTGTTGTCTCAGCAACACGATCAATTTCTGTAGTCAACTGATCAATTTCGTTCTGAATATAGCTTCTGTCATCTTCCGAATTTGTGCCGTTAGCTGCCTTAACTGCTAACTCATTCATTCTCTGAAGCATATCCTGAACTTCACCAAGTGCACCTTCAGCAGTCTGTACTGCAGAGATACCATCCTGAGCATTCGCAGAAGCCTGTGTTAAACCTCTGATCTGCTTACGCATCTTCTCACTGATGGAAAGTCCTGCCGCATCATCTGCTGCACGGTTGATCTTGTAACCTGAAGATAACTTCTCTGTGGACTTAGCCTGAGACTTAGTGTTGATGCCTAACATTCTGTTAGAGTTCATTGCTGTAAGATTGTGTTGTACTACCATAATTCATTCCTCCTTGAAATTGTTCACTGCTTCCCTGCAGTGATTGTTTTATTTATTGTGCAGATTTCTTTTGAAATCGTACGCCTTCGAAAGATGCTCTGCGCTTTCTAAAACAAAACTGTTTGTCTTTGCAATTTGTTTTGTTTTATTTGTATTATATATCGGAGTGTATCCGAAATACTTAACCCTGTTTTGAAAAATTTTGGGGTAAATTTTTGTTTTCTGTTTTTCGTGTATTTATCAACCACAAACAGTTATTTCTTATCATCCAGAAACTGTGGTGGCACATAATTGGCATTATTCATGTTCTTGTAATAATTCAGTGCCGCCTGTTTGTTCTGGCGTCCCTGGCGGATCTTCTCACGGGACTTACGGAACTGCTGCTCTACGGCAGACTTATTCCGCTGCTCCATGGTCTGCAGCTTCACACTCTTATCCGTGAGTTCTCCGATAAGGGACTGCAGGGCTCTGATCTGTGCAGCATACTGCTCCTTATTGCCAAGAAGCTGTTCCTTAATCCGGTCATAGACAGTCTCAAATCCCTGATCCAGCTCCATAATCTTCTGAATGAGCGGATCCTTCTGATCTACCAGACGGTCAAAAGCCTCATAATCCAGCTCCTCCACCTTAAGCAGCTCCTGCTGCTGCATCGTGTAGTCCGTGAGTTCGTCCAGGATCTGTAATTTCTTTTTCAGGCTGTCTTCTAATACGGATAAGTAATTGTCCATTATTCAGCTCCTTTATGTTGATTCTTCGCCATTACTTCCTTCCAGGTATCCCTCACGGAACGAAGATGTTCACATACCTCTTCGAGAATTTCCGGATCCTTCCGGATATTCGCCTGTGCCAGACGCTGCTGCAGGTAAGTATAGATCCGGTCATAATCCTCAGAAACCGGATATTTCGTATCCAGTGTACTCTGCAGGTAATTAATGATGTTCTCTACCTTCACAATATTCACATGGCTCTTCTCAATATCCTTCTTCTCAATTGCCATAATCGCAATGTTACAGAACTTAATGGCGCCCTCATAGAGCATCAGTGTCAGCTCTGCCGGCGATGCCGTCAGAACCTTACTGTTATTATACTGTGCATACGCTGCCGGTATTGCCATATCATGAACCTCCCAGTAATCCTGTGATCGCACTTGCATTGGACTGCATCTTTGCAAGAGCGGTTTCCATCTTACTAAACTTACTGTACCACTTATCTTCGTAAGCATTCAGCTTCTTTTCCATTTCGGCAATCTTCGTGGTGTAGTCTGAATAGTCGGACTTCATCTTCTTGTCATCATAGAAGCTGCCATAGCTGCGGTAGCCCTCTACTGCCTTGGAAAGACCATCCATCGTAGAATACAGTTCCTTATGTAAGCTACTGAAAAAGGATACGACGGTATCCGGATCGGATGCGATCATGGATTTCAGCTTATCTGCATTGCCGGAGGTATTCTCATCATCCGGATCTCCATCAATGTGATAAGCATTCTTCTCATTCTCTGCTGCCGTAAAATAGCTCAGTGTATCAATTCCGAAATCACTTAAGTGCATCTGCTTACCATCTACCGTTGTTCCACTGCTCATTACAGAGGTAAGCTTGCTGCGGATAGTGGATAGTGTAGAGTCCCGGCGAAGCAGGGAATCTTTGATTTTCTTCTCATACTTCTCTACCTCTGTATCAGACATGGCATCCTTTTCATCATCGGTAAGAGGTTCATACTTGGATGCAGAAGCCGCATTGTAGAGCTTATCCATCTCATTCATGATGGTATTGTACTCCTTGAGGAAGCCCTTGATCATATCATAGATTCCATCGGTATCATCCTGTGTGGTAATGGTGACTGCTTCCCCTGCCTTAGTCTCACTGAGTGCAGTAAAGGTCAGTCCGTTAATTTCAAATACATTGGTATTATTGGTAAATGTTGCACCGTTTAATTCGATCTTGGCATCCTGTCCGTCAATCTTCTTCGCATACCCCTCTGCTGTCGGATCTCCGTCCGGATTAAGCTGAATCCCCAGTGCCTTTAACGCTGCCTGTCCGTTGCTTCCTGCTGCTGTAATGCTGAAATCATTGGACGCACCTGAGGTCTTGGCACTGATAAAGAGCCGCTGCTGCTTCTCATCGAAGTTTGCATTGAGTCCTGCTTCCTTAAGCTTCGTCAATACATCTGAAATTGTGGTATCTGCCGTCACATCCAGGGTGAGATCCTTATCTCCGGCCTTAATGCTGATCTGCCCACCATCCCTGATGCCATCACTGCCGGCAAGATCACTTAACCTGGACAGTGCGGTAAGGCTTCCGCTGCCGGATGCTTTTATCTGTGCACCGGTTAAATAACCGGTCTTTGCAAGCTGCTTTACCTCCAGGGACTGTACACCGTTCACCGCATTCTCACCTGTAATCACGCTGACAGCACTGCTGTTCGACACTGCGGTTGTCTTCTTCATATAAGAAGAAGCAAAGCGCATATTACTGATGTACTTGCTCTGAAGGTTCTTAAGCTTCGTATTTAAATCCTTCCAGGCATCCTGCTTCCACTCCAGCTTGGTCTGCTTCTTTTTAACATCATCGACCTTCGTTCTCTTGGCAGAAACGAGCTCCTGGATGATACTTTCGGTATCCATTCCGGAATACATTCCGGTCATACGCATTGCCATATTTGATTCCTCCTGCCTGTTATCTCTTCTCGTCTACGAGGATTCCTGCCAGTTCCCATACCTTGGCAATCATGTCAAGGGTCTTCTCCGGCGGAAGCTCTTTAATTACTTTATGGGTATCCCTATCTACAATCTTAATCGTAACACGGTTCGTTGCCTCATGAATTCCGAATACTGCTTCAGAATGAGACATATTCTTGTTTAACTGCTCGACAGCCTTCTTAATCTGTTCATTCGTCGGTGTCTGTTGTTCCGGGGTTCCCTGATTGTTCGTCCCAGTTCCCTGTCCGTTCTTCTCATCAACCTCTTTAATCTTTGCGGTTGTCGGATCAAAGCTAACTGTCTGTTCTACCGTAGTTGAAACGTCCGTGTTTTCTGCGGTTTTCTGTACAGGCTTTGCCTGTTGTGTATTCTGTGCCTGATAAGTCATGGCACTGCTTAGTGGTTCAATTGTCATTGTGTACACCTCCCTGTGCTTCCCTGATGTCTGTTCAACATGGTCACAATTTCATATTTAACGGTTTCTTGTAGTTTATATCGGTTTTGGGTTATAAAAGATTAACCCCCTGCAGAAATTTTTCTCATTCTGCAGGAGGTGGATTTGCCTTGATAATTGACCTTATATCGAATGTGTGGGAGGTAAGCGCCGGTATCATGACTGTGACCGGCGCCTCCCTATTCACAGAGATCATTTAAAGCACCGGATACTGTCCTGAAGCTGATCCACTACTCCTGACATATCTTCAATGGAAGAAGAAATTTCCTGCATTTCTTCTTCCATTCCGTGATTATTTTCCCGAACCACAGAAAGCATCCCGTTACTGTCATTTACGGTCTTTTCTATACTGTCATTTGCTGTATTGACATGCTGCAGACTTTCCTGTATCCTGCCGATCTGCTCTCTTACATCTGCCATCATTTCATCTACATGATCTGCTGCTTCATGATAATTTTTCCCTGTATTCTCCAGTGTATCATAATCGGCAAGCACCTTTGTATTGACAAAGGTAAGCAGCCTTGTTGCATTTTCGGAAAGCTCCTGTACACTCTCTACTACCCTGTCACTGATCTCCTTGATATGGTTTGCCGATTCTCTTGAACTGTCCGCCAGGTTTCTGATCTCCTCTGCTACAACAGCAAATCCCTTTCCTGCCTCTCCTGCCCTTGCTGCCTCTATGGATGCATTCAGTGCCAGCAGATTTGTTGTGCCGGCAATCCCGAGGATATCCCCTGTCAGCTTGGTTATTTTATGGATCTGCTGACTGCTTTCGATCGAGCTGTTCACCGCCGTATTGATCTCGGAAAGCATACTAGTGGCCTCTTTCTTACTTGCCAGAGCCACCTCCTTCATTTCCCCTGCTTTTCCCTTAATACCGGCCGCATAGCTGCTGCCTTCTTCTGCAACCTGCTTCATTCCCTCCACAGTCTGTCCAAGAAGCAGCGTATCCTCCTTTACCTCCTGTACGGCTCCGGATACCTTTTCCATTCCTCCGGAAAGCCTTGTCAGATTCTGTGTCGTGTTCGCCGCACTTTCATTTACCTTTTCCACGCATGCGGAAATACCTGTCTGTGTCTCCTGCATCCTTCTGCATCCGTTTTGGAGTGCTTCGATAATTTCCTGCATCTGGGAAACCAGGTCATTGATCGCCATGGAAAGTCTGCCGATTTCATCCCGCGACCTTACCCGGATCCGTCTGGTGATATCCCCTTCATTATTCCGGATCCCTTCCACCAGCTCATCTACCTGCTTTGTAGCTCCCTTTACAGGATTGATCACCCAGAGCTTGATCCCGATCATGATCAGCAGCATTGTCAGGGCAAGGATCAGTGACGCCACCGCAACAATTCCGGGTACACTTTCTGCCCTCTCCTCCATGCCCGCATGGGCAATATCCATCTGTGTCTCCGTGATCTCAAGCATTTCATCCATGCAGGCTTCTATACTCTCGTTAAACATCGGCAGATTGGAGGTAGCCGATACATATGCCTGCGTCTTGTTCGCCGCACTGGTTTCCAGCAGACTTTCTACTGTTCTCCTGTATTTCGCATACTCATTGTATGCGGACTGGAAGGCATTCCTTCTCTGGTCATTTTCAGAAAGACATTTTGAAAATGCATCCATCTGTGTATCCATCTGATCCATTTCTGCCAGGATCTTTGTCTTCAGCTCCTCCATGGTCACATTATTGGTCGTCATGACATGCGTCAGTACCTGCCCGTTAATATAGGTAAATTCTCTGGAAAGCTCAGATATCTGCTCCTGCTCTGTCACCTGCTTTGTTACGATCTCATTGCTGACATTAGTTATTGACTGCAGCTTATTTACCAGGATAAAAATACAGCCAAAGGCTGCAGCTGCAAACAGAAGAATCAGCAGCATGATCTTCATTTCCAGTCCGATCCCCCGCTTCTTCCCCGTTCTCCTTATTTTCTTTTCCTTTTTTTCTCTTTTCTTCACAATTACTTCCTCCTGTAAATATGCCGGCAATATCGGCACCGCTTTCATACCCAAAAAGGGCCATAAAGTGCATATGCACCCGGCCCTCTTTGATTAGATATGCAGAAATTAATTTTTGGCAATTAATTTTCCACCACGTTTGGATACTACATCGAAAATAACTGCTGCCAGAAGTACAAGACCTTTTACTACCTTCTGCATATTCTGGTCTACACCCATCAGGGACATACCAAGGTTGATCACACCCATCAGCACCGCACCAACAATAACACCGGGAACTGTTCCTGTTCCGCCGTATGCAGAAGCACCGCCGATAAAGCAGGAGCCGATCGCATCCATTTCATAGTTCTGTCCATAAGTGGGCTGTGCGGATGTCATACGTGCGATTGTTACCATTCCGGCAAGAGCTGCCAAAAACCCCATGTTCATATATGCCAGGAAATAAACCTTATTTGTATTGATACCGGAAAGCTTTGTTGCCTTCTCGTTTCCTCCCACTGCATAGAAGTAACGTCCTACTGTTGTATTGGAGGTAATATAACCATACACCATGATAACGATCAGCACCCAGATCAGGACGCTCGGGATACCCTTATGCTGTGCCAGTCTGTAGGTAAAAGCAAGGATGACAGCTGTGATGATCACCATTTTCATAATAGCAGTAATAAGACCTTCTACCTCATAGCCCTTCTTTACCTTATCCATTCTTTCCTTAATCTGGATGGAAATGTAGATCGCTGCTGCCAGGACACCGGCAAAAATACAAGTCATATTCAGAGAACCATTTCCGAAGAAATCCGGTATGTAGCAGTCAGCACCGCCGCCAAACAGATTTACAAAGGTTGTACAATCCTTAATGGATACCGTCATACCATCCAGCACAACATTGCTTAAGCCACGGAAGGCAAGCATGCCGGCCAGTGTTACAATAAAGGGTGGGATCCTGACATAGGCGATCCAGAAGCCCTGGAATGCACCGATCAGTGTTCCTACTGCAAACATGACCAGGATAGCCAGCCACATATTCATCTTCATATTTACTATCAGCATGGCACCGATCGCACCGACAAAGCAGACAACGGAGCCAACGGAAAGATCAATGTTGCCACCTGTCAGGATACAGAGCAGCATACCTGTTGCCAGGATAAATACATAGGCATTCTGGGAGATCAGACTGCTGACATTCATTGGCAGCAGGATCGCTCCTCCTGTTCTCCAGGCAAAAAATGCTGTTACTATGATCAGTACGATTATCATTGTATATTTTTTAACAAAATCCACAGATTTTATTTTACTCATGCTGTCTGCTCCTTTCCTGCTGTGCCAAGAATATGAGACATGATCAGTTCCTGTGTTGCCTCACTTCCCGCCAGCTCTCCAACCATTTTCCCTTCGTTCATAATATAGATCCTGTCGCACATGCCCAGAATCTCCGGAAGCTCTGAAGAAATCATGATGACAGATTTTCCTTCTGCCACCAGTTGATTGATGATGCAATAGATCTCATATTTTGCACCAACGTCAATTCCTCTTGTCGGTTCATCCAGTATCAGAATATCAGGATCTGCAAACATCCATTTTGCAAGAAGTACTTTCTGCTGATTGCCGCCGCTCAGGTTTCCAACATTCTGTTCTACCGTCGGACATTTTGTTTTCAGCTTTTCTTTGTAGTCAACTGCCACATTATATTCTTTATCCTTATCGATCACAGTATGGCTGCTGACCGCATCCAGATTGGAAAGTGTAGTATTGATCTTGATCGGATTGCTCAAGATCAGTCCATTTCCCTTTCTGTCCTCCGTAACATAGGCAAGCCTGTTCCTGATCGCTTCCTGTACGTTGTTCAGATGGACTTCCTTTCCATTGATATATAATTCTCCGCTGATGTTATCTCCATAGCTCTTTCCAAACAGACTCATGGCAAGCTCTGTTCTTCCTGCGCCCATCAGTCCTGAGATTCCTACAACCTCTCCCCTTCTCACATTGAGGCTGACATCATCCACCACCTTCCGTTCTGAATACAGCGGATGATATACATTCCAGTGCTTTACCTCCATCCGGATATCACCAATATGCGGCTCTCTCTTCGGGAAGCGGTCGGAGATCTCACGTCCTACCATTCCCTTAATGATCCGTCCCTCTGAGATCTTATCCACCCTCTTATCCAGTGTTTCTATCGTGGAACCGTCCCTGATCACTGTGATCTTGTCAGCCACATAAGAAACCTCATTCAGCTTATGGGAAATGATGATGGACGTCATTCCCTGCTCCTTCAGCTGAAGCATCAGATCCAGAAGCGCCTTGGAATCTGTCTCATTTAAAGATGCAGTAGGCTCATCCAGAATCAGCAGCTTTGCATTCTTGGCCAGTGCCTTTGCAATTTCTACCAGCTGCTGCTTTCCTACTCCGATATCCTTGATCAATGTCTGCGGGCTTTCACGGAGTCCTATTGTCTTAAGCAGTTCTGCCGCCCGCGCATTTGTCTCATTCCAGTTAATTTTATATTTATGTCCCCGTTCATTTCCGAGGAACATATTTTCCCCAATTGTCATATAAGGAATCAGGGCCAACTCCTGATGTATAATAACAATCCCCTTTTCCTCACTGTCCTTAATGGCATTGAATTTACAGACCTCACCATCGTAAATAATATCCCCTTCATAGGTTCCATAAGGGTATATACCACTCAGTACATTCATAAGTGTGGATTTTCCAGCACCATTTTCTCCTACCAGTGCATGGATCTCCCCTTCCTCCACTTGCAGATTTACATTATCAAGCGCTTTTACGCCAGGGAATGTCTTGGTAATATTTTTCATTTCCAGTAATATTTTTGCCAACTGTATCCCTCCCAAGTCTTACTGTTTCCGCATGATCTAATCAATTTATAAAACTAAAATACCTTCTCCGGGGAATCTGTCTCCGGCAGCTCCCTCCATTCTCCGATACAAAACTGGCAGGTGGGCAAGAACCCACCTGCCATGATCATTCTGCCAGCTATTTTACTGTAGATCAGACTCTGTGTAGTATCCGGAATCAACAAGCAGCTCCTTGTAATTGCTTGCATCTGCGAACACAGGCTCACACAGGTAAGAAGGAATCACACCGGTACCGTTATCATAAGTTTCTGTATCGTTAACAGGTGCTTCTCCACCCTTCATAACTGCATCTACCATTTCTACTACCTTGGATGCCAGTGTACGTGTATCCTTGAAGATAGACATAGACTGTTTGCCGGCGATCATATTCTTTACGTTTGCGATATCACAGTCCTGACCGGTAATGATCGGCCACTCGCCTGTGTAGTTTGCTTCCAGTGAATTGGTAACACCAAGTGCTGTAGAGTCATTGGAACAGAGAACTGCATCAAGCTTGGTTCCATCTGCATAGTTTGCTGAAATGATAGCATCCATTCTGGACTGTGCTGTTTCTGTTGACCAGTTTGCTGTTGCAACTGTCTCGAAATCTGTCTGGCCGGACTTAACAACGAGCTTTCCTGCATCGATGTAAGGCTGAAGTACATCCATAGCACCACCGAAGAAGAATCTTGCATTGTTATCACCAGGATCACCTGTTACAAGCTCAATATTGAAGGGACCGTCTGCGTTGTCAAGATCAAGCTTTTCCTTGATGTATTCGCCCTGCTTGGTTCCTACCATGTAGTTATCAAATGTAGCATAATATGTAACAGCGTCAGAGTTCATGATCAGACGGTCATAAGCGATAACCGGGATATTCTTTTCCTTTGCCTGCTCAAGAACAGTTCCAAGGGAATCGCCATCGATAGAAGCGATTACCAGAAGCTCACAGCCTGAGTTGATCATGTTCTCGATCTGAGATACCTGGGTCGGAATATCATTTGACGCATACTGGAGATCTACCTCATATCCGGCTTCCTTCAGCTGGGCTTCCATATTGGAGCCATCCTGATTCCATCTCTGAAGATCCTTGGTAGGCATTGCCACACCAACTTTTCCGCCGCCGGCTGCTGTGTCTGCTGCCGCATCAGTGGTCTCAGATGATGTATCCTCTGCCGGTGCTGCCTCCTGCGTATCTGTGCTTGTACTCGTACTTTCTGCTGCCCCCTGTGATGATCCGCATCCTACCAGCATGGAAGCTACCATTGCTGTGGTAAGCAGTACGCTCAGTATTTTTTTCTTCATAAAATTTTACCTCCCTATTACTTTGTAGATTTTGTTTACAGTTGAATCATACCATAGAAGAAGCAGGACAAAATTATGACTTTCTGCATTTTTTTAATTCCCTCAGGGTATCAAAAAGAACTGTGCTAGCATTTTTTTGTGCTCAACACAGTCCTTTTCCCAATTTAATCCTGTTCTGTTTTATCGTCACAGCATATTATTCCTCTTATTCCGGCATTTTCCCCGGTACATTTAAATAGACATCCTCCTTCAGATGAAAGCCGCTCCCTATGATCACCTCATTCATATTGTCCTCATTCACACTGATCGGCTCCAGTCCGATATAGGGGATCTCATAGGTTCCGTCATTCATTGACACGGTTCCCTGCAGTTCTTCTCCTTTTGCCAGCTTCACTGCACATTCTGCTGCCTTCTGGGCAAGCTTTTCTACCGGCTTGTATACTGTCATGACCTGGGTTCCCTCCACTATACGCTGACAGGCTTCCAGATCCGCATCCTGTCCTACCACAAGAATATCTCCTGCCATCCGTTTTTCCTTAAGATTATGTACTACCTTGCTTGCCAGATCATCATTCCCGCACATAATGGCATCTGTTTCCGTCACAAGCCCCATATGATCATCCAGATATGCTGATGCCAGCTCCGCCTTCCACCCTTCTGCGTGCATGGAGTCCAGAATCGTCACATTGTGTGCATCCATGACCTTCCGGAATCCTTCTTCTACAAGAGGTACATTACTATCCGTCGCTGATCCGCCAAGCATCAGCACCTTGCCGCCATCGATTCCCTTTTCCACAAGAGCCTCTCCCATCATGTTACCGACCATCTCATTATCAAAGGAAATATACAGATCCACATCTGCATTCCGGATCAGTCTGTCATAGGCGATCACCCTGATACCGGCATCCTTCGCCTTCTTTACGCAGTCGCTCTGCGTATTGGAATCAATACAGATAATCGCAATCACATCCATTCCCTTATCAATAAAGTAATCGATCTGTTTTCTCTGCTGTTCAATATCTCCATTGGCATTCTGGACATTTACCTCCGCTCCAAGCTCCTTGGCCATAGATACGAAAATATCCCTGTCTCTCTGCCACCTTTCAATCACGAAGGAATCAAAGCACAGTCCTATCTGGATCTTGTCCTCCTTATCCTTTTCTCCCTCCGTCATTTCCTTTTCCATACTGCCACAGCCTGCCATAGTGATCAGCAGTATGAGCATCAAAAGAAAGCTGCCGATATGCTTTTTCATCCTACGGTATCCCCCTTATTTTCCTTATATTCTGTTGGTGTTACCCCTATATTTTTCTTAAAAGTTCTGCTGAAATAATTAGGATCAGCATAGCCCACCATAGAACAGATCTCCTTCATGGAGCTATCTGTCGTAAGCAAAAGCTCCTTGGCCTTATCCATCCTCAAATTAGTCAGATATTCAATAAAATTCTGCTCTGTACTGTCCTTAAAAAGCTTGCTGAAATAATAAGGACTGATATTTACCTCCCTTGATACCTCATCAAGGGAAATATCCCTGTTGTAGTTCTCCCTGATATAACGCATGGCCTCTTCGATCACACTTCCGGATTTCTCTGACCGTTTACTCTGGATATTTCTGCAGGCCTCTGCTATCTTATCCGTAAACCAGAGCCGCAGTCTCTCCGGATCCTCCATACTCATGATCCCCGGCAGATAATCACTTCTGACATCCAGCTGATAGGTCATACCTCCTTTTTCATAGGCAATGTGTTCTGACCACAATACAAATTCCAGTACCTTCAGCCGGATATCCATAAGCCCTGACCCACTTTCCATCATCCAGTCAAAGAAGCTCTTGGCAGAAGCTGTGGCATTATTTATTTCACCATTCTCAATTTCTTCAAATAATCTCTTCTCCAGCTTAATAGGATAATCCCCGGCATACTCACAGCGTAGGGGGAGATCATCCACATGGGCAACGCTCCCTGTTGATTCCACCAGCACCCGTAGTGCCTGCGTATAGGAATCTGCCATATCCCGCATTTCACCTACACTTCCAAACCCGATCCTGAAGCTGATATCTGTCCGTTTTCTCAGATACCGCACTGCTTCCCTTGCCTTTTCGATCAGCTTGATACGCTCATTATAATCCATGGCTTCCTTTTCATAGGGCACCAGGACTGCCAGCTTATTGGCCATTACCGATCCTACATAGCAGTTAAAGTATTCCTTCAGGATCGTGCGTACCTCCTGATAATGATTCTGCATCCTGACACTGCTTCCTACCGCATTGGTCATATGATTCCCCTGCTGCTCATCCCCGCATACAACTGCCACCATGTAGGCATATCCGCTGTCTATCCCAAGCAGCGTCTTATAATTCTCTATATCCTCTTCAAAATGCTCCTGCAGAAGGATATTGGAGATCAGCCCGCTCTCAATGATAGGAACTACCGTTTCCAGCTTTTCCTTGACCAGCAGCTCCCTTTTCCGCTTTTCCTTTTCCCTGTCAATGATCTCCATAGCTTTTTTCAGGATAGCCAGGATCCGCTTTCTCTCCATGGGCTTCGTAATATATTCAAGAACCCCAAGTGAAATGGCCTCCTGCGCATAGTCGAACTTATCATAGGCCGACATCACGATAAACACTGTACTGCTGTTTGACTTCTTGATTTCCTTCATGGCATCAATTCCATTGATACCGGGCATCTGGATATCCATGACTGCGATATCCGGCCGGAAGCTTTCTGCCAGCTCAATTACACTTCTTCCTGTTTTAGCATACCGGATCTCACAGAGATCCCCAAATTCTTTTTCAATAATAAATTTCAGGGAATCGATCACGATCCCTTCATCATCAGCCAGCATGATCCTGTACATGATAAGGTTCCCCCTCTTCCTTTTTCTTCAGGTATATAACAAACTCCGTTCCCATATCCTTCCCTTCGCTGTAAATACTCATCACATCATCCATTTCCGAATACAGCTTCAGTCTGGCAATGACATTATCCATTCCAATTCCGTTCGAGCTTCCTGGATGCTTCTCCTGCCTGTAAGAACCATTCAGAATCTTCTCAATGTTTTCCGTACTGATCCCTCTGCCATTGTCTTTTACACTGATGCAGACAAAATCATCCTCCTGATAAACGGAAAGCCATATTTTCCCTCTTCCTTCCATTTCACGGATTCCATGATTGATGCAATTCTCCACGATAGGCTGCAGGATCATGCCCGGCATCCTGACAGAAAGCACACCTTCATCAATCTGCTTCTTATAATGGATCTCCCCGGAAAATCTCACATTCAGAATATATATATAGTTATCTACGAGCTCAATCTCTTCCCTGACGGTAACTGTCTCATTCCCCTTTTTGACATTGTATCGAAAAAACTCCGCTACATTCTGGACATAATCATATGTCCTGTCTGCCTCTTCCATCATGGCAAGCTGGGCACCCGCATTCAGGGTATTAAACAGAAAATGCGGATTGATCTGTGCCTGCAGATATTTCAGCTGCGCATCCTTCAGATGTGCTTCCATCATCAGCTCCTTTTCCTTCAGTGACTGCTGGATCTCCATACTCTGCCTCAGTCTCTCAATATACTGTCTGATGCTGACCACCATCTGGTTAAAGGCTTTGGTCACGATACCGATCTCATCTTCAGCCGCAACCGGTATCAGTTCCACGTTAAAATTCCCCTTGGCAACCTCATCGGCCGATGTTGCCAAGCCTTTGAGCGGCCTGATCATGCCACCGGTAAACCGGATGATCAATATCACATTTCCCAAGATCACAACAGTCAGCACCAGAATGCTGATCGTTTCAAAACGTCTGAACGCGTCAGACAGCCTGCTGTAATTCTCTGAGTTATTCCGGAACCGCTCATTGTTCAGACTGTTGATATAGGTACCGATATAGCCATACATCTGCGTGGCATTCTCATAACGCACCCTGTACTTCTCCACATTCCGTCCACGTTTGGCCTCAATCGTCTGCCCTACCACATCCAGATATTCCCGGGACATATGCCGGATACTCCGTTCCATCCTCAGAAAAGCAGTACCGGCGATCTTATCATTCAGCCCTTCCACCATTTCAGTATAGGTCTGTTCATTCCGGTAAAACTCCTCCAGGGAATCACTGGTCTTGGCATTCAGATAATCGGTCATACTATCCTGCACTGCAGTCAGCGCATCCGACAGCTCGTTCAGGTGCATATTATCTTCATAAACCATGTCTATTTCCCGGAACATACTGTTGATTCCGGTAAATAAAAGCAGGGTAACCAGAAATACCAGCATATTGGCCAGAATAAAAACACAGCTCATCTTTTCCTGAAGGGACAGCTTTTTCGGATTAATTCTCATCTTCATCACCGCCCTCCAGGTATTGTGCCACATTACTTTTATCGATCAGGGTAACATCTGCCGTAAAATACTGACTGGTATTTCCCAGTAAATAATATTCAGTCAGTGCTTCTACGCAAAATCCTCCCATCTGCTCCGTATCTATGGAAATCGTTGCATTGACGACATTCCTGTCAATGGCATTAATAATAGTATCCGAATCATAATACCCCAAAATGGAAATCTGTCCAACCTGATTATAATCAACCACCGCCTGATAAACGCAGGTGGTATTCAGTTCATTCAGACAGATGATGATATCCGGCAGCCTCTCCTCCATAAAAATATCCCGGATAGACTCCTCTACAGAAAAGGTATTGGTATCATCTACTGTGATATAGGAAACTGAGAACTTTGTTTCTCCCGTCTTTTCCTGTTCTATGGCATCCTGGATGCCGGAATAGATAATATTTTGTCCGGAATTCATCGTATAGGCATTCGTAAGGACAGCTACCTGTATTTCTCCCTTTTCTTCGGATTTCTCCTTCTTCTGTTCCTCTGCAATCTTCAGCACCTGTCTGCCATATTCCCTGCCAAGATTATAGCTTCCTACACCAACAAAGCTGCACCGTTTACTATGGGTGTTGTCACCATACAGCGTTACAACAGGAATATCCCTGTCTACTGCCTCATCGATCAGCTCTGTCAGCTCCCCGCTTTCATCCGCTTCCACAAAAATACCATCTACACCGGAGGAAATCGCGATCCGCATCAGATCCTCTCTGGAATAATCCTCAGAAAGGTTCTCTCCCAGAAGATCCACGTAAGCATTCTCTTCAAGCCCCCTCCGATATGCTCCCTGATACACCGACTGCCAGAAAGAGGATTTGCTGTCCTTGGTGATCATCACGTAATATTTATCATAGCTGTCTGCATCTGCCACCTCACGAAAGCCCCTGATATGGGTTAAAAACATGAAAATGCATACACTGATAGCCACGATACTGATCAGCACGGCTATTCCACTGATGCAGATAGTCCGTTTTCCGTTTTTTTCATTCATCCCCGTCCCTCATTTTCCTTTTGTTTCCTGTAAATATATTCTCATATTAATATTTTAACTTCATTGGTCCAACGTCACACTCAGTTTTTATAATTATAACAGATTATCTGATTTTCTGTCAGTTCTTCTCTTTTAATTTCCAAAGTGCCTCATATACTACCAATTTTCAAATTTAAGTACACATGTTTTTACGGAAATACTTTGAAAATTCGTACGAAAGAGGGATTCTTCCCTAATCCTTAATCTGTCTTCCCTCATGATCCAGGTGATAATGATCCCTGTAAATCAGTTCTGACAGCGGCACAAAGGTATATCCCTGGTCCTTCAGGTTCTGAATCAGCTTATCCAGCGCCTCAGATGTGAATTTCGCTCCATTATGGCACAAAATAATTGATCCGCTTCCCAGATGCTTATGTCCGGTAACCGTTTTAATAATAGAATCCACTCCGTAATCCTTCCAGTCCAGAGAATCCACATCCCATTGAATCGGGTAATATCCGCACTCTCTTGCGACCTTGATTACCGCATTATCATAGTCACCATACGGCGGTCGGAACAGGAACATTTCATACCCGGTCAGCTCACGGACCTTTTCATGAACCTTCATCAGCTCTTCTTTCTTTTCCGCATCGGAAATCTGACTCATATTCTTATGGTTTTCGCTGTGGTTTCCCAGATCATGCCCATCCGCAAGGATGGCTCTGACATCCTCCGGATAGCTCTCTACCCAGCCGCCTGTCATAAAAAAGGTCACTTTCACATTATTCTTTTTGAGGATTTCGAGAATTTTCTTCGTATCCTCGTTTCCCCATGCTGCATCAAAGGTGAGTGCAATCTTCTTTCCACCCGCTTCATCTGTTTTTACACAGTAAATCGGCAGCTCACGGTTTCCAACCGTGTTGCTTGCATGCACGCTGTCTCCCCAGAACACCACCGCTCCACGCAGAAGTGCGGCGGCGACAAGCAGAAATGCCGTATTCCGCAAAAGCAGCATGCAGACTCTTTTCTGATAATCCGGACGCTTCTCCCCATCTTGTCTTTTCCACTCTTCCTTCCAATGCACATGCAGACCATCCGTCAGATTTTTTCCCGTCTGTTTCCATTTTTCTATGTATTTGCTCATAAGAAATCCCGGTATATTTTTTATACAAAATATGCCGGGAGCTCTTGTCCTTATGCCAGATCAATGTATGATAAGGACTATTTCTGTTACATTTGTGATCCACAATTCGGGGACCGGCTCTCATTCTTTCCAGGCAGCTTCTTTATCATATTACAATGACAGCGATCTGCGATCTCATTCCATTCACAGAAATACCGCAGCCAGAAGCGGCATGGTGATCACGGAAAGCACCGTGGTAAGCGCCACACCACGGGAAGCAGTTTCATAATCTCCACCATACTGCTGAGCAAGCATTGCAGTCATACTTCCTGCCGGAGTCGCCATCATCACAAGGCACACACCCCGCAAAATTTCCTGCTCTGCCACACGATTCACCATGATCATCCAGACAGCCGGAAGAAGCAGCAGCTTCACCAGCGAAAACAGTAACAGCTTCTTATCCAGAAACAGCTCCTTTAACGGCATTTGTGCAAGGGATGCTCCGATAATCATCATACTTAACGGAGCGGTGAGATTCCCCAGATTCGTAATGAATGCCTGTAAAAAGGAAGGAACAGGAGTCTGCAGAAAGTAAAGCAGCATTGCTGCGATACAGGCAATCACTCCGATATTGAAGATCTTCTTCACGATTTCTACTGTTCCCTGCAGCTTTCCCTGTTGTTCACTGCCATTTTCTATATTTTCAGACTTCCCATTCACAGCCGCTGTTATGCCTTGCGCATCCTGCCGTTCCCCTGTCTTTCCATTCGGCTCTGCTTTCACATCCACCTCTGCGTTCACATCCTGCTCTTCTTTCACATCTACCTCCGCCTTCACATCCGGCTCTGCCTTCACATCCGGCTCTTCTTTCACATCTACCTCTGCTTTCACATCCTGCTCTGTCTTCGCACAGGCACCCGGCTTTCTTGTCAGCACCGCCACTCCATAGGTATAAATCAGAATATTAAATGGAATCTGAAAGACCGCTCCATACAAAAGCGCTCCATTGCCGTACATCGCAGCCAGTACCGGGAATCCCATAAAGCCAATGTTTGCAAAAACCGTCATCGCTGCATAGGCTCCACGACTCTCCTTCTGTATGCACAGGATCCTCGGAAGAAGCTGTGCCATAACAAGTAAAAAGACATACATTATGACCACGATTGCAAGCGTCTGTACCAGTTCCTTTCCCTGCATCTGCTGATCCGTCAGTGCACTGCTTAAAATCATACAGGGATTGGCCACATTCACTACAATCGCCGAAACCTTTCTGCTCACCTCTTCCGTAAGAATCTGCCTTCGATAACATAAATATCCGACTGCCATCATCAGAAACATCACGATCATCTGCTGCAGCATCACCATACCAGAACCCTCACATTCACTTTTCCTTTCCTGCTTATCCCTTTTTCGTCCTCATAGGCAAACTTCCCATAGCCGCGGACGGTAATCTGATCCCCCTCCTTCAGCGCCCGGCTGTTATTCTCACACAGTCTTCCGTTGATAAATACCTTCTGCTCCCGGAACAGCTCATTACTTTCTGTCCGTGAAAGATGATACACCCCCGCAATCAGCGCATCGGTCCGTGCGGAGCTGATCTGGATGAGCTTTTCCTCCGGTTCCTTCTGCAAAAAGACCGGCGGCTCTTCGCAGACCGTACACTGCACACTTGTATGCCGGATCCGTGTAAGATTTTCGGTAATATATTCTGCCATGCTTTTCAGGCAGAACAGATACCCCGTCTTGTCCTCAATATAAATATCTCCCAGCGTACTCCGTTCAATCCCAAGGTTCATGAGTGCCCCCAAAAAATCCCGGTGCGTCAGTGCATCCGCAAACTTATTCATTAACGGTGCCATTTTAATACAGCAGATCGGAAACTCCCATTCCTCACCGAACCGGATCACTGCCCTCTCACACCCCTCCTGGCCTCCGAAAACGCAGTACGGTACATACGAAAAGTCCATGGAATAAAAAACGGACTGCTCCGGCAGACTTAAGAACCCGGTGAACGTTGCTATATGACTCTGGTCCGCTTTCCGCGCCAGATCGGTAAAATGCTTCCTCAATATCTGATCTTCTTCGTTTTTCAATGAATTTCCTCTTTCTTTTGTTGCTCTTCTTTATTCTGTGCTATACTATATCCATTGGAGAAACAGGTAATATTCCTTTCTCCAAAGCCCATTGTACCATAAATGAGGCCAAATCTGAATCATTACCAAATTAACCATTTGCAATAAGGAAAGGATGGATACTATGGATTTCAAGGATGCGCTGCGAAGCATCATTAAGCCGCATAACGAAGACCCCCTGGAGCGTCTTACAACTCCCTTTGGAGAGGCGCTTTCAAAGGATAAGGTACTTACAGAATACCCGCGCCCCCAGTTTGAGCGCCCATCCTATATTAACCTGAACGGCTTATGGGACTATGCTATCCAGCCGAAAAAGGGCTTCCCCGACCGCTACGACGGGCAGATTCTCGTCCCTTTTTCTCCGGAAGCGATCCTGTCGGGTGTGGAACGCCAGCTGCGGCCGGGGGAATACCTCTGGTACCGCCGTCTGCTCCCGGTTGACGAGATGGATCTCTTTAATGACAGCCGTCTGATCCTGCATTTCGGTGCGATCGACTACGAAGCTGATATTTTTCTCAACGGAAACAAGGTAACGTCCCACCGCGGCGGATATCTTCCCATCGACTGCGACATCACGGATTTTCTGGAAAAAGGAGAAAATGAGCTGACGGTACGTGTCAGCGACCCCAGTGATGCAGGCTTCCAGAGCCGCGGCAAACAGATTTTAAAGCGTGGAGGCATCTTTTATACGGCACAGAGCGGCATCTGGCAGACCGTCTGGATGGAATGGATCCCTGCCACCCATATTGAACATATTACCATAGAACCGGACTTTGACCGGCAGGAGGTATTTATCGAGGTCGATACGGCTCTGTGTGATGCACTTCCGATGCTGCGCATCTGTGTCATGACACCGGATGCAAAACAGGTATTGTTCCGGCAGTCCCTGACTCCGAAGAGTAATCTTGCCGATGTACACAGACATCATGCGCAGTCCCAGTCCTATGATTTTACGATTTCCATTCCGGATGAACTGTTTTTCCCATGGACTCCGGAAGCTCCGGCGCTTTACCCGGTAACGGTAACCTTAGGCAGGGATGAGGTGAAAACTTACTTTGCCCTGCGCACCTATACCATTGAATTATCGGAGGATAAACCGGTCTTCTGTCTCAATCACAAGCCCTGTTTCCTCATGGGTGTCCTGGATCAGGGCTACTGGTCGGATGGATTAATGACGGCCCCCTCCGATGAAGCATTGCTTTATGATATCACGACCATGAAAAAACTGGGCTTCAATATGATGCGTAAGCACTTGAAGGTAGAATCTGCAAGGTGGTATTACCACTGTGACCGCCTTGGCATGATCGTCTGCCAGGATATGATTAACGGCGGCGGTCAGTACCGGATGCCGTTTATCAACTATCTGCCCACGGTATGCCCTTCTCTGGCACGCCACATCTCGGATCAGGCTTACCATCTTTTTGCAAGAGAGGATGAAGATGCCCGTGACGAATGGGAAGAAGAGCTGGCCGATATGATTGATTACCTGAAATTCTTCCCCTCCATTGCCATCTGGTGTCCTTTTAACGAGGGCTGGGGACAGTTTGATTCGGTACGTATTGCAGAGTCCATCCGCGCACAGGATCCGACACGGCTCATCGACGCGGCAAGCGGCTGGTTCGATCAGGGTGCCGGAGACTTTATCAGCGTACACAATTACTTCCGGCGTCTTAAGGTTGCTGCCGGAGAATGGAAGAAGCATAAGAAAAGCCGGGCCTTCTTCCTGTCCGAGTATGGCGGCTTCGCCTGCCACATCGACGGACACAGCAGCGTGGAACGGATCTTCGGCTACAAGCGTTATGAGACAAAGGAAGAATTTTCAAAGGCTTATGATACTCTCATAAAAGAAGCCCTCCTCCCTCTGCGGGAACAGGGCTTAAGCGGTGCTGTTTATACCCAGGTATCAGATATTGAGGAGGAGGTCAATGGAATCCTCACCTACGACCGGAAGGTCGTGAAGCTCCAACTACCGGAGACTTTAAAAGAATCACGTTCAAAAGAGGAATCTTCAGAATCACAGCCTTCTGAATAGTTATCTTTAGAATAATTATCTTCAGATAGTAATCTTCAGAATGGTGATTTTCAAAACAGCAGCTGCATCACGCAGCTGCTGTTTTTTCTCCGTTCAATGTTCTCTCAAGCTTCCTTTTGACATAAAAGTATGCCGGAACAAGGAAGATATCTGCCATAATCCAGGCAAGCGGGCTTGCAAAGCAGGCGCCGGTAAATCCAAATACCGGAACAATGAAAATACCCATCAGAGTTCTTGCTATCATCTCAAATACTCCGGACAGAATAGCAAAGGTGCTGAATCCCATTCCCTGAATCATATACCGGATGACATTCACGAAAACAAGCGGAATAAAGAATGCTGCATTGATTAGCAGGAACTCTCTTGAACTGTCAAGCAGTTCCTTACTCGCATCCGTTACAAAGAGTCCGCACAGTGTTCCACCTGCAAAGTACATGATAATAAATGCCACGATCGAATAAACAATACCGAAAATACTGCAGGCAAAGAGTCCCTTGCCAAGACGGTCCAGCTTCTTTGCTCCCACATTCTGGCCACCGTAGGTTGCCATTGTTGTTCCAAGTGCATCAAACGCACAGCAGAAGAACATACTGACCTTACTGCCGGCAGTAACTGCGGCAACGGCTGTAGCTCCAAGGGTATTCACGGAGGACTGTAAAATAACCGATCCGATTGCCGTGATGGAATACTGTAATCCCATCGGCACACCCATGGCACACAGCATACCGATATGAGGCATACTAAGCTTCCATTCGTCCTTTGTAATACGAAGGATCTCGAATTTCTTCATCATATAAATCAGGCAGAGAATGCCCGAAATCAGCTGAGAGGCAACGGTGGCAACCGCGGCTCCGGAAACACCCATATGCAGATTGATGATGCAGATCAGATCCAGCGCAATATTAATTGCTGAGGAAATAATCAGGAATACCAGCGGAATCTTGCTGTTTCCCATGGAACGCATGATACCGGACAAAATATTATAAAGGTAGGTTGCCGGAATTCCTAAAAATACGATAAAAATATACTGGTAAGAATACTCAAAAATGTCCTCCGGCGTCTTCATCCACATTAAGATATCACGACACAGAATACATACCACTACGGTAATCACCACAGACAGGACAATTCCGAGCCACACACAGTTCGCCACATACCTGCGCATGTCCGAATAATCCTTTGCTCCAAAACGCTGCGCAATCGGAATGACACATCCACCGCACACGCCCATTACAAATCCGACAATCAGGAAGTTAATGCTTCCGGTTGCGCCAACACCCGCAAGAGCATTCATTCCCAGCGTTCTTCCCACAATAAAGGTATCTACCACACTGTAAAACTGCTGAAAAATAAATCCGATCAGCAGCGGCATGGAAAAGCTTAAAATCAACTTCATGGGAGATCCCACGGTCATATCCTTTGTTGCACTCTTTGCCATAATTTAACTCCTCTAAATTCTCCAAAAATATTGTCTGTTTCCCCAATTATGCGCTTGATTATTTTATTACTGCTTCTTTATATTTGCAAGTAAATTCCTGCCTGCACGTTTTCGAGCCTGTGAATCGTTACCGGAACGAAGTACGAGTGAACAGTATCAGTTTCATGCCGGGCAATGAACGTACAAAAGCGCAAATATACTATACCTGTAGTATACTTACGCTTTGTATGATTTCTAGTAAATTTTCATCTGATAACTGTACAAATCTACAATCTTTGCATTCAATTATAACCGTTCGATGCCATTATGCAAACGGATTCTCAGACTTATAAAGCATTCCCTTCGGCTGGTTGAATCCGATATTCTTAACGCCTAAGAACTTGAATACTTCATACATTAACTTTCCGTAGTGACCAAATGCTACAGCTCCATGATGAGGGAATCTGCCTTCTACAAGTACGTGACGGTAGAAGCGTCCCATTTCAGGAATAGCGAAGATACCAATACCACCAAAGGATCTGGTCGGTACATCCAGGATTTCACCTTCTGCGATGTAGGAAACCAGTTCTCCATCGGAATTGCACTGCAGACGATAGAAGGTAATATCGGATGCTGCAATATCACCCTCCAGAGTACCTCTTGTGAAGTCCGGTTCAGAACCGGCGGGCTCAAGAAGTCTGTGCTGGATGAGCTGGTATTTTACGGCTCTGCTGGAGCACATCTTACATTCCGGTGTATTTCCACAATGGAATCCCATAAAGGTATCGGTTAATGCATAATTATATTTGCCAACGATGTCTTCATCATAAATGTACTTCGGTACGGAGTTGTTGATGTCAAGCAGGGTAACTGCATCTTCGGATACGCAAAGTCCGATGTACTCGCTTAATGCTCCGTAAATATCTACTTCACAGGATACCGGAATACCACGGGAAGCCAAACGGCTGTTTACATAGCAGGGTTCAAAACCAAACTGTGAAGGGAACGCAGGCCAGCACTTGTCAGCAAATGCAACATACTTTCTTGCTCCCTTGTGGTTCTCTGCCCAGTCAAGTAAGGTAAGCTCGAACTGAGCCATCTTGACATTGAGGTCTTCATAGTAGCAGCCTTCACCCATTTCCTTAGCCATGTCTGCACATACTTCCGGAATACGGGGATCGTTCTCATGCTCCTTGAAAGAAACAAGAAGGTCAAGCTCAGAGTTCTCTTCGATCTCTACGCCAAGCTCATATAAGCCCTTGATCGGTGCATTACATGCGAAGAAGTCCTGTGGACGGGGACCAAAGGTAATAATCTTAAGGTTCTTAACACCGATGATGGCACGTGCAACCGGTACGAAATCACCGATCATCTTTGCAATGTCATCTGCGGTTCCAACCGGATACTCCGGAATATATCCCTTAAGATGACGCATACCAAGGTTGTAAGAGCAGTTCAGCATGCCACAGTATGCATCGCCTCTTCCGTTGATCATGTCGCCGTCGCCTTCTGCTGCTGCAACGAACATGCAGGGGCCGTCAAAGTTCTTTGCAATCAGGGTTTCCGGTGTTTCCGGTCCGAAGTTTCCTAAGAATACAACAAGTGCATTACACTCTGCCTTCTTGACATCCTCAACAGCCTTCAGCATATCCTGTTCGTTCTCAACAGTTACCGGGCACTCATATAAGTCGCCCTTGTATGCTGCCTTGATTGCCGCACGTCTCTTCTGGGATAATTCGATCGGGAAACAGTCACGGCTGACTGCCACGATACCAAGCTTTACTACTGGTAAATTGTTCATGTTTCTTTCCTCCATTTTCTTAATAAAATCATAACCGTTCTGCCGTGCCATTCATAAGCTGCCGGATTGTACACATCGGCTAAAAATATACATAATTTCCGGCAACTTATTTCATGTCGGGCGTCCGCCCTATAGAAATGATTGTACAGGCTGCCCTTAGTGAGCAAGCTCCCACGGTCATCCTGCACATCATTTCTGCATGGCTAAACTGTTACATAAAATTATAAAGATAAGTTCTCTCCAACAAGTCCCATCGGGCTTCCTTCCGGAAGTCCTCCTTCGGGATGTCCGAGAAGCCACTTATTTACTGCAGTTAAATGACCGTCTTCTCCATCGGCATGTTTGGACTTCAGATCATAGTTGGTGCCCTTCGGAAGTACAATCGCTACCTTAAAGCCGTTGCCATCCACGCCACACGGTGCATAATGCAGTGTGGTTGCAAATACTTCCACGCCGGTTCCCTTCGGTACAAGGAATGCTTCTACTCTGGATGTGTCGTAGGTGAAATCTGCTGTAATATCTGCTTCCAGGCCAAGCATTAAAATTGCATCGGTTGCTGCCACATTGATCTCGGAATCACGATGATATTCCAGTGCATTCAGCATATGATTGTGGCCATTGCAGTAACCGATCTGGATCGGCATTTCCCCATAGGTCTTTGTGGACAACTCCTGCATCACGGGAAGTACTTCCAGTGCCTCACAGCCCGGAACATATTCCACGCCCTCCGGTAACGGAGTCTTCTCTTCCAATGCTTTCACAAGCTCTGTGAAATCCACATTGGAGATCACTTTGCCATATTTCTTAAAACGTTCATCGGTAACCTGATAAATCTGCATCTTCTTTTCCTCCTGATAAAATTCTCAAAACCTTATTATATTAAGATCACTTCTGTTCTTACTTAATAATTTCAAAAATGGGCTTGCAGGCAGGATAAATCTCCCTGAACTGCTGATAACGCTCTTCGTATCTTGCTACGAGCTTTTCATCCGGCTCTACGGTATCAATGATCTTCACAATCTTTGCGGCTGCTGCTTCCACGCTTTCGAATTCACCGCAGGCAACAGCTGCCAGCATTGCACCGCCAAGGGCAGGTCCTTCCTCACTCTCGATCACATCTACCTTTAAGTTCAGAATATTCGCAATCATCTTTTTCCAGAGAGGGCTCTTCGCTCCACCACCACAGATCTTGGTGCGTTCAATCCTGATTCCGAGTGACTTTGCAACCTCGAAGGAATCACGGAGTGCAAAGGCTACGCCTTCCAGAACAGCCTGTGTCATATCCGCACGGGTGCTGTCCATGGTAAGTCCGATAAATGTGCCTCTGGCATTCGGGTTATTATGGGGAGAACGCTCTCCCATCAGATAAGGCAGGAAATAGACATGATTCTCACCAAGCCTGTCATCCGTAATCGGCTCCTGCTCCTTCGCATACTCCTTCGTTCCGATAATTTCTTCCATCCACCACTTATTGCAGGAAGCAGCGCTCAGCATACATCCCATCAGATGGTAGTGACCGTCTGCATGTGCAAAGGCATGAAGGGCGTTGTTCTTATCCACACCGAACTTGTCAGAGGAAATAAAAATTGTTCCACTGGTTCCGAGAGAAATGTTACACATTCCGTCTCCAACAGTTCCGGTTCCGACAGCTGCTGCCGCATTATCACCAGCACCTGCTGCCACCTTAACTGTTGCAGAGATACCCAGCTCCTTCGCAACCTCTTCGGTAACACATCCGACACATTCATAGCTTTCATAAAGCTTCGGAAGCATTTCTTCGGAAATACCGCAGATTTCACACATTTCCTTAGACCACTTACGGTTCTTTACATCCAGAAGAAGCATGCCGGAGGCATCGGATACATCCGTACAGTGTACTCCGGTCAGCTTATATGCAATATAATCCTTCGGAAGCATGATCTTCTTAATTTTCTTAAAGTTCTCAGGCTCCTTGTTCTTTACCCACAGGATCTTCGGTGCGGTAAAACCGGTAAAGGAAATATTCGCAGTATATTCGGAAAGCTTATCCTTTCCGATTACATTGTTCAGATAATCACATTCTTCGTAGGTTCTTCCATCGTTCCATAAAATTGCGGGACGGATCACCTGATCCTGATCATCCAAAATAACAAGTCCATGCATCTGTCCGCCAAAGCTGATTCCGGCAATCTGACTCTTATCTGCTTCTGCAATCAATTCCTTAATGCCTGCCATGGTCTGCTCATACCAGTCCTCCGGCTTCTGTTCTGACCATCCCGGATGCGGAAAATACAGCGGATATTCTTTGGATACAATTTTGTGAATCCTGCCTTCTCCATCCATCAGAAGCAGCTTCACGGCACTGGTTCCTAAATCTACCCCTATGTATAACATCATAACCCTCCTTATTGTTCTGAATCGTTATCATTTTAAGACTCTTTACGAATCCTGTGTTCATGTTAAACACGTGTTAAATATTCTGATTTAATCGTATCATCTTCCCATTTCCCTGTCAATAAATACCACTCGAAAATGCATCCAAAAATACAGCATTCTTTTGATGCAAATTGCCGAAAATTTCTATCGGAAGTAGGACAGATTACTGCTCATCACCACTTCCAACTTGGAGTAGTGCTTCTTCTCGGAAAGCTGCTTCCCGTAGCACATTTCCTCAAATAAAAGCTTCATCCCTTCATAGGCCTGCTTGTTCAGATCCTGATAGACCACGGCATCGATCAGCGAATCCTGTACATCCTCCATAATCTCCGGATAAAGGTCAAATCCGGTAAGCCGCAGATCTTCTCTTTCTTCTTCCCTAAGCACGTCTGCCACCACATCAAGGCGGTAGGTCAGGTCGAAAATCCCGGCAAGATCCTTATTCTTTGCAATCGCGCCTTTCACTTCCCGCCGGATCTCCTCCTCCTCGGTAAGTCCATGCACCACCGGAAGAACCTCACAGGACGGAAACTCCTGCATCTTCGTAAGAAATGCGTTCAGACGGTGCTGGATATCGCGGTTCGTCAGATACTCCTCCGTCACCGGAACAAAAATGCTGCCTCCCTGTGGAAGCATTTTGCCAAGAAGTTCTGCTGCCAGTACACCGCTCTGGTAGTAGTCCACACCAACATAATGATTCCCGGTATTTTCCTGTAGATCACGGCTCAAAAGCACAACCAGACACTTCAGCTTCTTAAGCTTTTCCAGAATCTGCCGGATCACTTTCGTATCCGAAAAGGCAAGCACAAAGCTTCTCACGCCTTCTCTCAGCATCTGATCCACCGCTGCCATCTGCTGCATCGGGTTGTGCACATCAAATTCCGAAATCAGGATATTCAAGCCGTCATCTCCGAATTCACGGATTGCACGGTCAAGACCTTTGCGCACCTCCGGTGAAAAATATGCCGAGCTCCTGGAACGGAAGCCTACATAACCAATTGTATACTGCCGGTTCATTGCAAGGTTTCTGGCATTTTTATTCTCTACATAGTGATACTTCTCAAGAGCCTGCTCTACCTTTTCCCTTGTTTTATCACTGACAACTCCTTTATTCCGGATCACCTTATAGATCGTTGTTCTGGAAATCCCGATGATTTCAGAGATTTCCTCAAGCGTCATCCTGCGGTCACTGTTCCCTCCGGATTTACTTTCGATTATTACTTCTGTGTCCACCGTATTCTCCTACATCTGCTTTCTGACTACCAGATATTCGTCTCCCGGGACATAATACGGACAATCCCGGTACTCATCTGCTAAGAATCTTGCCATTTCATCTTCGTCCAGATCCATTTCGCAGGTATAGCATTCATAATCCTCGTCGTATACATAATTGTTACACTGCTCACAATTTCCTTGTGGACGCTGTCTGTTCTTCGTTTTATTCATAAAATTCCTCTGTTACCTATCTGGTATTTCTGCGATCCAGCTTCTTAGACAGAATCATTCCGACCACCTGTAAAATCTGTACCAACAAGACAAGCAGTACTACCGCAATAATCATAATATCTGCCTGATAACGGTAATATCCGTAGCGCATCGCAATATCACCAAGACCACCGCCGCCGATGGTTCCTGCCATTGCAGAATATCCAAGGATCGTTCCGAGTGCAATCGTTGCTCCGACGATCAGGGAGGTTCTTGCCTCTGCAAGCAGTACCTTCCAGATGATTGTCCAAAGACTTGCACCCATACTCTGTGCCGCCTCAATTACTCCGTGATCCACTTCCAGAAGGGAGGATTCCACCATACGCGCAATAAACGGTGCTGCTGCAAGGGCAAGCGGTACGATGGTCGCTGTTGTTCCGTAGGTTTTGCCTACCAGAATACGGGTAAACGGCATAATCAGGATCATTAAAATCAGGAACGGAATACTTCTTGTGATATTAACGATCACATCCAGTATCCGGTAAACCACCTGATTCGGGCGAAGCCCCTTCGGTGCCGTTACAACTAAAATAATTCCCATAGGAAGTCCTAAAATATATCCAAATAAGGTTGACATCAATGTCATATACAGGGTTGCCCCGGTACCTTCTGCCATCATGGCAAGTGTCTGACTATCCAACATAATGATCAAGCTCCTCTACTTCTAAATTTCGATCCTTCAGATATTGGATCATCTTCTGTGCAACCGTTGTGTCCTCCGGAAGCTGCAGAATCATCTGTCCATGCGCCACACCATTAATATCCTTGGTGTCCGCCAGCAGGATATTTACCGGCATCCGGTGTGCCAGCACCATATTGGCGATGACCGGTTCAAAGGAAGAATTGCTCTTAAATACAATACGGATGCAATGCTGTCCCTTCATTTCATCATAATGGTTATCGTCATCCATCAGAACCAGCTTTCTGGCTGCCTTGCTCTTCGGGTGGGTAAAGACCTCTTCTACGGTACCGGATTCTGCAAGTTCACCATGATCGATAATTGCTACGTGCGTTCCGATCTCCTGCACAACTGCCATCTCATGCGTAATAATTACAATGGTAATACCATATTTCTGATTGATCTCCTTTAACAAAGCAAGAATCGACTTCGTGGTAGTCGGATCCAGTGCACTTGTTGCCTCATCGCAAAGAAGAATCTTCGGATTGGTGGCCAATGCTCTTGCAATCGCCACACGCTGCTTCTGTCCACCGGACAGCTGTGCCGGATAAGCATTTTCCTTTTCGGAAAGATCGACAATCTTCAGCAGCTCCCTGGCACGCTCCTTTGCTTTTTTCTTGTCTGCTCCGACAATTTCAAGCGGGAAGCAGATATTATCAATGACCGTTCTCTGCATCAGAAGATTAAAATGCTGGAAGATCATGGCTATCTGTGTACGCATCTGACGCAGCTCCTTATCCTTCAGGGCTGCAAGATCCTTCCCCTCCACAACAACCGTACCGGTTGTCGGTCTCTCAAGGAAATTCAGGCAGCGAACCAGCGTGGATTTGCCGGCGCCACTCATACCGATAATTCCATAAATCTCTCCCTTATGAATTTCCAGATTAATTCCCTTCAATGCCTCGACATTCTGATCCTTTCCGGAGAATGTCTTCGTCACATTCTTAATTTCAATTATTGTCTCCATTGTACTCCTCATTTTTGTAACAGCTTAGCCCTGCCCGTTTATTTCTGCAGGGCTGAGCATTTATCTCATTTTATCCTGTGGCCGCATCAGATTCCCTTTTCATTCCCATGAACCATTGCCTTATAAGGCTTCAAAAAGAGACCACACTATGCGTATCATAACACAAAGTGTAGTCTCTTTCAATTCATCGTGAACTTTTACTCCGCTTTTTATCGTGAACTTTTATTCCGGCTTTTACTCCAGATTCACTTTTTTCTTAAGAATCAGCAGGCTGCCCACATACATCACGACTCCAATCACAAGCTGCATCAGAAGCGATACTGCCATGACCTGGTTTAAGAAGCTGAAAAAATAATCGTCTTGCAGCAATCCAATCCGCTCTGCACTGGTCATAAAGATAATCATGGCTGCCTGTGTTACAATCTGCACTGCACCGGTAACTCCCACATATACCAGAATTGCTCCCGCAACGCGGTGGCGGGCCCAGAGCTGTCCGATATTCACCGATCCCATATAAAGAAGAGACTTGGATACTGTACCGACCAGGATCAGGATAATCGTAAGTACCATAAAAAGCTCCCAGCCGGTTGCATATTCCGAATTTAAAATGTCCTGCATCTCCATGAGCACTTCCTGAAAGCTCTCAAACAGACTCCGGTAACCAACCTCTCTCAAGACAATAAATGCTGCAAAAAGCATGATGTTAAACACAATACAGATAACTGACAGCAATTCCCAGATACTGAAATTGATCATTTTACTAAGTAAAAGCTGATTCGGGGTTACCGGCAGTGTATGTGTCAGATAGCCTTCATTGCTGTACATACTTCGGTAGTATCGTACTGCCAGATAAATCGATGTTCCAACTCCGCAGCACATCAATGCACCGTAAAAAAGTAAAATTGTTGCACTAAAAATTACATCTGCACCCCACCAGTCCATCAGATCCCAGACAGGGGATGCACAGAAAAGTCCGAAAATCGTTGCTGCCGCAAATACCACACCGATTAAAACGGTAGGGATTTTCCATGTGGACAGCCATTCCTGCTTCATTAATTTTCCTAACATGCGAACACCTCCCTGAAATACTGATCCACGGATTTTCCCTTGACCTCACGGATATTTTCTACCGTATCGGTGAGAAGGACCCTGCCGTCACGAATGAAAACAACATCATCCAGTACATTCTCAACATCCGTAATCAGATGTGTGGAAATAATAATAGACGCCTGTTCATTGTAATTGCTGATGACGGTTCTTAAGATATAATCGCGAGCCGCCGGATCCACACCTGCAATCGGTTCATCCAGCAGATAAAGTCTGGCATCTCGGCTCATGACCATAATGAGCTGTACCTTTTCCTTTGTACCCTTGGAAAGCGTCTTTAACGGTGCATTCGGATCAATCTGCAGATTGTTCAGCATCTGCATTGCCCTCTCCGGACGGAAGTCCGCATAAAAGTCCTTAAAATATGCAATCAGCTGTGAAACCTTCATGCTTTCCCTGAAATAGGTTCTCTCCGGCAGATACGAAACCTCTGCCTTGGTAACAGGTCCCGGAGCATTGCCATTAATCCGGATCGTTCCCTGATCCGGTACAAGCAGCCCGCTTAACATCTTAATTAATGTGGTCTTCCCACTTCCGTTCGGTCCCAAAAGACCTACAATACGTCCTGATGGAATCATCAGGTTCATATGATTTACTGCGACCTTTTTCCGTTCATAAACCTTGGTCAGATCACAGATCTGCACTAATTCGTTCATGTTTCTCCTCCTGCTGTCCAAACAGCTCATAATCCGATATGCTATATGTCTTGTACTTTGCTTCCTGTACTTTGTGTTTTGCTTCCTTTATGTTTTGTTTCTTTATCCCTTGCTGCCTGTACTTTATTTCTTTTTTATTATGGATGCTCTTGCTTCCTATACTTTGTTCCTTTTCACTATGGATGCTCTTGCTTCCTATACTTTGTTCCTTTTCATTATGGATGCTCTTCCGTCCGGCTTATGATTCACTTTCTTTGAGAATCTGCAAAATTTCTTTCTTATCAAATCCCATGTCCTTCATCTTATTGATGAATTCCTGAACCTGACCTCTTGCAATTTCATCACGCATCTTCTGAATCAGCTCCATGTCATCCGTCACCGTCCTTCCACTCGTTCTCTGTGTCAGTATTAATCCACTCCGCTCTAACTCTGACAACGCCTTCTGCATTGTGTTTGGATTCACGCCCGCATCTGCTGCCAGTTCCCTGACACTCGGAATCTTATCTCCCGGCTGATACTTTCCGGAAATGATCTGCATCTGAATGATTTCCAGAATCTGCGCGTAAATCGGTCTGTCTGAATCCAGTTTCCACGCCATACGCCTCTTCCTTTCTGTTTCGTCAGTACAGTCCTGCTCTTAGAAGGACCGCCGTCCTCCTATTGATAACTATATAGGCTTTACTGCTGTTATTTTGCACTGTTGCTGTTTTGCACTGTTGCTGCTTTGTGTTGTTGCTGCTTTGTGTTGCTGCTGCTTTGTGTTGCTGTATTACTTAATTAATACAATATAACTATTTTTTGGTTTTGTCAATAACTTTTTAATCTTCTTTATATTGATTATTTGATCTCCTGATTCTCTGTCACCATTTTGGATATATTCCTAAAATTATCACTCAATATGTCCAAAACCTAACGCCCTTTGAGGAATCATTTCAAATTTTCTGTTCTATTTTGGACATAATGAGAGCAAATAAGAAAAAAACATCCAAAATTTTTCATTTTTACAGATTTCATAGAAAAATGAAATAAAAAATTGGACATACCACACCTTTCAACGGCGAAATATGTCCAATTCACTTTGCCTACTCAACACTTCAATTATATAGATGCCTCCATCTGCTCCATACTTCAAATATATAGATGTCTCCATCTGCTCCATACTTCAGTTATACCGATGTCTCCATCTGCTCCATACTTCAATACTTCAATACTTCAACACTTCAATATCCTTGAAGGTTTAATCTTATAGAGGCATGTAAACGCTTAAGCTGATCGATGCCTCGGAATATTTAAACAAATCAGCATTTCTTAATGGGCAGATGACCTTATTGCTGCCTAAAACAACCTGCATACCTCTTATCACACCTCGGAAAGCACCGACACCAGCGCGCCGATCATAATGGCAAAGTCCCCGATATTAAACACGATCTTCCGAAAGGCTTCCCATGGTACATTGAAGCTCACATAATCCACCACATATTTGCGTTTGAGACGGTCATAGGTGTTACTGAACGCCCCTCCAAGCAGCATCGTCAGACCCCAGCGCAGCATTCCCTTCCCAAGAAATGAAAAGGTTGAGAGAAAGAACAGGCCAGCCAAAACCGTCATTCCAACAGAAATTGCCGCAACAAGCTGTGGATTCTTCTCTCCAAGATTCAGAAATGCTCCCCTATTATGATATCTGCGAAGCAGCAGCTTTCCCCTACAGATCGGTTCGCAGCAGTTCATCTCCTTCTTTTCCTCAATCTGCTTCTTAATATAAAGATCTGTTCCTGCAATTCCCGTGATTGCAAACAGATGGACAAATAATTTTCCTACCGGTCGTTTCATTGCATACCTCCCATAATGTTCACTCTGACTATTTTCATTATAAAGGTGATCAACATATCCTGCAACTATAACACAGGATGAATACAATGCAGAGTATCTACAACACAGGACATCTACATTGTAGGACAACCACAGCACTGAATAATACAATACGCCCTACATTGTAGGACAACCACAACACTGAATAATACAACACGCCCTACCATGCAGGGCACTCCCACCGCCAGATAATGTAACAGCCCGGGGCAACGCCCCGGGCTTTATTAAAGGAAGATTGTAACTATTCAGTACAGGTCGAAGCATTTACTGCAAAGACCTAAGAAAATGATTCAGTAATGCAAAATCCCATCGGCAAAGCCGATTTGGAATGGATTTTGCATCATAACTGTGAAGGTACTGAACAGTTACGAAATGATATGGAATCATAGCTTATATATAGAAGAAATTTGAATCCAATATGAAAAGTGTATTGATTTTATTAATTAAATTCTATAGAAAATTTATTTCTCCAATGAAAACAACAAAGTGTCCTTATTATCCCTCCTGTTCAGAATATGGACTTGAGGCAGTACAGAAATATGGTGCTTTGAAGGGCGGAGCATTAGCCTGTTGGAGAATAATAAGGTGCAATCCTTTTTCTAAAGGAGGATATGATCCGGTACCTTAATCATTTATGGAATGAAATTAGGAGGAAATGATTTGACAGGTATTATTTTAACCCAGTATAACGGTAAGATTATAGGACCTATTGCAAAGCTCTTAGGATACCTGATGAATGCGATTTTTGAGTTTTTAAATATGATAAAAATTCCTAACATCGGATTGAGTATCATTATCTTTACAATTGTCATTTATCTGTTATTAATGCCGCTTACCATTAAACAGCAGAAGTTTTCAAAGCTTTCTGCCAAAATGAATCCTGAGCTTCAGGCAATTCAGAAAAGATATAAAGATAAAAAAGATAATGATTCCATGATGGCCATGAATGCAGAAACAAAAGCTGTTTATGCAAAATATGGTGTATCACCGAGTGGAAGCTGCCTGCAGTTATTGATTCAGATGCCGATTCTGTTTGCATTGTATCGTGTTATTTATAATATGCCTGCTTATGTAACCAGAATCAGAGATGCATTTGGTGTCATAGCAGATTCCATTATTGCTTCCGGTAAGGTTTCTGAAATCCAGAATCTTAAGGTTGCAGCTGCTTATGCAAGAAATTTTGCAATAGATGAAAGAAATGCAGTTATTGATGTTCTTTATGTGATGAATAATAAGGATCTTGCTGCTTATGCAACCGGTCATGAGGATGTTTTGGAGCAGATCAGTCACTTTAATAATTTCCTTGGAATTAATATTGCAAACTCTCCTTCTTTCATGATCAGTGATGCATGGAATGCAGAAGGTGGTCCGCAGATTTTATTAATTATTGCAGCTTTATTAATTCCCCTGCTTTCGGCATTTACCCAGTGGCTTAATGTAAAGCTGATGCCCCAGCAGGCACAGCAGGATGATAAGAATGTATCTGATCAGCAGGCTTCCATGCAGCAGTCCATGAAGATGATGAACAATTTCATGCCGATTATGTCTGCAGTATTCTGTTTTACACTTCCTTCCGGTATGGGACTTTACTGGATCGTAGGTGCCGTTGTAAGATCCATTCAACAGGTTCTCATTAATAAGCACATCGACAAGATGGATATTGATGAAGTTATTAAAAAGAACGAAGAAAAGCAGAAGAAGAAGCTTATAAAAGCGGGTATTGATCCGAACACCGTAAATAAAAATGCAACCATGAATACCAGGAATGTTGCAGCTCCTTCACAGAAAACATCCATGGCTTCCAGGGCAAATGCCAATACCAATCATTTATCCCAGGAAGAAAAGGATGAAGCAGTTAAGAAGTCTACTGAGTATTATAACAAGAATAATGCAAAACCAGGAAGTCTTGCATCCAAGGCTAATATGGTGAAGCAGTATAACGAGAAGAATAATTCATAGGAGGTAAAGAGCATGGATTTTATTGAAGTTTCAGCAAAGAACGTAGACGATGCAGTGATTGAGGCATGTCAGAAGCTTGTAGTTACCAGAGATAAATTAGAGTATGAAGTCATTGAAGAAGGCTCCAACGGTTTTTTAGGAATCGGTTCTAAGCCGGCAGTCATCAAAGCCAGAGTAAAGGCTACCGTAGACGGTAAGGCTGTTGATTTCTTAAAAGAAGTATTTGCTGCAATGAATATGGCTGTAGTAATTGATGCCAAATTTGATGAAACAGATCATAATCTCGATATTGATTTAAGTGGAGATGATATGGGAGTCCTGATTGGTAAGAGAGGACAGACTCTTGATTCTTTACAGTATCTGGTTTCTTTGGTAGTAAATAAAGATACAGAGGATTATATCCGGGTAAAGGTAGATACCGAAGATTACCGCCGCAGAAGAAAAGAAACTCTTGAAAATCTTGCAAAGAACATTGCTTACAAGGTTAAGAGAACCAAGAGACCTGTTTCCTTGGAGCCGATGAATCCTTATGAAAGAAGAGTGATTCATTCTGCATTACAGAATGATAAGTATGTTACAACCCACAGTGAAGGAGATGAACCCTTCCGCCGTGTTGTAGTTACTTTAAAGAAATATGAAAAGTAAACCTTTGAGTTGAATAATAAACTTTTGAGTTGAATAAAAATGTGATAGAATGATGGAGGACATATGTCCTCCATTTTCTATATATTAAGGAAATAATTATGACAACAGATACCATTGCAGCAGTAGCAACTGCGCTCAGTAATTCCGGAATTGGAATTATCAGAGTGAGTGGAAATGATGCAGTTCCTATTGTGAATACCTTATTTAAAAATAAAAAAAGACAGCCTCTTCTTGAAAAGATGAACAGCCATACGATCCAATATGGTTTTATTGTGAATGATCAGGATGAAATCGTAGATGAAGTCATGGTTTCGCTGATGAAAGCTCCGAGAAGCTTCACCACAGAAGATACGGTGGAAATCAACTGTCATGGTGGTGTGCTGATGATTAATAAAATTCTGGGGCTTCTGCTTTCACATGGTGCAAGACTTGCAGAGCCCGGAGAATTCAGCAAACGTGCTTTCTTAAATGGAAGAATTGATTTATCGGAAGCAGAAGCGGTGATGGATGTCATTGCATCTGAAAATGATATGGCTTTAAAAAATTCCATGAGGCAGCTGCAGGGCAGTGTATCTGATAAAATTAAGGATTTGCGTGCTAAAATTCTTTATGAAATTGCTTTTATTGAGTCAGCTCTGGATGATCCGGAGCATATCAGTCTGGACGGCTATCCGGAAGAACTGGAAGAAAAAGTGGATCAGTTAATTAAAGAAATTGCAGCACTTATTGAAACCTCTGAAAACGGAAAAATTATTCGTGATGGAATCCGTACTGTAATTGTAGGAAAACCGAATGCAGGAAAGTCTTCTTTATTAAATCTTCTTGCCGGTGAAGAAAAGGCAATTGTTACGGAAATTGCAGGAACTACAAGAGATATCCTGGAAGAAAATATCAGGTTATCCGGGATTAATCTCCATGTGATTGATACAGCCGGTATCCGTTCTACTGAAGATGTTGTTGAAAAGATCGGTGTAACAAAAGCAAAGAAATATGCAATGGATGCCGACCTGATTGTTTATGTGGTTGATTCCTCTGTTCCTCTTGATGAAAATGATCTGGATATTTTAGAATTAATCAGAGATAAGAAAAGTATTATTTTATATAATAAATCCGACCTGGATTCAAAGGTGTCTTTAGAAGAATTATCTTCAAGGATCAGTTCTGATACGAAGATCATTAAAACCTCCACAAAAGAAAATACCGGTTTTGATGAATTTTCGAAAGCAGTAGAGGCCTTGTTCTTTCAAGGAAAAATCGGAAACGATCAGGAAGTTATGATTACCAATATGCGTCATAAACAGGCATTGTCGGAGAGTCTGTTAAGCTTACAGGAGGTAAAGAACAGTCTTATCAACCGGATGCCGGAGGATTTTTATTCAATTGATCTGATGAATGCCTATGCTTCTTTGGGAAGAATTATTGGAGAAGAGATTGATGATGATCTGGTTACAGAAATCTTTTCCAAGTTCTGTATGGGGAAATAATAAAAATTTATAAAATAGACAGAAATGGGAGGTCTCAGATGAAAATATCTGTATTTTATGATCATATCCGGGAAGCTGCAGAGCAAAGTGGAAAATCCATGGATGAAGTTTTTCAGAAAGCAGCTTCTTTTGGAATCAAAGGAATTGAAATTGAAGATAAAGTATTAATGGAAGAAGAAGAGAAGATCTTTAAGCTGCTTCAGGATCATGATATGGAAGTCAGCTGCATTTATGGATTTTTTGATTATTCTCATGGAAATGATCTGCAGAGAGGATTTGATCTGATTGATTTTGCAGATGATTATTCCATTAAAAAAATTATGATCATTCCCGGATTCTTAACAGATAGGGAATGGAAGCTTGCTTTTTTAAGAAACCGCTGTGTAAAAAAGATGATCACCGGTCTGAATATTTTGTCAAAGTATGCAAAGGACAATGGAATTCAGATGGTTTTAGAGGATTTTGATGATGCGCCGGCATATTATAAGGATGCTGCGGGACTGAAATTTTTCCTTGCCCATGTGGATGGACTCAAATGTGCATTTGACACCGGAAATTTTTTATATAGTGAAGAGGATTCTTTTGAAGTATTGCCGGAGTTTTTAGGAAAGATCGGACATGTACATTGTAAAGACCGGACCTTTGAAGTGAAAAAGGGTGAAACACCCAAAGCTACTGTCAAAGGAAGAGAGATGTATTCCTCTCCGGTAGGAAGCGGATGTATTCAGATGAAAGAAATAGTTGAAAAAATCTTAGCTTCCGGATACGACGATTATTTTGCAATCGAGCATTTCGGGTCCTGTCAGCAGTTACAGGATATTGAAACATCTGCTGCATGGTTGAATCAGTTTAAAACAGGAGGCTGCATTGATGATTAAAGTAACAGTATGGAACGAGTATCTGGAAGAACTTCAATATGAGCATGTTGCAAAGGTTTATCCGAATGGAATTCATGAATGTATTCGTGAGTTTCTGGAAAAGGATCCGGAGATTCAGGTTCGTTGTGTAACCTTACGGATGGAGGACCAGGGATTGTCGGATGAAATTCTGAATGATACGGACGTATTGATCTGGTGGGGACATCAGGCACATGATGAAGTAACCGAAGAAAATGTCCAGAGAGTAAAACAGCATGTTTTAGATGGAATGGGATTAATTGCATTACATTCTGCTCATTATTCCAATCCGATGAAAGAACTGCTTGGAACGAGTATGTGTGTGAGATGGAAGCATGGGGAAAGAGAAAAGCTTGTCTGCGTAGCTCCCTCCCATCCGATCGCAGAGGGTATTACTGAACCGGTTATTTTGGAAAAAGAAGAAATGTATGGAGAATATTTTGATATTCCGAAGCCGGATGATGTGGTATTCTTAGGATGGTTTTCAAATGAAGAGGTATTTCGGAGCGGATGTACCTTTACCCGTGGATGGGGTAAGATCTTCTATTTCCAGCCGGGACATGAAGAATATCCGGTTTATTATCATCCACAGATTCAGAGAATTATTACCAATGCAGTAAAATGGGCGAAGCCTGTCAATAAAAGAAGTGAGCATTATGATAATGTTGAGGTGAAATAAATTTCATGATTACCAATAAGAATACCATTCGTGAAAAAGTAGATGTTTGTGTTGTCGGTGCGGGACATGCCGGATGTGAAGCTGCACTGGCCTGTGCAAGACTGGGACTTGAGACTGTCATTTTTACAGTGAGTGTGGACAGTATTGCATTGATGCCCTGTAACCCGAATGTAGGAGGATCTTCCAAGGGTCATCTGGTTAGGGAACTGGATGCTTTGGGTGGAGAAATGGGTAAAAATATTGATAAGACCTTTATCCAGTCCAAGATGCTGAATGTATCCAAAGGCCCTGCTGTTCATTCACTCCGTGCACAGGCAGATAAGGCAGAATATTCCCGTGCGATGCGTAAGGTACTTGAAAATCAGGAGCATCTGACTATCAGGCAGGCAGAGGTTTGTAACCTGTTATGGGAAGAAGTACCGAATGCAGATCCGAATGGTTATTCAAAAAAGATCATTGGTGTTCAGACCTTTACCGGTGCTGTTTACGAATGCAGAGCAGTTGTATTGTGTACCGGTACTTATCTGAAAGCAAGATGCTTATGTGGAGAAGCAATTACTTATACCGGACCGAATGGCTTGCAGGCAGCCAACTATCTTACGGATTCTTTAAAAGAAATGGGTATTGAGATGCGTCGTTTTAAAACAGGAACTCCGGCGAGAATGGATAAGCGTTCTCTGGATTTCAGTAAGATGGATGAGCAGTTCGGTGATGAAAGAGTTGTTCCGTTTTCTTTTTCCACGAATCCGGAGGATGTACAGATTGATCAGGTTTCCTGCTTCCTTACTTATACAAATGAAAAAACCCATGAAATTATACGTGCTAACCTGGATCGTTCTCCGATTTATGCCGGAATTATTGAAGGCACGGGACCGAGATATTGTCCTTCCATTGAAGATAAAGTGGTTAAGTTTGCAGATAAGGAACGACATCAGGTATTTATTGAGCCGGAAGGACTCCATACGAATGAAATGTATGTTGGTGGAATGTCTTCTTCCCTTCCGGAGGATGTGCAGCTTGCCATGTATCGGACAGTTCCGGGATTGGAGCATTGCAGGATCGTAAGGAATGCATATGCCATTGAATATGACTGCATCAATCCGAACCAGCTCTATCCTTCTCTTGGATTTAAAGCAGTGGAAGGTTTATACAGTGGTGGACAGTTTAACGGAAGCAGTGGTTATGAAGAAGCAGCAGTGCAGGGATTTGTAGCCGGTGTGAATGCAGCACGATATATTTTAAAAAAGGATCCTTTGATTTTGGATCGTTCGGAAGCTTATATCGGAGTTTTAATTGATGATCTGGTAACAAAGGAAAACAGGGAGCCTTATCGTATGATGACCTCCCGTGCAGAATACCGCCTGTTGTTAAGACAGGATAATGCCGATCTCCGTTTACGGGAAAAGGGTTATGAAATCGGACTAATTACAGAAGAACAATACCGGGCACTTTTAATGAAGAAATCCCTGATTGAACAGGAAATTAACCGTTTGAAAAATGTATTGATTGGTGCTTCCAAGAAGAACCAGGAGTTTTTTGAAAGTCATAACAGTGCAACCTTAAAGACCGGTGTATCTCTTGCAGAATTGATGTGCCGTCCGGAATTAAGTTATGAAATTCTTGCAGAGATTGATCCGGAACGAAGAGAGCTTCCTGCAGATGTAATTGAGCAGGTGGAAATTGAAATTAAGTATGAGGGATATATTGAACGACAGCTTCGCCAGGTAGAGCAGTTTAAAAAGATGGAAAAGAAGAAAATTCCATCAGAAATTAATTATGATGATATTGAAAGCCTTCGTCTTGAAGCAAGACAGAAGCTGAAAGCCTTAAAACCTGTTTCGGTAGGACAGGCATCCCGGATTTCCGGTGTCTCCCCTGCAGATATTTCAGTTTTAGTTGTTTATCTGGAACAGTGGAAATATCATCATCCGGATAATTTGTAACTATTCAGAGCCATGCAAATTATGACAATATGGACGTCGAATGTTCGCATTCGTAAGGGCATTTGGCATAATTTATATGGCGAAGTAACCACATGAGGTAAACTACGCTGTGAAACAGCGGTTTTATGAATGAGGTTCTGAATAGTTACTAAATTAGATAGCAATTTCAAAAGAAAAAGTAAAGTTTGTTTATGGATATAGCCGGAAAATGGCAGATAGGATAATTTATGGACAACTGGGATTTATTGACGGATTCTTTAAAAGAATTTCATATTACTTTAACAAATGAACAGTTTCATCAATTCCAAAACTATTATGAATTGATGATTGAGTGGAATTCTTTTATGAATTTGACGGCAATTACGGAAATGGATGAAGTGATTATGAAACATTTTGTAGACAGTGTTTCATTGATTCAGGCTGTTCCGGATCTTGCAAAAAAGGATTATTCCTTAATTGATATAGGAACCGGTGCCGGTTTTCCCGGTATCCCTTTAAAAATTGTTTTTCCTGATCTGAAAATTACTTTACTTGATTCTTTAAATAAAAGAATTAAGTTTTTGAATCAGGTGATTCTTGATTTATCTTTAAATAATATTTCAGCACTTCATGGTAGAGCTGAAGATCTGGCACAGCAAAAGGAATACAGGGAACATTATGATTTTTGTGTATCACGTGCGGTTGCAAATCTCGCTACTTTGTCGGAGTATTGTCTTCCTTTTGTAAAGAAGAAGGGTTATTTTATTTCTTATAAATCCGAAAAAATAACAGAAGAATATGAACAGGCTAAAAAGGCAATTAAGATCCTGGGTGGTAATTATAAAAATCAGGTAGAATTCTATCTGCCACAATCAGATATTTACAGAAATTTGTTTATCATTGAAAAGATAGATGTTACACCGAAAAAATATCCGAGGAAAGCGGGAATGCCATCCAAGGAGCCTATTATTTAGTTTATTATTACTGTTCCTATGTTATTGTTTACTTGTACTTCGTTCCACTATTAAATCTGCCACTGGCATTATCATTAATAATTTAATCATGTAAGTTTTTTTACTTTCCTAAAAACGGTTTTTAGTATATGATATATATAACTATAATTTGTAACTGTTCACAGGTCGAAGCATTTTTAAATCATTCTTGCATCGTCATTATTCAGAATAGTTACAATAAAGTCATAGATATACCAGGTTTACATCTTTGTTTAAGCAAAAATTGATGGGAGAATATGATGGATACAAATGAGAATTCTGTTATCGATGATATATATTATGCTTTTTTAAAGAAACGGAATGAATTAAATCGTCTTGTGAAAAAGAATCAGGAAGAAATTCAGGAAACAGAAGCACTTTTAAAGTCATTGATGGAAACAGATGTGGATATGAAATATTTTTCTCCGCGTAATACGGAGGATATTTATAAAAATGAAATTTCATCTGCAAAAGATAAGATCGAACATTTAATTCAGGAAAATGAGATGAGCATAAGCCAGATGGAAGAGCTGTCAAAGAAAATCGAGAAATTAAAGATTTTTAAAGATCAGGAAGCTCATCAAATTGAATTGTCTAATGCGTTACTTGATGTTCAGGAAATGGATCGCCAACGAATTGCAAGAGAACTTCATGATACTACAGTTCAAAACCTGGCTCATTTGATTCATGAAATTGAATTGAGTTCTTTATATATTGATAAAGATCCAATTCAGGCAAAGCTTGAACTTGAAAGCTGTTCAAAAAATTTAAGAGGAATTATTGATGAAATGAGGATGGTGATTTTTAATCTTCGTCCCATGTCATTTAATGATTTAGGATTTGACAGGTGTCTGGATGATTATATTCAAAATATGAAGGAATCTAATGTGGATATTTTATTTGTAACGGATATTGATGAAGTTTCTACGAAGATTTCTGAATACAGACTTTTGATTTTATTCCGGATGATTCAGGAGGCTGTACAAAATTCAATTATTCATTCCAAATCGGATCGCATTGAACTTTCTGTAAAGAATAAGGGAAATCAGTTGCTTGTTAAGATTCGAGATTATGGAATTGGTTTTGAAGATGGTAATAAAAAGGAAAATCATTTTGGTTTATCCATGATGCAGGAAAGAGCAAAAATTATTCACGCAGTATTTCAGATTCATTCAATTTTAAATGAAGGAACGGAAATAACCATTCAGGTTGCTGCAGATGAATAAGATGGGAGAGGAAAATTTCATGAGCACAAAAGTAATGTTGGTTGATGACCACGCTTTAATAAGAGAAGGAATTAAACAATTATTGGAATTTGATGGTTCAATTGATGTGATTGAACAGGCCAGTGATGGTGCTGAATGTCTTGAAAAATTACAGCATGTACAGCCTGATATTTTATTACTTGATATTAATATGCCCAACGTAAATGGAATTGAGGTTTTGGAAGAAATCAAGAAGAAAAATATTCCGGTGAAGGTTTTAATGCTGACTGTACATAGTGAGGCGGAGTATCTTGTTCAGGCTGTTGATATTGGAGCGAATGGTTATATTTTGAAGGATTCCGGATCAGAAGAATTAAAGAAAGCGATCCAGTCTGTAATGGATGGAGATTCTTATATCCAGCCGAGTCTGATTCCTTCTTTGAATTCCCGGTTGGTGAACCGGGATATTGATAAGGAGAAAATTGCTGCCTTAACTAAACGTGAAATGGAAATTCTGACACAGATTGCCGGTGGTATGTTTAATAAAGAGATTGCCATGAATCTGAATATCAGTGAGCGCACGGTTAAAAATCATATTTCCAATATCTTTAAAAAAATTGATGTTTCTGACCGTACCCAGGCAGCTGTCTTTGCAATCCGGAATAATATTGTGAAGCTGTTTTAATTTTAAGTGATGGTTTGAGTATTGTGTTAAATTGAATAAGTGATATAAAAGACGATATATTATAATTTATATATCGTCTTTTTATACTTTTTATTCATTTATTAACAGAAATTTGAATTATACATTTTTCGATAAAGAACATAATTTCAAAACAGGTTAATATTAATATTTTATTTATTATTATACTCTATTTACAGCAATAAGTCAAGAAAGGAAAAGCAGACAAAATGAAAAAGAAGCATCTGTATCTGTTAATA
>ERZ780226.347-NODE-347-length-44210-cov-9.792775_pt1 | contig 44210 bp, 39 predicted proteins | sample MGYA00511165_ERZ780226 | MGnify/ENA primary metagenome ERZ780226 (study PRJEB29588, sample SAMEA2152373) | human gut metagenome | biome: human gut; feature: human-associated habitat; material: faeces | place: Denmark | collected 2008/2010 ...
GGACGCCAACAACAGCACGAAGTACCTGTACATGAAGCTGACCTATATGGACAAAAGCGGAAACGAGATACAGCCCGCCGGCAGTGAAGCAACGGTATACCTTCCCTATCCCGCCGGCACCAGCTATGAAAGCCATAAGGACGTCGCCTTTACGCTTTATCACTACAAGGACGAGAACCATACGGTTAAAGAGGAGATAAAGCTTATCCCTACCCAATACGGCCTTATGTTTGAAGCCGGCAGCTTCTCCCCATTCCTTCTTGAATATAAGCCTGCGGGCAGCGCGGAAAATCCCGACGCGCCCGGCAGCACTGGCGACAGCTATTATCCATCATACCATGGCCCGGTACAGCCGGTGCTGGTTCTCCCCCCTAAGACCGGAGACATCACGTTCTTCGGCTGGCTGCGGGCTATGCTCGGCATAGACTGAAAAAATTCATGATATTCATACCGCTTTGGGCGGGGGTTCTCCCCCGCCTTATTCATACACCTCTTTCTTTAGCACGCCTATGTATGGCAGGTTGCGGTAATGGCCCGCATAGTCCAGACCGTAGCCCACCACGAACTCGTCGGGTATGTCAAAGCCCACCGCGTCCGCGCCTATCCCGCCCCCATGGCGGGGCTTATCAAGAAGGCATACCGTCTTCATGGAAGCGGGCTTTCTTGAGGCGAACAGCTCCTTCAGGTACTGGAGTGTAAGGCCGCTGTCTATTATGTCTTCTACGATCACCACGTGGCGGCCGGTTATGTTGGAATCCAGATCCTTGATTATCCGCACAACGCCTGTGGACTTGGAGCTTGCGCCGTAGCTGGACACCGCTATGAAGTCCATAAACACCCCGCAGTCCATTGCCCTGCAAAGATCCGCGTAGAATACCGACGCACCCTTGAGTATGCACACCATAAGAGGCTGCTTGCCCCGGTACTCCTCTGCAAGCGCCGCCCCCATCTCCTTAACCCGGGCATTTATCTGCTCCTGTGTGAACAGTACCTTCTGAATGTCGTTTTCCGGCGTAGTTATACGCATTTTGGTTCTCCTTATATATAAATTATAATATTTACGCTTTCTTTGCGGCCAGGGCCATATAAGAGTCTATAGGAAATGGGGACGGTTGTCCAGTAAAATCGGTATTGCCATTTGCCCTCTTATTTGTTATTTTAATACCATCAGTTCACTTATTCAGACAAAAGAGGTGCTAATATGCGCTCTGAAAATTTGACCATAAATGCCGCCGCGGGCGGGGCGGCGGCTTCGAGCAGGCTGGATATAAGGGCCGCCGCCGGTATAACCGGGGCGTATGTGGCTTACATGATGGGCTCCGGCTTTTCCACAGGTCAGGAGATACTCCAATACTTCGCCTGCTACGGCATGGCGGGGCTTTTCAGCATACTGCTTTGCATGGGCCTTTTGATATTCGCCGCGGTGTCCTTCATCCGGGCCGGATACCGGGAGCAGTTCAATAAGCCTGAGGACGTATACATATACTACTGCGGCAAAAGGCTGGGCAGGGCGTATCACTATTTCACCACGGTATCCATTTACCTCTGCTTCATAGTTATGGTGGCGGCGGCGGGCGCGGCGGTGGAGCAGCATTTCGGCATATCCCGCATAGCCGGCGCGTTAGCCATAGGCGCGTTGGCCTGCGCCACGGTGATGCTGGGGCTGAATAGCCTCGTAAGCATCTTAGGCCATATCGGGCCCTTTATGATACTCATGGTGATACTCATGGGCGTGATAACCATATGCCGCTCGAACCTCACCGCGGCGGCGGAGACCATCGCCAGAATACCCGAAATGAAGCTGCTGCGCGCCTCTCCGAGCTGGGTGCTGGCCTCGGTCAGCTATGTGGGCATAAGCGTGGTATGGCTTGCAAGCTACCTGACCTCCATAGGCAGGCGGGCTAAGAGCATAGCGAGCGCCTCCGTGGGCGCGGCGGGGGGCGTTATCGCCTTTTACATAGGTATGCTGCTCATATACTTCGCGATAATGCTGAACATAGACGAGCTTGCGGGGGCGCAGATACCCATGCTCATATTGGCGGGGCGCATAAGCCCCGTGACGAGCGGGGTATTCTCTATACTGATAGTCACCGGCATATACACGGCCTCGGTGCCGCTGCTCTGGCAGACCGCCTTCCGCCTCGCGGAGGAGGGCTCCCTCCGCTTCCGCCGCATATCCGTACTCCTTGCCGCCCTTGGCATAGCGGCAAGCCTGCTGCTGCCCTTCAACCGCCTTATGAACATAGTTTACGTGCTCATAGGGTATCTGGGCTTCCTGCTGCTGGCGTGCATGGTGCTGAAGGCCGCGAAAATAATAAAATAAATAAACGGAGAGTAAAGTATGAAGCGCCTGATAACAACCCTTATCCTTCCCCTGCTCCTGCTCACCGCCTGCAAAAGCGCCGAAAAGCTCGACCCCGGGGACTATACCTTCCCGCCGGAGGACGTGAGGGAGATGGAATGGGCGCTGGATGAGGCCGGGCTTGACGGCTACAAGGCGGAGGACGCCCGCATGACCACCGACAAGGTTCCGGACGACATCGCCATAATGCGGCTCACGAAAGACGGCTGCAATACGGTCGTAATGGTCAATATGCGGCTTTTTGGCGGCGTGGAGCGGCAGTGCGGCATCAGCTTCGGCTATAATCAGAAGCCGGGGGACGAGGAGCAGCTGAGCGCCTTTGTTTCAGACGACTACCCGCTTTTCTGGAGGCTGGCGGGCATAGCCCTTGAAGCGCCGGAGGCGGTGGAAAGGCTGCAAAAGGACTGCGCCGAATATTTCACCGAACCGCCTGAGGATACCTCCCAATGGAAATGGAGCGGCAGCGAGGGCGAGCTTTCCTGCACCGCGAGCTATTACTTCCACCCCGGCTTTGAGCTTTGGCTGCCCTGGGAGATAACGTTAAACAAATAAACGGTACGCAAAAAGAGCCCCGCAGGGCCCTTTTTTTGCTTCTCTTATTCTGTTTCCTACTTCTTGAGCCCCTTGGTGCAGCCCTGTACCATCTTTGTGAGGGCGAAGAGGGCTATGACGTTGGGGATGACCATGAGCTGATTGAACATGTCGGAAAGCTCCCAGACCAGGTCGTTGGAGGCGAGGGTGCCGAGGAAGATGAACACCAGCGCTATCACGGTGTAGATCTTATAGGACTTATCGCCGAAGAGGTACTGCATATTGATCTTGCCGAAGAGGTTCCAACCCAGTATGGTGGAGAAGGCGAAGAAGAACAGGCAGATAGCCACGAACATATTGCCGAAGCCGGCGCCGAACACGGTGCCGAAGGCGGTCTGAGCCAGATTTGCCTTGCCTATGGTATCCACCACAGCGCCCATATAGCCGTTAGCCAGCACGCCGTCGGGGGTGTACATGGTGGAGATTATCACCAGGGAGTTGAGGGTCAGCACCACGAAGGTATCGATGAACACGCCTATCATGGCTACGCAGCCCTGATCGTGGGGCTCAGCGACGTTGGCGAGGGCGTGTGCGTGGGGGGTGGAGCCCATACCGGCTTCATTGGAGAACAGGCCGCGCTTTGCGCCCTGGCTGAGGGCGATCTTCAGCGCCGCGCCGAAGCTGCCGCCGATTATGGCCTGGGGCTTAAAGGCATACTTGAATATCATGCCGAAGGTGGCGGGGACGTACTTGATGCGCGCTATGAGTATCGCAAGGCCGCCTACGAGGAATATGGCCGCCATTATGGGCACTATCTTCTCGGTGACGGAGGCAAGGCGCTGCACGCCGCCGAGGAATATGAAGCCGCAGATAGCCACCAGCACGGCGCCTATTACCCAGCTGGGTATGCCGAAGGCGGTGGAGCAGGTGGAGCCTATGGAGTTGGACTGCACCATGCAGCCGAAGAAGCCCAGCGCAAGTATTATGGCTATGGCGAAGAAGCCAGCGAGGAACTTGCCGAAGCCGCCCTTAAAGGCCGTGGTTATGTAGTAGACGGGGCCGCCCTTTATCTGGCCGTCCTCGCCCTTTATGCGGGTCTTCTGCGCCAGCACGGCTTCCGCGTATATCGTCGCCATGCCGAAGAAGGCTATTACCCACATCCAGAATATCGCGCCGGGGCCGCCGGTGAGTATCGCGCCGGAGGCGCCCACGATGTTGCCCGTGCCTACCTGGGCGGCGATAGCCGTGGCGAGGGCCTGGAAGGAGCTCATGCCGCTCTCATGCTTTTCGCCGTTGAGCTTGAGGTTGCCGAATACCTTCTTCATGCCCTCGCCGAAGCAGCGCACCTGCACGAAGTTGGTCTTGATGGAGTACCAGAGGCCTACGCCGATAAGAAGTATCACCAGAATATAGTCCGAAAGATAGCTGTTCACCGTCTGAACAAAATGCAGCAGATTATCCATTCTTTTCCTTCTCCCTTACTTATTTTATGCAGTTATTCCTGCATTAAAATAATAAACTTTTGTATAGATTTTGTCAATCTTGTTTCTTTATTATCTTAAAAAGTAAATCCTTCGGCCTTTATGCCCTATTTGCGCCGCTTTTGCCACCGCGCCGCCATTTTTTATACGGTACCGGTGCAATTTCTGCGTCATTAAAAATAACACCTTAAATAATATATTATCGTTTATTATAACCAAAAAAAAGAGCCCCTGCCGGGGCTCCAATAAATTTATATGGCTGTATGCCTTAGAAGGCGGCTATGACAGCGCCCTCGTACTTTTCCTCCATGAACTTCTTGGCGGTGTCGCTCTGGAGGGCGGCAAGCAGCGCCTTTGTGGCTTCGTCGTTCTCATGGCCTTCCTTTACCACCAGAACGTTTGCGTAGGTGTCGGCGGCGATGGAGTCCTTATCCTCTATGGCAAGGGCGTCCTTTACCTTGAGGCCTGCCTGAATGGCGTAGTTGCCGTTTATGACCGCCGCGTCCACGTCCTGAAGGGAGCGGGCAAGCTGGGCTGCCTCAATCTCCTTGATGCTGAGATTCTTGGGGTTCTCGGCTATATCCAGCACGGTAGCGGTAAAGGTGATGCCCTCCTTGAGCTTGATGAGGCCCTGAGCCTCCAGCAGAAGCAGCGCGCGGGCTTCGTTTGTGCCGTCGTTGGGTATGGCGATGGAGCCGCCCTCAGGTATGGCGGAGAGGTCAGAGGTCTTGCCTGCGTAGATGCCGAAGGGCTCGTAGTGTATTTTGCCCACGGCTGCCAGATGGGTGCCTTTTTCCTCGTTGAAGTTTTCGAGGTAAGGAGTATGCTGGAAGTAGTTGGCGTCCAGATCCCCCTGCTCCAGTGCGGTGTTGGGCAGCACATAATCGGTGAACTCTACCACCTCAAGGTCATAGCCCGCCGCCTTGAGCTCATCCTTTACAGCATTGAGTATCTCCGCATGGGGGGTGACGGAAGCGCCTACCTTGACCTTTACAAGCTCGGAGGGATCGGCGCTCTCGGTCGTTTCGGGGGCTGCTGTCTCGGCAGGGGCCGCCTCAGGCTGGGCGCAGGCCGCGAAGGACAGCGCCAGTACAAGGGTCAGTACGATTGCGATCAGTTTTTTCATTTTGTTTTCCTCCTGAAAAATTATAAAAATTTTTATATATCAAGCCTGACGGCTCAATTATCTATCTTCTTCTCTTATCCGACTTCACTACCAGCCTGTCGCCGATGAGCTGAATGAGCTGCACCAGCAGCACCAGCAGCACTACGGCGATCCACATCATGTCAGGCTGGAAGCGGTGGTAGCCGTAGTTGATGGCTATGGCCCCAAGGCCGCCGCCCCCCAGCGCGCCCGCCATGGCGGAGTAGGAAAGTATGGTGGTGGTAACTATCGCCGCGCCGTTGAGCAGCGAGGGCGTGCTCTCGGGCAGCAGCACCCGGGTGATTATCTGGAACACCGACGCGCCCATGCTTTGAGCCGCCTCTATTACGCCGTGGTCCACCTCCTTAAGGGAGCCTTCCACCATGCGTCCCACATATGGCGCTGCCGCTATTACCAGCGGAGGGATTACCGCGGTGGAGCCTATGGTGGTGCCGACTAAGAAGCGGGTGAGGCCCAGCACGCACACCATGAGTATCAGAAAGGGCACCGAGCGGAGTATGTTCACCACCACGTCCAGCGTCCTGTACAACACAGGCCGTGGGCTTATGCCGTCGGGGGCGGAGGTGGTCAGCAGTACGCCTATGGGCAGGCCCAGCAGGTAGGATATGGCGGTGGATACGAGGGTCATGTATAAGGTCTCCAGTATGCCGTCGCCAAAGAGTTTCACAAGCTGCGGATCAAACATGGTATGCCTCCTCAAGATACTGTACCCCGTGGAGATCGAGGTACTTCTTCATCTTATCTCCAAGCTCCCGGTTTTCCGGGAGCTGTATGAGGGTGTAGCCGTGCATCTTGCCCTCAATCGTCTTTGTGTCCGCAAAGAGTATGTTTACCGGGGCGCCACACTCCAGCACCATGTCGCATATTACCGGGCTGGAGGTCTGGGTTCCGTCGAATATGATGCGCAGGCACCTTTCTCCCAGCACCTCCTCGCCCAGCCTGCCGCTGGCGTACAGCAGCCTTTTCGCTATCTCCGTCTTTGGGTTCATGAATATGTCGGATACCTCGCCCACCTCGGCTATCTGGCTGTGGTCTATGATGGCCACCCTGTCGCATATCTCCTCTATAACGCTCATCTCGTGGGTTATTACCACTATGGTTATGCCCATGGTGCGGTTTATCTCCTTGAGGAGCGAGAGTATGGAGCGGGTGGTGGTGGGGTCGAGGGCGGAGGTGGCCTCGTCGCAAAGCAGCACCTTCGGGCTGGGCGCAAGGGCCCGGGCTATGGCTACCCTCTGCTTCTGCCCGCCGGATAGCTGGGCGGGATAGGCCTTTTCCCTGTCCTCAAGATCCACCAGCTTCAGAAGCTCCCTTGCCCGGTCTATGGCGTCCTTTCTGCTTACCCCCGCTATCTCCAGCGGGAAGCAGATGTTATCGAGGGCGGTCTTTTGCATGAGCAGGTTGAACTGCTGGAATATCATTCCTATGCCCCTTCTGGCGTTGAGCAGCTCTTTTTTGTTCAGCGCCCCCAGCTTTTTTCCGTCCACCGTTACGCTGCCCTCCGTGGGGTGTTCAAGGTAGTTCATACAGCGTACCAGCGTGCTCTTGCCCGCCCCGGAGAGGCCGATTATGCCGAATATCTCCCCCGCCCTTACGGAAAGGTCTATATCCCTGAGGGCGGTCACGGCGTCCGATCCGGTGCCGAAGGTCTTTGTAAGGCCCCTTATGGCTATCATTTCACGTGCTTCCATCTTTTTCTCCAATCCGAAGTATTGCATTAAAAAAGCCGCAAGCTCTGCGCTTACGGCCTATAAATCAAAACACCGCCCTTTAAGTACAAAAGGCTTTATTGCAGGCAACGCAAGCGCTCTCCATGCCCGAGGGACATGGAGCAGCACATCATCATGCCGTACATGGTAATAGCGGTGTTTATCATAAGTGCTCTCCTTTCCCTTTTGCATGGGCCGTTTGCCCTGCCCGGATATATTATTTGTTGGGATAATAACACGTATGGGCGGCGTTTGTCAAGCATTGATTTTTTTCAAAAAATCATTTCAAATGCCGAACAGCCGCTCTGCGTTTTCCTCCGCCGCTCTTTCCATCTCACCCTCGCTTACTCCCTTTATCTCGGCCATTTTACCGCAGATGAGGGGTATATACCCGGGGTCGTTGCGCTCTCCCCGGTGGGGCTCCGGGGCCATGTAGGGACAATCGGTTTCGGTGAGAAGCCTGTCAATGGGAGTGGCGGCGCAGGCCGCCGGGCCTTTTTTGTTTGATCTGAAGGTAAGCGCACCGCCGAAGGCTATGTACAGCCCCAGCCCTGCGCAGCGCTCCGCAATCTCGGCACTGCCCGAAAAGCAGTGCATGACGCCTTTTATCCTTCCCCCGTAGCTTTCCAGCACCTCCATGCAGTCCCCGTATGCCTCCCGAATATGCATGGAAACCGGCATGTCCCGCTCTATGGCCATATCAAGCTGGCGGCGGAACAGCTCAAGCTGTTTTTCCCTGTTGTAGGGCTTCCAGTAGTAGTCCAGCCCTATCTCCCCCAGCGCAACGCATTTGGGATGCTTCAGGTATTCGCCCAATGCGGCCATATCGCCCTCCGTATATGTCTCCGCGAATTCGGGGTGAATGCCGAAGGCAAGGTATATGCCGGGGTTTTTTTCCGCAAGGGCCGCGGAGACCGGAAAATCCTTCGGGTCGCAGGATATCTCTATTATTTTGCCTATACCCCCGGCGGCAAGACCCTTTATAAGCTCCTGCCTGTCATGGTCAAAGGCGCCGTCCGTCAGGTGGGCATGGGTGTCTATGTACATCTAAAACTCCTTCTTTATGCTGCGCATGAAAAGGGCGGTGAGCTCGTCCTTCGGGTTTGCGCCGTCGTACAGCACTTTATGCACGGCGCGGGATATGGGCATATCCACCCCGTACTTTTTCGAAAGCTCCATGAGCGCCTCCACGGTATAGTATCCCTCGGCAAGCTTCCCGAACTTCTCCCCCCTGGCGAAGGCCTCGCCGAAGGCGCGGTTATGGCTGAACTGGGAAAACACAGTGGCCTGATAGTCCCCCAAATGGCAGAGGCCGTAGGCGGAATGCTCTATCCCCCCCATAGCCACTATGAGCCGGGCAACCTCCCGGGTGCCCCGCGCCATGAGCGCCCCCTTAAGGTTGGTGAGGCCCATGCCGTCCAGTATTCCCGCCGCTATGCCTATGACGTTCTTTGCGGCGGCCCCTACCTCGTTGCCTATGAGATCCCGGCCGTAATAGAAGCGTATGAGGCTGGAGCTGAACTGTGTCACCAGACGCTCCTTCAGCTCCTCCGATGTGCCGTCTATCACCATACAGTTGGGTATTCCCGCCACGAACTCCTGAACGTGGCCCGGGCCTATCCATACGGCGACGCCGCTCTTCGGCAGGTATTCCAGGGCGATCTCCGAAAGCCTTTTGCCGCTGCCCTGCTCTATGCCCTTCATGCACAACACAAGGTCGCCCCTATAGCCCTGCGCCGCTATGTCCGCAGCCACTTCCCTGAAGGACTGGGCTCCCACGGATACCACTATCAGCTCCGCCTTCACCGCCTCCTCCATGGCGGATATGAGCCGTATGCTGTTTGGCAGCGTCACTATGCCGTTGGTGCGGCTCTCCCTGAACTGTTTCATGTGGGGCGAGCCTTCCCGTCCGTAAAGGCTCACGCTGTGCCCTGCCTTGTCGAGATACCATGCTATGAATGAGCCCCAGCGGCCGCAGCCTATGACCGTAATCTTCATACCTTGTTCGTTCCTTTATAGGTCTATTATCTGATAATTATAGAGGTTGGCGTATATGCCGCCAAGGGCCATGAGCTCCCTGTGGCTGCCCCGCTCGGCTATGCCGGAGGGCGTCAACACCACTATCTCGTTTGCGCTCTTTATGGTGGAAAGCCTGTGTGCCACTATTATGCAGGTGCGGCCCTTGGCAAGCTCGAAAAGCTCCTGCTGTATCTCCATTTCGGTCTGGTTATCAAGAGCCGATGTGGCCTCGTCCAGTATCAGTATGCCGGGATCCTTCAGAAATACCCGGGCTATGGATATGCGCTGCTTCTGGCCGCCGGAAAGCTTCACTCCCCGCTCGCCCACCTGGGTGTCGTAGCCCTCCTCCAGCGTCATTACGTAATCGTGTATGCGGGCCTTTTTCGCGGCCTCTATCACCTCCTCCTCCGTGGCGTCAAGGTTGCCGTAGCGTATGTTGTCCGCTATGCTGCCGTCAAAGAGGAATACGTCCTGGGCCACTATTCCCACGTTGCGCCGGAGGGATACCCTTGTGAAATCCCTTATGTCGGTGCCGTCTATGGTTATGCGGCCCTCCTCCGGGTCGTAAAACCGCGGTATGAGGTTACAGAGGGTGGTCTTGCCGCCGCCGGAGGGGCCGACGAGAGCCACCGTCTCCCCTGCGGGTATGCGGAGGTTCAGGTGCTTTATCACCTTCTCCGCCCCCTTGGCGTCGCTGTTTTTATACCGGAAGGATACGTCCTCAAAGGCGATGTCCCCCACCAGCCTGCCTGCGTCTATGGCGTCTGGGGCGTCCTCCTCCGGGGGCTCGTCCATAATTTCCGTAAACCGCTTAAAGCCCGTAGTTCCCGCCTGAAGCTGCTCGAACATATTGACTATCTTTCGCACGGGAGTAAAGAAGTTGGACACCATGAGTAAAAAAGCGGTGTATTCGCCGGCGTTTATGCTGCCCTTAAAGAAGAACAATCCGCCGAAGAAGAGTATCGCAAGGTATGTGAGGTCCATCAGCAGCTCCGCCTCTGTAAAGAACCAGGCCATGGCCCTGTAGTATTTGCTCCGTATGCCTGTGAGCTGGCGGTTGAGCACGTCAAAGAGCTTCAGCTCGTGATCCTCTCCGGTGTAGGCCCGGGATACCCTTACGCCTGATATGGCGGTGCCCACATTGGCGTTTATCTCGCCCATCTTTACCCGTGTCTCCTGGGATGCCCTGTTCAGCCCAAGGCGCGCCCTTGTGGTTATGAACACGGTGCAGGGCAGCATTATTAGCAGTATCAGCGCCAGCGGCGGGCATATGGTCGAGAGCCACGCCACCGCCCCTATGAGCATCACCACCGAGAGGAATATATCCTCCGGGCCGTGATGGGCAAGCTCGGATATCTCCTGAAGATCGTTGGTCATGCGGCTCATGAGCACGCCGCTCTTGTTTTCATCGAAAAAGCTTATGGGCAGCTTTTCAAGATGGTCGAACATCTCCCGGCGCATATCCGCCTGTATCCGCACGCCTACGATATGCCCCCAGTAATCCACTATGAACTTCATAACGGCCTTGAGCAGATATATGCCCAGCAGCACGCAGCACCACAGCACCAGCCGCCGCATATCCCTCTCCGGCACATAGACGTTTATTATATCCTTGGCTATTATGGGATAAAACATATTGCACGCCGATATTATCAGCGCGCAAAACATGTCTATATAGAAAAGCCTTCTATGGGGCTTGTAGTAGGACGCAAACCGTTTGAGCATGATCTCTCCCTTTCGATTTCAAAAAAGGGTATTACGCCACTATGTCTCCCTGATGAGTGATAAGGCTTGCATCGTACACGCCCTCCACCCGGGTGAACTTCTCTACGAAGCCCGTCTCGTTCTCCCTGAGGCGCAGCTCCATGGTAAGCTCTATGCTGCCGGGGCGCACTACCTTGCTCTTGAGCCGGGCGCCGGGAAGCTGCTTGGTCATCTTGCGTATGGCGTCTGCTGCCGCCTCGCTGTAGTGGATTATCAAAAGGTAGCTCTGTGCGCCGCCCTTGCCCTTTGCGCCGGATATGAGCAGCACGAATATGCCTATCATTATGCCCGCTATGACCGCCACGTCATAGAACTTGGTGCCCACGGCTATACCCTCGCCCACTGCCCAGAATATGAAGGCGGTGTCAAGGGGATCCTTTATGGCGGTGCGGTAGCGGACGATGGACAGGGCGCCCACCATGCCAAGGCTGAGGGTCAGGCTGTTGTTGATGAGCATCAGCATCAGCGCCGTAACTATGGTCATCATTACCAGCGTCATGCCGTAGGTGCGGGAATACATGACCCCGCTGAAGGTCTTTTTATATATGAACCATACATACAGGCCCACGAGCAGGCCAACTATCAGGGTCAGTATTACCTGAACGGGGTTCATTGTGATGGTGAAAAGGTCGGAAAAGCTTATCATGTGGTCCTCCTAAAACTCAAACTTTCTGCATATGCAGTACTTGCTCACGGCACTGCGCGTGTGGGAATCTATCTGCAAAAGCTCCCTTATATAGCTGGGCAGGTAGTTGTTGAACTTTACCTCCAGCACAAGGTCGCCGTCTGTTATGACGGGATAGGTGGGCTGTGTCATGTCGAAAAGGCTCGTCCCCCTGTATGCGGTGCGTATATCCTTATCGAAGGTTATGCGAACGTCCTCAACGGGGTAAACGTAGGCCTCCCGTGTATAGTCAACTATTACGCAGGGGCGCAGGCCCTTGGTGGCAAACTCCACAAACATGCGCCGGGCGAAGGGCTCTTTGCGGGAGAGGAGAAAGGCGTAGTCGCCGCCGATAAGGCTGTCGCACTCGGCCCTGCTGAGCCGCACCGACTGCTTTGCTATAAAGCTTCCCTCCTTGTGCTTGCACTCGAGCTTGATGACGTCGTCGCAGCCGTTGTATGCCCGTATGCGGAACTTGTCCCGGTCGTTGACGCCTGCCAGCTTTTCCCAGAGGGCGTCGTCAAAGGGGCTGTCGAAATATAAGCTCCTTATAAAGTACTCGCCGCCGTTTCTTTGGGCGTTCTCGTCCTGCTGTATGCAGGAGCGCAGCCTTCTTGAGAGTATCTCGTAGTCTCCCCGGTTGATGTAGTATTTCAGCTCGTGGCGGTACTGTACCGGCCGCTTTTTCGGGCGCGCTGGCCTTCTGGCCTTTTCCATTTTAGCCGAACACCTCCTTCATGTAGGAATCGCTGAGGCCCAGGTTGCTTTGAAGCTGCCGCTTTATCTCCTCTGGCCGCTTCTGGGCGAAATCCTTCAGCTTGCTTATCTCGCTCTGGAAGCCCTCGTAGGTTCCCAGGTTTGTATTGGGCTGCTTCACTCCCATAAACGTATCCTTATTGAACTTTTCCCGCTCCCGCTTTATCTCCGGCTCCACATAGCCGTAAAGCTCTTCTATGAGCGCACTCACCCGCTCCGGGGCAAAGGCGGTATTGAGAAGCTCCCCGAAGCGGCGGCAGAAGCTGTCCCTCCAGCCCTTGTTCTGGAGCATGGCGGCAAACAGCTTTGCAGAGCATACGTCGCTGGGCGTCTTGCCCATGCGGAAGGCCAGCGTCTCGTGGCCTGGGCTCTGGAAGCCCCAGCAGAAGTCGTAGAATATGAACTTCCACTTGCCGCCCTTGAGGCGGTAATACTGGAAATTGTAGGTGTCCGTGTTGCCGTTGTATATCTCGGCTATCATGTAATCCCGGAAGCTGTCCACGTCCATGCGCTCGGAAACGTAGGCATACGCCTCGGCGGAGGAAAGGTCGTGGCTGGTGGCGTATTCATACAGGCTCACCCAGTCCGAATTATCGCCGTAGGTGCGCTGCTTGAAGCCCTTGCCAATGGCCAGGTCCACGTTGTTTTCCGTGTTTTCATGCTGGGCCACGAAGAAGCGGTTGCGCTTTTCCTTCATGAAGTACACCCCCCAGTATTCGCCGTTGAGGTAAAGCACCGTAGGGCGGTAGGCCTGATAGAGTATATTTATGTCAGTTCCCTCTAAAAGCCCGCTGGCCAGCTCGTCCCTTATCTTGCTGCGGTTCTGATCCTGGGCGCCGGCCCGCAGCACCACCGCCTTGTATTCCTTATAGGGGCGGTTCTCGAAGAAGGGGTACTCCATGGAGCCCTTGCCGTATTCCTTGCGGGCTATTACGTTGAAGCCCTTCTGGGCCCTGCCGCGGCCAAAGCTGCCTGCTATCCTTATGCCCACGTTCTGGGTAAACACCTGCTTCCCGTTATCGTCAAAGAGCGAAAACGCCGCGGGCTTTTCCCATATGGTATCCACCTGCTCCTCGGTGGCGAACTTTGCCTGATAGTAGGTGGCGGATTTCAGGGTGTCCGCATAGGAGGCGGCGTCCGGGTCGAACTTATCGCCGGTGGCGTATATGCCGGTCTTGCTGTTCCAGAGATTGTCCGGATCTGTTACCAGCGTCACCACCGGCAGGGCATGGTTCACGCCGTCGCTCCTGAAAAGATAGGTTGCGGTAGCCACGTCCCCCGAGAGATACCCGTCCCTGAAGGCTGCGGCTCGTATGACGGAGTTTTTGCTGATGGAAAGCTCGCCGCTGTACACCTCTGAGCTTGCGTTTGGGGTGGTACAGTCGGTGGTGTAGCGTATGGTCTCCCCCTCCCCCGCAGTAATGGCCACGGTGACGGCATTATCGTATATGCCGGGAGTGACGCTGAAGGCCGGGAGCTGGGTTATGCCCTCATAGCCCTTGCCGTTCTGGGCGCCGGGGGTAGGCTCCGCATAGTAAAAGCGGTTGTCCGAGCCGTCCCGGCCGTAGCTCTGGCCGGACTTCATACGCCCGGCGGAGAGCTTGTCTATGAGCTTTCCGTTGGGGTCGAAAAAAAACAGCGCCTCGCCTGTGGAGCTTATGCAGAAATTAAGCTTGAGATTTTTTTTTTGAGCCTTGTCGGCGCTGCCGGTTGCATAGAGCAGCAGGTATTCGCCCGGCTCTATGGATATATCCGGAAATACCCACTTTGCGGGGTTCTTCGGGTTGTTGGAAATGCCGTAGCCCCCCAGGTTCACGGCGCTGCCGGTGGAGTTGTGCAGCTCCACCCAGTCGGAAGCCACGCTGCCCGTGGAGCCGCCGAACTCGCTTATGTATACGCCGCTCAGTGGCAGCCTGTTGGCGGCGTCGAATGCGGAGTAGCCTGCGCCGGTATTTGGGTAGCCGGGGCTGGGCTGGGAATTGGACTGGAGCTCGCCGGCGCCGTCGGGTATGCGCGCCATGGAAACGTCAGTCTCCTGATTCTTGAAGGAATAGCTGTCGATTATCCTTCCGGCCCTGTTGGCAATCACCACGTCCTCCCCATAGGAGCGAAGGCCGAAGGGCGCGTGCAGCTCCCCGTTCTGCATTCCCTCGTTTCCGGAGCAGAATACCACCAGGTAGCCCTTGGCGGCTATGGTGGTTCCATCCGGGAACCTGTACTTCATGGGCTGGGAAAGGTTATCCGATATGCCGAAGCCGGATATGTCCATGTCCGTATCCGTTGAATTGTATAGCTCTATCCAGTCGGAATAGCTGCCGAAGCTGTCGCAGATAGTGGTAGCGTTGCTGGCCATGAACTCGTTGATGTAGAGGCCCATGTCCTCCGTCTCCTTAAGGCTCGCCTCGTATTCCGCCATGCCCGCCTCTGTCTTGGGATAGCCGGGGCAGGGCTTTGCCTGTGTCCATACTTCGCCCTCCCGGCGCAGCACCATTCCGGAGTCCACCGAGTTGAGAACAGCCGTATCAAGGGGCCTTCCCGAAGCGTCGAACAGCACCGCCTCCTCACCCGCGCTGAGCTTGAAGGGGGCGTGCATATCGTCCTCCGCCTCGCCGCCGCACCATACCACCACATAAGCGCCGGGCTCCAGCACCGTGCCTGCGGGGAACACATACTTCGCCCCCTCCAGCAGGCTGTCGGACAGGCCGTAGCCGGATATGTCCGCCCTTTCGGAGGAGCCGTTGTGCAGCTCTATATAGTCGGGGTATCCGCCCAGGTTATCCGGCACGGAGCCCTTGTTGGAGATCATTATCTCGCTCAGCGCAACGGCGTCCGCCGGGGCCCTTGAGCTGCCTTCCTTCAGGTTTATCAAAAATACGGTCAATATGACGATAAGCGCGGCGCTTATCAGTATCGACCCGAGCCGTTTCTTTCTCAATTCGTTTTCCTCTTTTTATATATATCGGCATATAGCCATGGTTATTGTATCATAAAAGAGCGGATAATGCTATGAAGTAATGGTGAATAAAAAAGCGGGATGCGATAGACAAATTTCTACATGAGCGTTATAATATCTACAAGTATAATACATAGGGCAATCGGCGGTCAGCACACCATCCGAAAGGAGGTGTGTAATATGATGAAATTCCTGATGATGCTTTTCGCATTACTGCGTGAGTTCAAATCGGTGACAATCACCATAAAAAAATAACCGCCCTGCTGCAACAAGGCGGTAGTTCCCATTAGGGAATAGATGCTTCAATGTGGCTGACCGTTTCGGTCTTACCCTATAAGTATTATACCCGTATCGCCTGCGTATGTCAATGCGTGGGCGGTATTTTTATGTTTACCCCTCCGGCTGTATGGCCGGAATATACTCGAGAATCGCCGCGATGACCTTTTCCGCCTTTTCCTCATGGAGCAGGTGGCCTGCGTTGCGCATGGTGGCAAAGCCGGCGTAGGGCATCGCCGTGTGGTACAGCTCGGAGTCGTCCCCCTGACGCCATTTGTCCTCGCTGCCCTGAAGCATCAGCACGGGGGCCTCAAGGGAGCGGAGCCTGGATACCACGCTCTCATCGTCAAAATTGTGGAAGGAGGCCCGCAGCGCCCAGCGGGACTCACGGTCGGATATGGTCTTGTAGTATTCGCCCACTACCTCGGGGCTCATCATCTGGGCAAGGTCGAAATAGCACTCGGAAAGCACCTTTTCCACCGTGCGCATGCCGTAGAGCATGGAGGCCACGCCGCCCAGTATGCTGCTGTCCATGAGCTTTATGGCCAGCGGCATATCCGGCGAAATGCCACCGGGAGCTATGAGCATCATCTTGCCTACCCGCTCCGGGTTGTCCAGCGCAAAGCGCAGCGCGTAGGCGGAACCCATGGAAAATGCCATTATGTGGGCGGACTGCACGCCTATTGCGTCCATGAACAGGCCCAGCGTCATGGCCTGCTCCTCAACGGTATAGTTGAAGTTCTCAGGCCTTGAGGAATAGCCGTGACCCAGCAGGTCTATGGCTATCACCCGGTAATTAAGGCTGAGGCGGGAAAACATGTTGCGCCAGGTATAGAAGGACTGGCCTACGCTGTGTACGAGTATCAGCGGCTCCCCGTTGCCCTCTTCGATGTAGTGTATCCGAGCGCGCTCTGTCCGGGGGCCTTCAGGCTCCGGCTCCTGATATTCTTCTTCCTCTGCCTCTACGGGCTGGGAAGTATGGGATGCCTTGGGAGCATCGTCAAACATGGCGGCTACGCGGCGGGCTTCCTGAGCGGCTGCCTTACGGCGGGCCAGGGCCTTGGCGGCCTCGTCCTCTTCCTCGTCAAGCTCGTCGTCCAGTTCATCGTCCAGCTCGTCGTCAAGATCGTCGGCGCGCCTCCTGCCGAACAGGCCTCCCCTGCGGGACTTTCTGCGCTCCTCCTCTTCCTCCGCGTCCAGCTCCGCCTCGATCTCGCTGTCTATATCGTCATAATCGTCGTCATCGCCGTCATAATCCGCCCTTTTGCGAATAAAGGAAGCCTTTTTTTCCTTCTTATCCTTCTTGTCCGGCTTCTTTCTGGCCTTCCTTGGGGGCTCCTCGTCTTCGGGCTGGGCTATGGGCAGCTCGATCTCCGCAAATTTGCCTACGTATTCGGTGTTTACGAATTTTTTAACTTCCAGCGAAATAGCCACTTATATCCTCCGTTCAGGGTCAGGGTTGCCGTATGTGCATACATACCCTTATAATTTTCATACCTAATCAATCTATTTTACATTTTTCCCATGGGTATTGCAAGTGTATATAGGGCAAAAGGGCAAAACTGTCACGAATTGTTTACCAAATCCCGGCTGAGCCGAAGCAGCGCGGTTTTATTGTTGTCCTCCGGGCGTTTTGCGCAGTGCCTCAAAAGCCCCGCCTTTATGTACCCTATCCTGGGAGAAGGGGGTATGCCAAGGTAACCGGCTATGTCCGCCCCTGTGACGGCAAGCTGCCGCTCTTCAAAGGGCGCCCCCGCCGCTATCATGCTTTCCAGTATGCGCTCCCACCTGTCCGCGGACTCCACCGGCCCCTCTATTCTTCCGCTGCCGTGAACGTCCGCCCGGCGGAGAGCTATGAGCTGGCGCGAGCGCTCTATACCCATCTCCTGAAGCCATAGCCGTATTGTATTCTCCTTTGCCTCGGTACGAAGGTCAAACATGTGGTTGCGTATAAGCGCCGTAACGTCCCGTATGACGGCGGAGGGGTACCTCAGCCTTTCCAGTATTCCCCGGGCAATATCCGCGCCCAGCCTGTCGTGGGTGTACATGCAGCCCGTGGCCTGAAGCGCCGCCGGCTTGCCCACGTCGTGGAGCAGAGCGGCAAGGCGCAGGGTAAGGCTTGGCTCTATGCAGTCCACCGCGTGAAAGCAGTGGTGAAGCACGTCGTACTTGTGGTACTGTGGCTTTTGGGCTATGCCCCGCCCCTTCGCGAGCTCCGGCATTATCACGTCTATGGCCCTCAGCTCGTCCAGCATCACAAGGCCCCTGTAGGGCCCGTGGGGAACGCCGTATTTCGCGTCGGAGAGCAGTATCCTGTCCAGCTCCTGCCGTATGCGCTCCGGGGATATGTCCGCAAGCCCCGCCGCGCAGGCCCTTGCGGCCTCCAATGTGCCCCGCTCCGCCTCAAAGCCCAGCTCCGAGGCAAAGCGCGCCATGCGCATTATGCGAAGGGCGTCGTCTCCCATTATGACGGCGGGATCCTTTGAGGTAGCTCTGAGCAGCCTGTTTTTAAGGTCCTGCATGCCGCCGGTAGGATCGGTGATCCTGCCTGTCAGTATATTTTTATATATGGCGTTCACAGTAAAGTCCCGGCGGAAGGCGTCCTCGTTTATGTCCCCGGAGTAGCTTACCGCCCGGGGCCGGTGCCCGCCGCCTGTTGGGTATGTATCCCGCCTGAAGGTGGTGTGCTGGAATACCCCGCCCATATAGTGCAGCTCCACCATTCCGAAGGCCGCGCCTATGTCCAGATACTTTATGCCCTTATCCCGGCACATGGCCATTACCTCCCCCGGCGTCATGGAGGAGGTAACGTCGTTATCCGTGACCGGCAGGCCCAGAAGCGGGTTGCGCACCATGCCCCCTACTCCGTAGAGGGTATGTCCCGCGGCGGCGAAAAGCTGTGCGAGGCGTATAAGCGGCATATACCATGTTCCTTTACAGACATATAAAGGGGACAGCTTGCCGTCCCCTCTTTTTTATTACTCCCCGTCAGGCTCCACGTGGGGAACTATGGCAACGGAGGCCACCCTGTCCTCGGTGCGCATAAGGCGCACTCCCTGGGTATTGCGGGATATCTCGGATATCTGCTCCACGGGCAGCCTTATTATGGTGCCTTCGGAGCTTATTATCATTACGTCCTCCTCTATATCGGAGGCTCCTACCGCCTTCATGCAGACCAGATCGCCGGTCTTTTCGGTGAGAGCCATGGCTATTATGCCCTTGCCGCCCCGGGTCTGGGTGCGGTAGTCCTCCTCCGGGGTGCGCTTGCCCATGCCGTTTTCGGATATGGAGAGTATGGAGGCGCCGGGGCGAACCTTCTCGGCCCCCACCACGCTGTCGTTTTCCTCCAGCGTTATGGCCTTTACGCCGGTGGCGCTTCTGCCCATGGGGCGCACGTCCTCCTCGCTGAAGCGTATGCTCTTGCCCTTTTTGGTGCCCACTATTATCTCGTCGCTGCCGTCCGTCATTATGGCGGCAATAAGCTCGTCCCCGTCCCTGAGGTTCTGGGCAATCATTCCGCCCTTTCGGATGTTGTCGAACTCCTCTATGGGTGTCTTCTTGATTATGCCCGCCTTGGTGATGAGGTTCAGGTATTTTCCCTCCTCCCACAGTGGGAACAGCGTGGTCACCTTCTCCCCCTCCTTCAGGTTGAGGAGGTTTACTATGGCGGTGCCCTTGGCGGTGCGGCCCGCCTCGGGTATTCGGTAGCACTTCATGCGGAACACCCGGCCCATGTTGGTGAAGAACATTATCTCGTCGTGGGTGTTGCAGCCGAACAGGTGCTCAACGAAATCCTCCTCCCGGGTGGTCTGGCCGGTTATGCCCCTGCCGCCCCGGTTCTGGGCCTTATAGGTATCCATGCTGGTGCGCTTTGCGAAGCCGAAGTGGGTAAGGGTTACCGTCATCTCCTCGGGCTGTATTATGTCGTCCAGCTCTATATCCTCTGTTATCTGGGCTATCTCGGTCCTTCTGGGGTCGGCGTATTTGCGGCGGACCTCCAGTATCTCCTCCCGGATTATGCCCAGCAGCTTGTTTTCGTCCGCAAGGACGCTCTCGTAATAGGCGATGGTCTCCACAAGGCCGTCCCTCTCCGCCTGTATCTTGTCGTGCTCCAGCCCTGTAAGGCGACCTAAGCGCATATCCAGTATGGCCTGGCTCTGCTTATCCGTCAATCCGAAGCGGACGTTCAGCCGTTCCTTAGCCTCGCTCTGGGTCTTGGAGGTCTTGATTATATCCACGACCTCGTCTATATTGGCCATGGCTATGAGCAGGCCCTCCAATATATGAAGCCGCTCTTTGGCCTTTTCCAGATCGTGCTTTGTGCGGCGGGTCACCACTTCCTCCTGGAACCTGAGGTAGTGGTACAGCATCTCCTTTATGTTGAGCACCTTTGGCTCCCCATCCACAAGAGCCAGCATTATCACGCCGAAGGTATCCTGAAGCTGGGTGTGCTTATAGAGCTGATTTAAAACGACGTTGGCGTTCACGTCCTTTTTTATCTCTATTACCACCTTCATGCCGTTGCGGTTGCTCTCGTCCCGAAGGGCGGTTATGCCCTCCACCCGCTTTTCATGCACCAGCTCCGCTATCTTTTCCACCAATCGGGCCTTGTTCACCTGATAGGGCAGCTCCGTTACCACTATGCGGCTCTTGCCGTTGGCCATTGGCTCTATCTCGGTCTTTGCCCGTACCAGTATCTTGCCCCTGCCCGTCCTGTATGCCTGCCTTATGCCCGCGGTGCCCATTATGGTGGCTCCCGTTGGGAAATCCGGCCCCGGCAGGTATGCCATAAGCTCCTCGATGGATATGTCCCTGTTGTCTATGAGGGCCACGTATGCGTCTATGACCTCCCCGAGGTTATGGGGAGGCACGTTTGTGGCCATGCCTACTGCTATGCCGTTGCTGCCGTTTACCAGCAGATTGGGGAAGCGGCTGGGCAGCACCGTGGGCTGCACCAGCGTCTCGTCGAAGTTGGGCATGAAGTCCACGGTATTTTTGTCTATATCCGCCAGCATCTCGAGGCTCATCTTTGAAAGCCGTGCCTCGGTATAGCGCATCGCTGCCGCGCCGTCCCCGTCCACGCTGCCGAAGTTGCCCTGGCCCTCCACCAGCAGGTAGCGGGTGTTGAAGTCCTGAGCAAGGCGCACCATGGCGTCGTAGACCGAGCTGTCCCCGTGGGGGTGGTATTTGCCCAGCACGTCGCCCACTATGCGGGCGGACTTATGGAAGGGCTTATCCGGGGTGAAGCCCTGCTCTCCCATAGAGTACAGTATGCGCCGGTGCACCGGCTTGAGGCCGTCCCGCACATCGGGCAGGGCGCGGTTTATTATTACCGCCATGGCGTAGGAAATGAAGGATTTCTTCATCTCCTGCTCTATATCAAGCGGCGTTATGCGGGGGTTGTTGGTGATGTCGTCCATTTATTGCTCCTTTATACGTCCAGATCCACTACCAGCTTGCTGTTCTGCTCTATGAACTCCTTGCGGGGCTCTACCTTGTCGCCCATTAAGGTGGAGAATATCTCGTCCGCCCGTATAGCGTCCTCAAGGTGTACCCGGTACATCATGCGGTTATCCGGGTCCATGGTGGTCTCCCACAGCTGATCCGGGTTCATCTCACCAAGGCCCTTATAGCGGTTGATAAGCGGCTTGGGGTCCCGGCCTATCTCGTTGAGTATCCTTCCCAGCTGCTCGTCGTCATAGGCATACCATATGTTCTTGCCCCTTGTAATTCTATAAAGGGGCGGCTGGGCGGCGTAAATGTGGCCGTGCTCTATCAGAGGCCGCATGTGCCTGTAAAAGAAGGTCAAAAGCAGTATGCGTATATGCGCGCCGTCCACGTCCGCATCCGTCATGCAGACTATCTTGTGGTAGCGGAGCTTGCTCTCGTCAAATTCGGTGTCTATGCCTGTGCCGAAGGCGGTTATCATGGAGCGTATCTCGTTGTTGGCAAGCATTTTATCCAAGCGGGTCTTTTCCACGTTGAGTATCTTGCCGCGAAGGGGCAGTATTGCCTGAAACTCCGGGTTGCGGCCCATCTTGGCGGAGCCGCCTGCGGAGTCGCCCTCCACTAAGAATATCTCGCACTTTTCCGGCTCGTTGCTGTTGCAGTCCGCAAGCTTGCCGGGGAGGGATATGTTCTCCAGGCCGGTCTTTTTTCTGGTAAGGTCCCTGGCCCTTCTTGCGGCCTCCCTCGCCCTGGATGCGGTTATGCACTTATCTATTATCAGCCTCGCGGTCTGGGGGTGCTCCTCAAGGTAAAAGCCAAGCCCGTTGCCCACCACGTTGTCCACAAGGGACTTCATATAGGAATTGCCCAGCTTTGTCTTTGTCTGGCCCTCGAACTGGGGCTCCACCAGCTTTACGCTGACTATGGCGGTAAGGCCTTCCCGGACGTCGTCGCCGGAGAGGTTCGCTTCGTTGTCCTTGAGCAGCTTATACTTGCGGGCGTAGTCGTTTATGCTGCGGGCAAGGGCGCTGCGGAAGCCCTGAAGGTGGGTGCCGCCCTCTGCGGTGTTTATGTTGTTGGCAAAGGTAAACACGCTCTCGTTGTAGTCGGTGTTGTACTGCATGGCCACCTCAACGGAGGCCACCTGCTGCTTGGCGGGATCGTCCTTACTGCCCTCGAAGTACATAACGTCCTCATGGAGCACGTCCTTGCTCTTGTTCAGGTGCTCCACGAAGGAGATTATGCCGCCCTCATAGCAGTATTTTTTGCTCTGTACGGGGTCTGTGCGCTCATCCGTGACGGTTATGGCAATGCCCTTGTTCAAAAAGGCCAGCTCCCTCATCCGGCCCCGCAGGGTATCGTAGTTGTAATCAAGGGTGTCGAATATCTGGTCGTTGGCGAGGAAGGTTATGGTAGTGCCGGAGCCCGTGTCATCGCCATACGTGCCCACCTGCTCTACTCCCGTCACCGGGTCGCCGTTTACGTATTCCTGGCGGTATATTATGCCGTCCCGTCGCACCTCGGCGGTGAGCCTGCTGGAAAGGGCGTTTACCACGGACAGGCCCACGCCGTGAAGTCCGCCGGATACCTTATAGCCGCTGCCGCCGAACTTGCCCCCCGCGTGCAGCACGGTAAGTGCCACCTCCAGCGCGGACTTGTGCATCTTCTCATGGTAGCCCACGGGTATGCCGCGGCCGTTATCCCGGACGGATACGGAATTGTCGGGGTGTATTGTTACCTCTATATGGGTGCAGTAGCCGCCCATCGCCTCGTCTATGGCGTTATCCACCAGCTCTTTGACCAGATGGTGCAGTCCCCGCACGTCCGTAGAACCTATATACATGCCGGGGCGGCGCTTTACCGCCTCCAGCCCCTCAAGGACCTGTATTTCGTTTGCGTTGTAGTTTGTGTGGTTGTTCTGTTCCATGGTTTATGCCCTTCTGTAAATTATCTCTTAGCTATTGTAGCTGCCCCTACCGCCGAGGCGTATACCCTTATTCCCTCGGGGACGGCGGTGATTATGTATGTGTCCCGCTCGCCGCCGGATACGTCGTCCACGCGGCCGGAGCCTATGGCGGTCTCCATGAAGCGGCGGTTGTCGTATGAATGCATTACTGTTTCACGGGGCAATATAAGGAGTATTTCCTCATCGTCCACTACCTTATCCCCGCCTATATGCAGATACATATATTCCTCCATTTCGCAGAAGTGGCTAAAGACCGCCCCCTGCGGGTTTTTCCCCGGCTTTGCCTGTCACTCCGGCAGCATCTCGCCGCCCTTGCAGCGGAACACCTTCATATTTCCCAGGCCCGCCCGCTTTAAGCCCTCAAGGCTGGTGCAGGTCAGAAAGCACTGGCAGTCCTTCATGCTTTCCATCAAAAGCTGCTGCCGGCCCTCGTCCAGCTCAGAGAGCACGTCGTCCAGTATGAGCACTGGGGCTTCCTCCTTTATCTCCCGTATGAAGGCAAGCTCGGAAAGCTTAAGTGACAGCGCCGCGGTGCGCTTCTGGCCCTGGGAGCCGAAGGTGCGCACGTCTATGCCGGACAGGGCTATGCCTATATCGTCCCGGTGGGGGCCTGCGGTGGTAAAGCCCCGGCGGAGATCCTCCGCCCTGCTCCTGTCCAGCGCCTTCAGCATGGCGCCGTAAATGCCCTCCGGGTCCTCCGGGTCTATGTCCGGCTCGTACACTATCTCCAGCCTCTCCCTGCCCCCCGTGATGCTTTTATGCAGGTCGTAGGCTATTGTGGAAAGGCCGTCTATGAATTCGCACCTGTCCATTACGATTTCCTCGCCCAGCGCCGCGAGCTGCTCGTCCCAGGTCTCCAGCATGCCGGGGCCTATCCTGTCAGGCTCCTTTAAAAGGGCGTTCCGCTGCCTCAGCGCCGAGTTGTACCTTTGCAGGCTGTAGTAGTAGGCGGGGTGGGTCTGGGAAAGCTCCATATCCATGAAGCGCCGCCGCTCCGCCGGGCCATCTTTTACTATGGAAAGATCCTCCGGGGCGAACATCACAACATTCAGCATCCCCATTAGCTCCCCTGAGCGGGAGGCCATCTGCCGGTCTATGAATATCTTTTTGCGCTCCCCGTCCCGAAGCTTTATCTCTATAAGATGGGAGCCCGTATTGTTGGTAAGCTCCGCCCCCACGTATCCGCCGGCGCAGCCCCGCATAATAAGCTCGGCGTCCCGGGAGGTCCTGTGGGACCTTCCGAAGGCGCAAAGAAAAACCGCCTCGACACTGTTGGTCTTCCCCTCTGCGTTGTCTCCCACTATGGCGTTTATGCCGGGGCCGGGCCGCAGATCGAGTGCAGCATAGCTGCGGTACTGGTTTAAGCGCAAGCGGTTAATTTCCATCTGTTTTGCACGCCTGTAATACAAAATTTTACTTATTAATTTTACCATCAGTTGACAAAGGCACACAAGGTTTTAGGAGCCAAACAGCACGGCATAACTGTGTCGTCCTCATTTGAAATACAACCAGTATTTCTGCACTCGTCCTCCTTGTTCTGCCATACTCTTTGGCTTCTAAAACTCAAAGACCCTAAAGAGCTTGTTTTGAGGGCGATCCAAGGCCGAGGAGCGCAGTACTACTGGATGTAATACAAGCGACGAGAACGCAGGAGCGTCCCAAAACAAGCCTTTAGGGCTTGTGTGCTCTTGTCAACTGATGGTAACATAAAATCAGGGATTTTTCAATGGTTATTATTATAATAAGAAGAAAGCATTGCAGAAATGTATAAATATGCGTAAAATGCATATTGCCGCGCCTCACAAAAATATTTGCGCCGCCGTTGAAATATAGTATAATAAATATAATATAAACGATATCATCCATTCTAGGGAGGGACGCATATGCGCTTTACAGTTGATACGGCTGAGCTCAACGCCGCCGTGGCTACGGTCTCAAAGGCGCTGGGAGTAAGGTCCTCGGTAGGCATACTCGAGGGCATATATGCCGAAGCCATAGGCGATACGCTGCTGCTAAGGTGTACAGACCTTTCGCTCCAGATAGAAGCTACGCTTAATGTAGATATCCAAAAGCAGGGAGCCTGTGTGCTGCCCGGGCGGCTGTTTTCGGAGCTTGTCCGCAGGCTGCCCGCAGAGGAGACCCTGCTTTCCGCTGATAAGAACACGCTGCTCATAGAGAGCGGCCGGGCCACCACCACCATGCAGGTGGAAAACGCCAAGGATTACATCTCCATGCCCGACGTCAACCGGGAGTTCTCTATCGCCATATCCAAGGCGGCTTTAAAGAACATGATACGCCAGTGCATATTCGCAACGGCACAGGACGATTCCAAGCCCATACTCCGTGGAGTGCTCATAGAGCTTGCCGACGGCAAGATGAGCATGGTAGCTCTGGACGGATACCGTCTGGCCATGCGCACCGAAGCCGTAACGGTATCCGGCGCCGCCAAAAACGCGGTCATTCCCGCCCGGGGCCTGCTGGAGATAAGCCGCATACTGGACGACAGCGACGAGATGATCAACATGGTATTCTCTGCCACCCACGTCATGATAGACATGGGCCATACCCGCATAATCACCCGCCTTATGGACGGCGAGTTCATACGCTACCGCCAGATACTGCCGGACAGCCACACCACCCATGTGCGGGTGAACCGCACGGAGCTGCTGGACAGCATAGAGCGTGTATCCCTCATGGCGCGGGAGAGCAAGAAGAACCACGTAAAGTTCTCCTTTGAGGACGGTCAGGTGACCATCACCGCCAACAGCGAGATAGGCGCCAGCAAGGAAATAGTCAATATAGACCGCATGGGCAGCGACATAGACATCGCCTTCAACGCCAAGTACTTCAGCGACGTGCTGAAGGTGCTGGACGACGAATACGTCTGCCTGGATATGAACACCAACATAAGCCCCTGCGTGGTAAAGCCCGAAACCGGCGACGAATATTACTACCTCATCCTCCCCGTAAGGCTGTTTTCGGGAAATTAAGACGTTTTCCTTCTTTACTTCTTCTTTCTCTTTTCTTTTCAGGAGAAAAGACACCATCAGTTGACAAGAGCGCACAAGCCCTAAAGGCTTGTTTTGGGGTGCTCCTGCGTTCTCGTCGCTTGTATTACGCCCAGTAGTACTGCGCTCCTCGGCCTTGGATCGCCCTCAAAACAAGCTCTTTAGGGTCTTTGAGTTTTAGAAGCCAAGGAGTATGGCAGAACAAGGAGGACGAGTGCAGGAATACTGGTTGTATTTCAAATGAGGACGACGCAGTTATGCCGTGCTGTTTGGCTCCTAAAACCTTGTGTGCCTTTGTCAACTGATGGTGAGAAAGAAGCAAAGAGAAAAGAAAAGCCAACCTTAAATAAAAAAAGAACCTTTGAAACAGCGGAAATTCCAACGGAAAACAACAAAACAGGCTTTAGGGCATAAATAAAGGAACGGTCTTGCCGTTCCTTTTGTATGTCGAAAAGGCTGCTTTCAGCCGCTTGTCAGGCACTTTTAGCTTTCGCTTGTCACCTTTATGTGTATATCCACGCCGTTTTGAAGATCCTCCTGCTCCACCTCCACGTTCATGCCGGATTCCCGCAGCACGGCGATAGCCGAATTGACGGTGTTCATAAACAGACGGTAGTCCCGCACCTGGCGTATTATGGCAGGGCGGGGGGCCGCGCCGGGACGCTTTTCGTCGTACATCTTATCCAGGGTCTTCTCCACCAGCCGCTCAGTGTCCTTGACGGAGAGGTTCTTTTCCGCCGTGCGCTTTATGACGGCCAGCTGTACCTCCTCGTCCTTTAGCTTGAGCACCGCCCGGGCATGGCGCTCTGAAAGGCCGTTCTCACGAATGGCGGACACCACATCGGGCGAGAGCCGCAAAAGCCGCAGCTTGTTTGCTATGGAGGACTGGCTCCTGCCAAGTCGTTTTGCAAGCTCCTCCTGGGTGAGGTTGTAGTTGTTGAGCAGGGCGTAGTAGCACTGTGCCTCCTCCATGTAGTGCAGGTCCTCCCGCTGAAGGTTTTCTATGAGTGCTACCATGGCGGAGGATTCCTCCTGCATTGAGTCCTCTACTATGCAGGTGACGGTCTCCATTCCCAGAGACTTGCAGGCGCGCAGGCGGCGTTCGCCGGCTACCAGCTCATATCCGGAGCCGCTCCTTCTCACCACCAGCGGCTGTATGAGGCCTACCTGGCTTATGCTCTGGGCAAGCTCGGCTATAGTATCGTCGTCGAATGTGACCCTGGGCTGGTTGGGATTTGGCACTATCTTTTCAACGGGTATCTCCAGCAGCCTGCGCTGGCTTTCTGTAGTCCGGGGACGAAGGGTAAATTCAAAGGACATTCTTAATTCTCCTATTTCCTGTTTTTCGATATATCGAAAAGCCACGGGGTTATTAAGGGGCCGCAGCCCCTTAATTTTATTCCGGCTTTGACGGCGTGTACGTCAAAACGGATGAAAACCGGAGGTTTTCGCGCTCTGCGGGTTTTGCCGCCCGGGAGCGTATGCGAGAGGCAAAACCCGAGAAAAACTCGCGAAAATGGCCAAAGGCCATTTTCGCGAAACCCTAAAGCGGCTTCTTCTCCGCCGTTCCGGCCTTTCTCGGGTAAGCTTTAGCAGTGGGCTTCTGCTTTGTGAGGATTATCACGCTGCGCTCTCCCCACTCCGCCGGGTATGACCTTATCTCGCCTGTGCAGCATAAAAGCTCCAGGGCCCTTTCGCCCTCCTTCAGCTCCGCGGCGGCCTGGGGCCCCTTATACATGAGCGACCTGCCGCCGACCTTTACAAACGGCACGGTGTACTCCGCAAGGGGGGACACCCGGGCTACCGCCCTTGATACGGCTATATCGAACTTCTCCCTAAGGGCGGGGTTCCTGCCCCCATCCTCTGCCCTATCGTGTATGCAGTCCGCATTTATATCCAGCTCTTTGCACACCTCCCTGAGGAAGCCTATGCGCTTATTGAGGGAATCGAGAAGCGTCACCCTCACGTCGGGCCGGGCGATGGCTATGGGAAGCCCAGGGAAGCCCGCGCCGGTGCCAACGTCTATAAGGTTTGCCCCCTCCGGAATAAGCTCCAGCGGCAGCAGGCTGTCTGCAAAGTGCTTTTTAAGCACCTCATCCTCCCCGGTTATGGCGGTAAGGTTCATGCGGCTGTTCCAGTCCATGAGCATCTCATAATAGCGGCAGAGCTTTTCCGCCTGAGGCTCTGTCACGCCGGGTATGGCTTTTATGACGGTCTGTATATCCATCTATTTTTCCTCCAGGAGCTTGAGCTGTATCAGCAGCACACCTATATCCGCCGGGGATACGCCGCTTATGCGGCTGGCCTGGCCTATATTTTTTGGGCGTATGGCGGAAAGCTTCTGCCTTGCCTCAAGGCGCAGCCCCTCCATATGGGCAAAATCCACCCCGTCGGGTATGAGCATGCCCTCCTGCTGCTGCAGCCGCTCAACCTGCTTCTTTTGTTTGTCTATATAGCCCTCGTAATGGGCGGATATCTCCACCTGCTCCCGGGCCTCGTCCGAAATTTCCGGAAGCCCGGATACCCGCATAAGCTCCGTATAGCTTATGCACTCCCGGCGCAGCACGTCCATGAGCTTTGCGCCGTTCTTGAGCCCTCCCCCGTCCTTTGCCTCCAGCAGCGCCGTCAATTCCCGGCTGGGGTGGACCGTCTTGTTCAGGGCGGCCATGGCCTTTGCCATGTGGCTTTCCTTTTCCATGAGCTTCGCGTACCGCTCCTCGGATATCAGCCCGGTCCTGCGGGCCTTTTCGGTAAGGCGCAGATCCGCGTTGTCCTGCCGCAGCAGCAGCCGGTATTCCGCCCTTGAGGTCATCATCCTGTATGGCTCGTTGGTGCCCTTTGTGGCAAGGTCGTCCACCAGTACACCAATATATGCGTCCCCCCGTGAGAGTATGAGTGGCTCCTCCCCCTTTAGGTACAGCCCGCAGTTTATGCCGGCGTAAATGCCCTGGGCAGCGGCCTCCTCATAGCCGGAGCTTCCGTTTATCTGCCCCGCAAAGTACAGCCCCGGTATATCCTTGCTGCCAAGGGTAGTGTCCAGCGTGTTGGGGTCTATGCAGTCGTACTCTATGGCGTACCCCGCCCGCATTATCTCCGAGCGCTCGAGGCCGGGTATGGTGCGCAGCATTTCCACCTGCACGTCGTAGGGCAGGCTGGTGCTCATGCCCTGCACGTACATCTCCTCTGTGGAAAGCCCCTCCGGCTCTATGAAAAGCTGATGCCTGTCCTTATCCGCAAACCGCTTTATCTTATCCTCTATGCTGGGGCAGTACCTTGTGCCCGTGCCGGTCACAAGGCCGGAATACATGCTGCTCCTGTGGATATTGTTCAGTATTATCTCGTGGGTGCGGGGGTTGGTATAGGTGAGATAGCAGGGCTGCTGCGGCCTTTCCCCCTTCCCGCTCATAAATGAGAACCGGGGTGAGGGCACGTCGCCGTACTGGGGCTCCATCCTTTCAAAATCAAGGCTGCGCCTGTTTACTCTGGGCGGAGTACCCGTCTTGAAGCGGCGGAGCTTAAAGCCCATATCCGTAAGGCACGACGAGAGGAAATTTGCCCTGAGCATACCCGAAGGCCCCGATTCCGTAACGTAGTCGCCTATCAATATGCGGCTCTTTAGGTACACTCCTGTAGCCACGACTATTCCCCGGCAGCGGTACTCTATGCCGCCCCCGGCGATGATGCCGGAAACTCTGCCCTTCTCCAGCAGTATCCTCTCGCATTCGCCCATGCGCAGGTCAAGCAGCGGCTCCCGCTCCAGGGCCCGCTTCATGCGCTCGTGATACCGGCGCTTGTCCATCTGGGCGCGGAGTGAATGCACCGCCGGGCCCTTGCCCGTGTTCAGCATGCGTATCTGTATAAAGGTATCGTCCGCCGCGGCCCCCATCTCGCCCCCCAGCGCATCCAGCTCCCGCACAAGGTGCCCCTTTGAGGTGCCGCCTATGGCCGGGTTGCAGGCCATAAGGGCTACGCTGTCAAGGTTCATGGTAAGGCAGAGGGTCCTCAGGCCCATGCGGGCGCAGGCCAATGCCGCCTCGCAGCCCGCGTGGCCGGCGCCCAGCACCGCCACGTCGTATATTCCGCCCAAATATGTGTTCATGCGTTATTTACCTCTGATTTTCTTCCAAGCTACATTATAGCAGAAAATGGGCGTGTGGGAAATATTTTTATTTCCCGATGTTTATAGTATAATATATGTGTGATGTTTATCCGCATATTTAGGAGAGAACCATGACAGACACCATTTACGCACTTTCCACCCCCGTAGGCGGGGCGATAGCTGTGATACGCATAAGCGGCCCCGATACGCTCTGCACCCTTCGTGCGGTATTTAACGGCAAAACAGAGCACCGGTACGTTGCCCACGGCAGCATAACGGCGGCGGACGGTTCTGCCTTGGACGACGCCATGGCGGTTTATTTTCAGGGGCCTAAAAGCTACACCGGCGAGGACATGGCTGAGCTGTACATTCACGGAGGCTACGCCGTATCGAGGCGGGTGCTGGACAGGCTTTCCGAGCTGCCCCTCCGCCCCGCAGGCCCCGGGGAGTTCACCCGGCGGGCATTTATCAACGGCAAGCTGGATCTGGCCAGGTCGGAGGCGGTAATGGACCTTATCAACGCCTCCTCCAGCCGTGGGGCCGCCTCGGCGCTGGAGCAGCTTCAGGGCTCCCTATCCCGCCGCATAGAAAAGGTGGAGGAGAAAATACTTGACCTGCTCTCCGGCATAGACGCGGCCATAGACTACCCGGAGGAATTGGAGGAGGATGTATTCTCTGCCCTCCCCGAGGGTATACGTGCCGCAAGGGCGGAGATAGATTCCCTCATATCCGGCGGCATGGCCTCCCGAATGGTGCGGGAAGGGGCGCGCATAGCCATAATGGGCAGGCCCAACGCCGGCAAAAGCTCCCTTTTCAACGCCATGCTGGGCGAGGATCGGGCCATAGTTACCCCGGAGGCTGGAACCACCCGGGACATACTGGAGGGGACTCTGCTCATAAACGGCATAACCGCCCGCCTTTTCGACACGGCGGGCCTGCGGGAGGCGGACTCCGCCGCGGAAAGCATAGGCATATCCCGGGCAAGGGATATAGTGGACAGGGCCGACCTGCTGCTCATCGCCATGGACGGCGGAGATGCGGTGTCCCACGAGGAGCGGCGGCTGCTGGCCTCCCCCGGACGAAAGCTGGCGGTAATATGCAAAAGCGACCTTTCAGAGGGCGCCGCCGCCTTTGCCCTTGCAGGGGAGTACGGCGTGGAGGCCATAGGCGTAAGCGCGGTCACGGGCGAGGGGGTAGGCGCGCTCATAGACCGCATCGCAGAGCTTATCGCCCCGGAGTGCGAAAGCGCCCTCGTCACAAACAGCCGCCATATCGCAGCCCTCAGGGAATGCTCCGCGGCGCTCTCCTCCGCCCTCCAAACAGAGGAGGCGGACTGCATCGCCACCGACCTTCGCTCGGCGCTCATCGCCCTGGGCGAGATAACCGGAAAGAGCGTGGACGCAGACGTGGTGGACAGGATATTCTCCAGGTTCTGCGTTGGAAAGTAGTAAGGCGTTTTACTTCTTCTTTCTCTTTTCTTTTCGGACGAAAAGAAAAGCAGAAAGAAGCAAAGAGAAAAGAAAAGCCCAACGGGAAACATAATAGAAAATAGAAAGCGCGGAGAAATCCAACGGGAAACGATAAATTTTTCTTTTGGCGTAAATATTCGGGGTTGATAAGGGGCCGCAGCCCCTTATTTTTATTCCGGCTTTGACGACATGTGCGTCAAAACGGATGAAAACCAACGGTTTTCGTACTTTTCGGGTTTTGCCGCCCGGGAGCGTGTGCGAGAGGCAAAACCCGAAAAAACTCGAAGAAGTGGCGTTTGGCCACTTCTTCGACAGTAAAAGGACGGCTTCTGCCGTCCTTTTGTTGTTATCAGTTATTCGTCCATATTTTTAGGATATATCACCACTCGGCGGTTGGGCTCCTCGCCCTCGCTGCGGGTTGCCACGTAGGGGTTGTTCTGGAGTGTGGCATGGAGCACCCGGCGCTCGTAGGGGTTCATGGGCTCAAGGGTGCGGGGACGGCCGGTGGCCTTTACCTGATTGGCTATCCGCTTTGCAAGGCGGGCAAGGGTTTCCTCCCGCTTCTCCCGGTATCCCTCGGTATCTATGGATATGCGGGTGTAGCCGTCCTGCTTGCGGTTGCGGTTCACCGCAAGGCTGGTCAGGTACTGCATGGCGTCCAGAGTCTCTCCCCTGTGGCCTATGAGCATGCCCATGGTGGACTTATCGATGTACAGGCGGACGCCATCCTCGCCTACGTTTGCCAGCACTGTACCGTCCACGTGCATGCGCTCCAGCAGGCCTTTCACGAAATCCGCCGCCTGATTGCCCTCCGCCGCTTCCTCGGTGAAGCCCTCCGGGGGCTCCTTGGCCTGATAGCGGGGACGGTTGTCACGGTCGCGGCGGCTGCGGCCCCGCCTGTCCCTACGTTCCCGGCTCTCGGCGGGCTTCTCGCATACGGCCTGAGCCGCTATTTCGGATGCCTCGTCCTCCTTGGCGCTTCCCTCTGCTACGGGAGCCTCACTGCTGCCTTCTTCCCTATCCTCACGCAGCCCACGGTCCCGGCGGCCGCGCCTGTCCCGATTGTCCTGCCTCGGCTCCCTGCGGTCACGGCGCTCCCGGCGTTCCCGCTCCTGATATTCGGGCCGGAGATATTCGGGCAGCGATATATCCTCAGGCTCCCTCTCTATGAGCTTTACTATGGCGGGCTTGGCGCCTATGCCCAGTATGCCCTTGCTTTCATGCTGTATTATGTCTATCTCCACCTCGTCTATGGAGATCTCCAGCTCCTTCAGGCCTTTGAAGATGGCTTCATCGATTGAACGGCCGGAGGCTTCGATTGTCCTTGGCATTACCTCTTACCTCCTTCCTGGGTAACGGCGGCCCGGGGGAACTTCTTATTCAGTACAAGGTTCACCAGCACCATGAATACGCTGGTGAGTATCCAGTATATGGCGAAAGCCGCGTTGTAGCTCAGGCAGAACCACAGCGACATGAGCGGGAACAGCCACATCATCATCTTATTGGTGGAGGCGGCTGGATTGTTTGGATCCGGCGCGGGCTGACCCTTCTGCATTATCCAGTTGGCAAGGAACTGGGTGCCGCCGGCTATCAGGGGCAGTATGAACCAGCCGTTGTTATGGCCGGCATAGACCTGCAGCAGGGGCTGTACGGCGGCGTTGTAGGCGTCGATGGCGGCCTGGGTGTTGAGGAAGCGGAAGGCGCCGCCCTCGTTCACCGCTATTCCAAGCTGTACCAGCTTTTCCCATACCTCCGGGTTATTCTGCAAATAGAGCAGCCTATCCAGATCCTTTACGTTGGCAAGGAATTTGCTGCCCTCCTGTATGACGGGGGAAAGGCCGTTGTCGGGCTGCCATATGTTGTTTACCCAGAGGAACTTGAAGCTCCTGAGGAGCTCCTCGGCATTGTCAGAAACCAGCAGCTTGATTGTTTCCTCATAGCCCCAGAAGCGGAAGGCGGCTATAAAGCAGAAAAACAGCGGCATGGTTATGAGCAGCGGCAGGCAGCTTCCCCACATGGAGACGCCCCTTTCCTTCATGAGCTTTTGGCTCATCATCTGGGCCTTCTGGGGGTCATTGGCGTATTTTTTCTGTATTTTTGCCAGCTCCGGCTGAATGCCGTTCATCTTGGCCTGGGATTTACGGGTGGCTATATCGGAGAATATGGTGATGCCTCTGAGCACCACAGTGCAGATGAGTATAGTTAAAAATACGCTGTTTACGTTGGAGTATACCCATTTCATAGCTTCCAGGAACCATGTAGTCAAAAAGAAATCGCCTTGCATCGAATTTCCTCGCTTTCGTAAAATAGTAGTTATTTGCCCTTATACTCCATCTTCTTGGGCGGTACGGGATCTACCCCCCCCTTGGAGAATGGGTTGCACCTCAGCACCCGCCATAGAGCCAGGCCCAGGCCCTTCCATGGGCCGTGCACCCGTATAGCCTCAAGGGCGTAGGCGGAGCAGGTAGGCCGGTAACGGCAGCATGGGGGGAATCTCGGGGATATGGCCCTCTGGTAGCCTATTATAAGGCTCTCCATCAGGCGCTGCACCCTTTCCCTTATCATTGCCGTACCCTGGCCGCCTTATCGGCATTCTTATTGTTGCCCATAAGGCCGGATTTTGTTAGCATGTTTTGCATCGTGGCTGAAATGTGGCCGAAATCGGCTTCTTTAACCGCGTCCCGCGCAATGAAGATAATGTCATAGCCCGGCGTTATGTCGGGTATAAAGGGACGAAAGGCTTCCCTGAGCCTGCGCTTGATGCGGTTGCGGGTGACGCTGTTGCCTATCCGTTTGCTTACGGAAAAGCCCACCTTTACCATGCCCGTCTTTGACTTATTGTATATCATGACAAGCATTCTGGAGGGCATCGACTTGCCCTTGCGGTAGACATACCGGAAGGTCTTATTCCGTTTCAAAGAAAAACAGCGTTTCACCCTTGTGCGTCCTTAGCAGTGGATCCGAAGGATCGTGTCGTCGAGAAAAAACTCACGGCAAGCACAGCTTGCCGTGACACTTGTCAAAGCGTATTTATTACGCGGACAGCCTTTTCCTGCCCTTGAGCCTCCTGCGGGCCAGCACGTTGCGGCCGTTCTTAGTGGACATGCGAGAGCGGAAGCCGTGAACCTTCTTGCGCTGCCTCTTCTTGGGCTGATAAGTCTGGAGCATCTTTTGCACCTCTTTCCGTTTTAAGGTATTTATACCACAGCAGTGGCATATTAAGCCGGAACGCCTATGGCGCCCAGGCCATTACGCAAACCGTCAGTTTTAGATTATATAAGAAATATGTCCCATCTGTCAAGGAAAAAGGCCGCTTTTTTGAATATTCGGGGCATTAAAAATAATTATTCTGACACTACACAACATATTGTGTATTCGCGCCCTCCGTTATCACAAAGGGTAAAAATTTGGTATTTTTGGCATATTGATAAACCACGCGGGATTTGATATTATTGATAGGCGCAAGGGTGTGCGGCCTGCCCGCGTTCCCCTTAACGGTATATTTTTCTCTATAAAAAAGCCGGCACACGGCTTTTTGCTGTCTTTAGGGGGTTTATCAACGTACTTATCAACACGTTGACAAATTTATCAACGTGTTGTTATCAATTATTTGTTTTCGGGGGAAATCATGGACGAATTATTAGATTGCAAGCTTATTTGGGAAAAGGCGCAGCCCGAAATAAAAGAAGGAATGACCGAAATGAGCTACAGCCTGTGGATATCCGGCCTGGAGCCGGTTTGCATACTCAGCGATATGCTGATACTGCAATCCATGAACGAGGTGACTCTGGACACCCTCAAGAGCCTTTATTCCGACCAGATAGCTGACGCCCTGTCCCACGCCTCAGGCGTGAACCTCCGGCCCATGTTCATATGCGGGGACGAGCGCCCCAAGTACGAGAAGCTCATGGCGGAAAAAAAGCGCCGCAGCGAGTCCCTGCTGGACCCCCGCTTCACCTTCGATACCTTCGTAATAGGCGGCAGCAACAATATAGCCTACGCCGCGGCAAAGGCTGTGGCGGCCCAGCCGGCGAAGGCATTTAACCCTCTCTACATTTACGGTGACGTTGGCCTTGGCAAGACCCACCTTATGCACGCCATTGGCAACAAAATAAAGGAGGACAACCCCTCCGCCCGCATAACCTACGTCACCAGCGAGACCTTTACCAACGAGCTGATACAGTCCATTCAGGACAACACCAACGCCCAGTTCCGCAACAAGTACCGCAATGTGGACGTGCTGATGATAGACGATGTGCAGTTCATCGCCGGCAAGAACACCACCCAGGAGGAGTTCTTCAACACCTTCAATACCCTCCACACCAGCGGCAGGCAGATAGTCATATCCTCCGATAAGCCCCCCAAGGAGATACCCGCCCTTGAGGAGCGCCTGAGGAGCCGCTTTGAGGGCGGCCTCATAACCGACATACAGTCCCCGGACTACGAGACCCGCATGGCAATACTGCAAAAAAAGGCGGATCAGGAGAATATAATCATCGACCCACGGGTGCTTTCCCTCATCGCCACAAAGGCCAACGCCAACATACGCCAGCTGGAAGGCGCCTTCACCCGGGTGGTGGCCTTCTCAAAGCTCCTCGGCACCCCCATTACCCTTTCCATGGCGGATTCCGCATTGAAGGACATAATCGAGGACGTGCAGGAGCGGCGCGTGACCGTGCCCATGGTGCAGCAGGTGGTGGCGGATTTCTACAGCGTATCCGTAGACGCCATGACCTCCTCCCGCCGCACGGCGGACGTCACATATCCCCGCCAGGTTGCCATGTACCTCTCCCGGGAAATGACCGACCTTTCCCTGAAGGCTATAGGCGAGCAGTTCGGCGGCAGGAACTATTCCACCATTATCTCAGCCTGCAACAAGATTGAGGACGACATGCGGTTCGACCCCGAGCTTTCAAAGGTGTTTAAGGATCTCAAAAAGCGTATAAAGGGGAATTGATGGGTTTTACCTGTCTTTCTCTTCTTTCTCTCTTCTTTCTCTTTTCTTTTCAGGAGAAAAGAAAAGAAAAGAGAAAGAAGCAAAGAGAAAAGAAAAGCCAACGGAAAATATATAAATAAAATCAGGAAACACAGTAGATACCGGCGACAGAAGGCTAAACAAACCTTGAAACGACACAAAAGAGCGGTTTTTATGCCGCTCTTTTGTGTGTTGTGTCTTATTTCTTGCCGAGGTAGGCCTCTTTGATGCTCTCGTCGTTGAGCAGCTCCGTGCCGGTGCCGGTCATGGTCACATTGCCGGTCTGGAGAACGTAGCCCCGGTCGGCTATCTTCAACGCCGCGTTGGCGTTCTGCTCTATGAGGAGGACGGTCACGCCGTCGTCGTTTATACGGCGGATTATGGAGAATATATCCTTTACCACCAGGGGCGCAAGGCCGAGGCTGGGTTCGTCCATCATAATGACCCGCGGCTTTGCCATGAGCGCCCGGCCAACGGCCAGCATCTGCTGCTCGCCGCCGGAGAGGGTGCCGGCCTGCTGCCAGTGGCGCTCCTTCAGTCTTGGGAACAGGCTGTACACGTGTTCTATGTCGTGCTCTATGGCGTCCTTGTCCTCCCGGAGATAGGCTCCTATGCGCAGGTTTTCAAGGACGGTAAGGTTCGGGAACACCCGCCTTCCCTCAGGCACCAGCACTATGCCGCGCTGAACTATATCGTGGGTAGCGGCGTGGGTGATGTCCTTGCCTTCGTAGCTGATGGTTCCGGAGGCGGGGTTGACGACGCTCATTATTGCCCGCAGCGTGGTGGATTTGCCCGCGCCGTTCGCGCCTATGAGGGTGACTATCTCCCCCTCTTTCACGTCGAAGGAAACGCCCTTCAGCGCCTCTATGCCGCCGTAGTTTACTTTAAGATCGCGTATTTCAAGCAGGCTACTCATCTTCATCCACCCCCAGGTAAGCGTTTATGACGTCGGGATTGTCCTGTACCTCGGCGGCGGTGCCGGAGGCGATCAGCCGGCCGAAATCCAGCACGTATATGCGCTCGGCTATGGCCATAACAAGATCCATGTGATGCTCTATCATCAGTATGGGTATGTTGTATTCGTGCCTTATCTGGCTGATGAACTCGGTGAGCTCCTTTGTCTCCTGCGGGTTCATGCCTGCTGCGGGCTCGTCGAGGAGCAATAGCTTTGGATCGGTAGCAAGAGCGCGGGCTATCTCCAATCGGCGCTGGAGGCCGTAAGGCAGGCTGCCCGCTATGTCGTCCTTCAGGTGCTCCAGATGCTGCTCCTTCAGCAGAGCCATTGCCTCATCCCTCATGCGCTTCTCTTCCTTGGCGTTGAGGCGCAGCGTGGCGGTGAATACGTTCTGCTTTGCCCTCATATGCTTTGCGATAAGCACGTTATCGAATACCGTAAGGCTCCTGAACAGGCGGATATTCTGGAAGGTACGGGCTATGCCCAGCTTGGTTATCTGGTCCGGAGTTGGGCTGACCACATGGCTGAACTCTGGATAAAGGTCGCCCGTGTACAGCTTTTTCATCTTGCCCTGGGGATGGTTGCATACCATGGTCTTACCCATGAAGCTCACCATGCCGTTGGTAGGCTCATATACGCCGGTTATGCAGTTGAAAGCCGTAGTCTTTCCTGCGCCGTTGGGACCTATGAGGGCAACTATCTCCTTGTCGTTTACCTCCATTGAGAGGTCGTTCACGGCGACTACGCCGCCGAACTGCATGGTAACATGGTCAAGGCGAAGTACGTTTTCTGACATATTACTTGCCCCCCCTCTGCGTTTTTTCGATGAATTTCTGGCGTTTTCTCAGTATCCTGTCAAAGTTCAGCTCCCGGTCGCCCATTATGCCCTGACGGTAGAACAACACCACCGCCATTATGATGATGGAGAACACCACCTTGCGGAAGCCGGCGCGAAGGAGAGGCACCTTGAACGCGCCTATGTAGGTTTCGGCATCCAGGAAGCGGAGCCACCATTCGGAGCAGGCAATGAACAGGAAGGAGGCCAGCACCGAGCCGGTAACGGAGCCTATGCCGCCTATGACGACTATGAGCAGTATCTCATAGGTCATGGCCGACTTGAAGGCCATTGCCTGAACTGTTGTCTGGAACATGGCCAGCAGCGCGCCGCCTACGCCGGCGAAGAAGGAGCTTATCACGAAGGACATCTCCTTATGCTTGAACAGGTTTATGCCCATTGCCTCCGCCGCTATCTCGTCATCCCTTATTGCCTTGAAGGCGCGGCCGTAGGAGGAGTTGATAAGCAGCACTATGAGCAGTATGCAAATTCCGGCTACTGTGAAGGGGAACAAAGTGGAATCGAAGGTAGGGAATTTTCTAAGCAGGTTTGAGCCGTTGGTGACGGGGCCAAGAGTATCCCACTGGAAGAAGGCGCGGATAATCTCCGCAAAGCCCAGTGTTGCTATCGCGAGATAGTCGCTCTTGAGGCGCAGCACCGGAAGGCCGATGAGGAAGGCGAAGAGCGCCGCCGCGAGGCCCGCAAGTATAAGCGCAGGTATGACGGGTATTGAGAACTGGACTATGCCGCCGTCAAAGTACTGATATACGGCGTCCCTGTACTCCACGGGTATAGTGAATATTGCGTAAGCGTATGCGCCTATGAGCATGAAGCCCGCCTGGCCAAGGCTGAAAAGGCCGGTAAAGCCGTTAAGCAGGTTCATGGAAACCGCCACCAGGGCGTATATGGCGCCCTTTTTGAGCACTATGAACAGCATGGAGTTGGAATCTATTACCTTTTCCAGCACGAACACAATGGCGTATATGGCTATTATAAGGGCGATGGTGATTATGTTGTTTTTGCTGAGCTTTTTCATTATACTCTCCCCCTCCCTTATACCTTTTCGTTGGCCTTCTCACCGAAGAGGCCGGTAGGCTTGACGATGAGTATGATTATGAGCAGGGCGAAGGTAAAGGCGTCTGAGAAGGTGGTCCAGCCCAGGCCCTTTATTATGTTTTCGCAAATACCTATTATAAACGCGCCTATTACCGCGCCGGGTATGCTGCCTATGCCGCCGAACACCGCCGCCACGAAGGCCTTAAGGCCGGGCATGGCGCCGGAGGTGGGTATTACCGCCGCGTAGTTTGTAAAATACAGCAGCGAGCCTACGGCAGCCAGGAAGGAGCCGATTATAAAGGTAGCGCTGATTACGTTGTTTATCTTTATGCCCATAAGCTGGCTGGTCTCAAAGTCCTTGGACACGGCGCGCATGGCCATGCCGATCTTTGTCTTCTGAATGAAGGTTACCAGAGCTATTACGAGCACAAGGGTAAGTATAGGAGTGATTATGGTGACTACCTTGGTGGTAGCGGTGCCTATGGTCACCGTATTGCTTATCCAGGGTATGGTGGGGTACATCTTGGCCAGGCCGCCGGTAACGTACAGCGCCACGTTCTGGAGAAGGTAGCTCACGCCTATGGCGCTTATCATGACGGACATTCTGGGAGCGGTGCGCAGTGGCTTATACGCTACACGCTCGATGAGGAAGCCTATGAGCACCGTCACAAGCAGCGTGAAGGGGATGGCAATATACAGCGGCATCCACGTTACAGCGTATATCATTATGAGGCCGGCGCACATGAAAACGTCGCCGTGTGCAAAGTTGATCAGGCGCAGTATGCCGTAAACCATGGTATAGCCTATAGCTATAAGGGCGTACTGTCCGCCTACGGATATGCCTGCCAGCAGGTACGGCAGGTTAGTATTGATAAAATCCATTTAAGATACCTCCGGGGGTGGTGGAGTTTTGCGGAAGGAAAAGAGAAATGTTTTTATACTATCCGGGCGGCGGTTACCCGCCGCCCGGTGCTTACGCTTTGGTTTAGTCCTTTAATTTAGTTTACGCCCTGGATAGCCACGAACTTCCATTCGCCGCTGGCGGTGTCAACTTCCTTAACGAAGGCCGAATCGCGGATGGCGTCGCCGATCTCGTCGAAGGCGATGGCGCCGGTCACGCCCTCATAGGTGGTGGTGGGCAGAGCCTTGAGCACATCGGCGGGGTTGGTGGAGCCGGCGTTCTTGAGCGCCTCGAGGGCGGTGAAGTAGGAGTCATAGCCCATGGCGGTCACGGCGGAGATCATGTCGTTGCCGCCGTTGTTGGCCTTGGCGGTAGCGTCGCTGTTGATCCACTCCTTGATGCCGGATACGAAGGCCTGGGCGGCTTCGCTCTCCGCGCCCTCATCGAAGAAGGTGGTAACGCAGACCTTTACGTTCTTGCCCTTGGCAGCGCCGGTTATGACGTTGGAATCCCAGGTGTCGCCGGCCAGGATAGGCATGGTCATGCCGTTGCCCGCAGCCTGGTCGATTATCAGCGCCGCAGCCTCGGTGGATACGGGGGAGAAGAATACCTCAGCGCCGCTGTTCTGGGCGGTGGTGATGTAGGAGGTGAAGTCGGAGTTGCCCTCGGGGAAGGTCTCCTCAACTACTTCGCCGCCGAGAGCCTTGAAGGCCTCTACGAAGTAATGGCACAGGCCGCCGGAGTAATCGTCGCCCAGCTTGGAGAGGCAGTATGCCTTCTTCGCGCCGAACTCCTTGCTTGCGAAGTTAGCGAGAACGGTGCCCTGGAAGGGATCCAGGAAGCAGATGCGGAAGTAGCAGTCCACGCCGTTGGTGACCTGGGGGTTGGTGCAGGTGATGCCCATGGCGGGGATGCCGGCCTTGTTGAATACGTCGCCCGCGGCGATGGATACGCCGGAGCCGTAGGAGCCGAGGACTATGGATACGTTCTGAGCAACCAGGTTGGCGGCCGCGGTGGGGGCCTTGTCGTTGGAGCTCTCGTTATCCACTATGACCAGCTCTACGTTGTAGGTCTCGCCGCCTATTTCGACGGTGGGCTGTACCTTATTGGCGTACTGAACGCCAAGGGTCTCCTGCTTGCCGCCTGCGCCGTTGTCGCCGGAAGCGGGCTCGAATACGCCTATCTTTACGACCTTTGCGCCGTCTGCGGGCGCGGCGGCCTCGGTACCCTCAGCGGGGGCTTCGGTGCCCGCGGGCTGGGAAGAACATGCTGCTGCGGAAAGTGCCAGCACTGCGATAAGGAGCAGGGCTATGAGCTTCTTCATGATTTTTTCCTCCATTTATATTTCTTTTTTGTTTATGGCATATAGCTATATGCCTGAACCATCGGTTTTTTGCCGACGGCACGAAACGATAGAAAGATTATAATGTAGCTTCTTGCCTTTTGCAAGATGAAAAGTTTGTTATCCGGAAACAAATGTCCGCGCTTTGCGGACGGCAGTGGTTTATATCGATGTTTTTAAAGAAAATAAAATTATTTTATTTTTTATATGTCCTTAAAATACGGACATATGTTTTTTACCGGACAGATGGCTAATAAGTTATTTCAATGCCTTAATGTTACTACATAAATTATGCTTTTGCAACACTTTTGTCAAATATATTAAGTTCATCCTTTCTTTTTAAGTCCGTAATAAGCGGACAGGCAAATTTTTTTTGAGTGTTTTCCGCTGTAAAAGATTTTTTGCGATAAAAAATTGTGTAAATAAACCGGGAAGCGGCCCCCGCGTTTTGCTGCGGGCGCCGCTTCGAGAAAACTCAGGGTTGTTAAGGGGCCGCAGCCCCTTAAGTTAATTCCGGCTTTGACGGCGTGTACGTCAAAACGGATAAAAACCGGAGGTTTTTCTTCTCTGCGGGTTTTGCCGCCCGGGAACGAATGTGAGAGGCAAAACCCGAAAAAAACTCGCAGAAGTGGACTTGCCACTTCTGCGAAACTCTGTTGTTATTACTTTCTGTTGCTCTCGCCCAGGCGCACGCCGTTGAAATACTCGCGGGTGAGCTTGATGACTATGGGCGACAATCCTAACAGGCCCACAAGGTTCGGGATAGCCATGAGGCCGTTGAGGGTGTCGGCGATATCCCATACCAGGGAAAGCTCGGTGACGGCGCCCAGGATTATCACGAGGCAGAATATGATCTGATAGGGCTTGATGACCTTGGTGGACTTGAACAGGAACTCCGCACAGCGGGTACCGTACAGGCACCAGGACAGTATGGTGGAGGTGGCGAAGAGGGTGAGGCCGATGGAGATTATGATGCCGCCCGCCCTGCCGAAGGTGGTTGAAAACGCAGCTATGGTGAGGGGAGCGCCCGCGGCCTGGCCGTACTCTATGGGAGTGCCGGACATGAGCACGGCGAAGGCGGTGAGGGTGCAGATGACGATGGTATCCGCAAATACCTCGAACACGCCGAAGCAGCCCTGATGCACAGCGGAGTCGTTATCCGCAGCGGCATGGGCGATAGGAGCGGAGCCAAGACCGGCCTCGTTGGAGAACACGCCGCGTCCGACGCCTCGCTTGATGGCGGCGGAGATGGTTACGCCGGCAATGCCGCCGACAACGGCGGAGGGAGTGAAGGCGCCCACGAAGATGCCGCGGAGCACGTTGCCTATGTTGCCTATGTGCGCAAAGAAGATTATCAATGCGGAGACTATGTAGATCACCGCCATGAAGGGGACCAGCCTTTCAGTGACCTGGCCTATGCGCTTGAGGCCGCCCAGCAGCACCAGCGCGCAGAACGCCGCCACTATGATGCCGATTATGAGGTTAGCAGCGTTGACGTTGATGGGGGTGTAGCTGTTGATGGTGCCGGAGATAGAGGTAACTATGGAGTTGATCTGGGTCATGTTGCCTATGCCGAAGGCCGCAAGCATTCCGAACAGTGCAAACAGCGTGCCCAGCCAGACCCATTTCTTGCCGAGGCCGTTCTTGATGTAGTACATGGGGCCGCCTACCCAGTCGCCCTTGTCGTTGCGCTCGCGGAAGTGTATGGCCAGGGTGACCTCAGCGAACTTGGTGCACATTCCGAACAGGGCGGATACCCACATCCAGAAAACCGCGCCGGGGCCGCCGAGGGCGATAGCGCCGGTAACGCCGGCGATATTTCCGGTGCCGACCGTCGCCGCAAGGGCGGTACACACGGCCTGGAAGGGAGTTACGGAGCCCTCGCCTGCTTCCTTCTTTTCGAAGATCTTGCCGATGGTGGTCTTCATTATGTAGCCGAACCACTTGAACTGTACCCCGCCGCAGCGAATTGTGTAATACACGCCGGTGCCTACCAGAAGGATCATGCCCGGCCAGCCCATTACGATGCCGTTAAGGAAGGAGTTTACTTTTACGATAAGTTCCATCAATAATTAGTCCTTTCTTTTTTTATTGAAAACATGTGGTTGATACGTTTTTTCTGCAAGATAAATAGCTTTTAAATTCAAAAAACTTCAGAGAATGTAAATAAAGCTTCTATTCACGCTAAGATTTTAGCATGTCATATAAAAATAGTCAATATATTTATTCACATTCAGTACATATATTATTGCGAAAAAATCCTTATTTTGTTGGTTTTTTGTCAAAATTACCATTTTCCACAATATACTAAGGCTCATAAAATACTTAACGACTATATTTAGCTATTGTCAAAATATTGACGGATTATATTTTTGTTGATTCATTTTTAACGAAATATAAATAAGAGCGGACATAAGCCGCTCTCAGAGTGTCAAAAAAGTGGCTGAATGCCACTTTTTTGAGTTTTACGGGTTTT
>ERZ780226.348-NODE-348-length-44199-cov-4.414077_pt1 | contig 44199 bp, 44 predicted proteins | sample MGYA00511165_ERZ780226 | MGnify/ENA primary metagenome ERZ780226 (study PRJEB29588, sample SAMEA2152373) | human gut metagenome | biome: human gut; feature: human-associated habitat; material: faeces | place: Denmark | collected 2008/2010 ...
GCACCCATGCCCGGAACGATCGTTTCGGTTAAGGTGTCGGTGGGTCAGAGTGTAAACGCGGGCGATGTTCTATGCATACTTGAGGCGATGAAAATGGAAAACGAAATCGTTGCTCCGAAGGCGGGCAAGGTTGTCGCTGTTTCGGCATCGAGCGGCGCTTCGGTAAACACGGGCGACGCACTGGTTTCTCTCGGCTGATTGACGCGGGGGAAAAATGAGTTAAACGAAAGGACGAGACTGTATGTTTCAGAGCACTATTAATTTCTTAAACAGCACAGGTATTGCGGCGCTGATAACAAACGCCAAGGACGCGCTCGCCGCAGGGGCCACGGGCTTCAACGGTGTTGTTGCCGTAATCGGTACGCCTTTGATGCTTATTATTGCTTGTGTGCTGCTTTACTTAGCTATTGTAAAAGAGTTTGAGCCGCTGCTGCTTTTGCCGATTGCTTTCGGTATGCTGCTCTCAAACCTGCCTATGTTTGCTAATTCGGGCGCAATTATGATGCACCCTGAATTCTTTACGGATTCTAAATATTTTGTTGACGGTCACTTGGATATGCAGATGATATTTGCAGAGGGCGGACTTTTGGATATGCTTTATTTAGGAGTAAAGCTCGGCATTTATCCGCCGCTGATATTTTTGGGAATAGGCTGTATGACCGACTTTGGCCCGCTGATTGCAAACCCAAAGAGTATCCTTCGGTGCGGCGGCACAGCTGGGTGTATTCACGACGTTCCTCGGTGCGCTGGCGCTCGGGGCACTTGTGCCGGGTATTAACTTCGGTGTAAAAGAGGCATCCTCAATCGGTATAATCGGAGGAGCCGACGGCCCTACGGCGATATATGTCACAAAGACCCTCGCACTGGCGCTTTTGCCTGCGATTGCTATTGCCGCATATTCATATATGGCGCTTATACCGGTTATTCAGCCGCCTATTATGAAGCTTCTCACCACAAAGGAAGAGAGAAGCATCGTTATGGAACAGCTTCGGCCGGTAAGCAGAACAGAGAGAATGATTTTCCCGATTGTTGTTACAATCGTTGTCGCTCTTATCGTACCCGACGCGGTTTCACTTGTGGGAATGCTTATGCTGGGTAACCTGATTAAGGAAAGCGGGGTTGCCGACCGCTTGTGTAAGGTTGCGCAGAACGGACTTATGAACGTAATCACTATTTTCTTAGGCCTGACCGTCGGCGCAACGGCAAAGGCGGAAACCTTCCTCACGGCAGAGACCCTGGGTATTGTCGTTCTCGGATTGGTTGCCTTCTGCTTCAGTACGGCGGGCGGCTTGATTCTCGGCAAGATTATGTGCAAGCTGACCGGCGGAAAGATTAATCCGCTTATCGGCTCGGCAGGTGTATCGGCTGTTCCTATGGCCGCGCGTGTTTCTCAGATGGTCGGCCAGAAAGAAAACCCGTCGAACTTCCTGCTTATGCACGCTATGGGCCCAAACGTTGCGGGTGTTATCGGTTCGGCAGTCGCCGCCGGAGTATTTTTGTCAATGTTCGCACATTAATTGAATTGATTTTTTAGGAGGTAATATAAATGGCAAAGGTCGGAATTACAGAAACAGTATGCCGTGACGCGCATCAGTCATTGATTGCAACAAGAATGACGACGGAAGAGATGCTTCCCGCGCTTCCGCTTCTGGATAAAATCGGTTACCACTCATTAGAGGTTTGGGGCGGTGCAACGTTTGACGCTTGCCTGCGTTTTCTGAACGAGGATCCGTGGGAGAGACTCAGAAAGGTCAGAGCGGCGGCCCCGAATACAAAGCTTCAGATGCTTTTCAGAGGTCAGAACGTTTTAGGTTATCGTCACTATGCAGATGACGTGGTTGAGTATTTTGTTCAGAAGTCGATTGCGAACGGTATCGATATAATCAGAATTTTTGACGCACTGAACGATGTCAGAAACCTTCAGACGGCTATAAATGCAACAAAGAAAGAAAAGGGTCACGTTCAGGCGGCGATTTCTTACACAGTCAGCCCGGTTCATAATAAGGAGTTCTTTGTGAAGCTGGCTAAGGAATATGAAAATTGCGGAGCGGATTCAATCTGTATTAAGGATATGGCGGGTCTGCTTACGCCGTATAACGCATATGAGCTTGTTTCGGCGCTTAAAAAAGCGGTTAAAGTGCCGATTCAGCTGCACACACACTGTACAAGCGGTGTGGCTTCGATGACCTATTTAAAGGCAATCGAGGCGGGGGTTGATGTTGTCGACTGTGCTCTTTCACCACTGGCGATGGGAACGTCTCAGCCGCCGACAGAGCCGCTCGTTGCTACGCTCAGCGGAACCGAGTATGACACAGGCTTAAATCTTGACGCGCTGACTGAGGTTTCGGGATATTTCAAGCCCCTTCGCGAGAAGTATCTTAAAAGCGGTTTGATGAGCACGAAGGTTTTGGGCGTTGATATTAATACGCTTAAGTATCAGGTTCCGGGTGGAATGCTTTCAAACCTGGTATCACAGCTTAAACAACAGGGAAAAGAAGACAAGCTTGATGAGGTGCTGAAAGAGGTTCCGAGAGTCCGTAAGGATTTGGGCTATCCGCCGCTGGTTACGCCGACAAGCCAGATTGTCGGAACTCAGGCGGTTCTCAACGTAATTATGGGCGAGCGTTATAAAATGGTCACTAAAGAGACGAAGGGTATCTGTAAGGGTGAGTACGGCAGAACGCCTGTTCCGATTGATGAGGAATTCAGAAAGAAGATAATCGGCGACGAGAAGGCTATAACCTGCCGTCCCGCTGATCTTTTAAAGCCTGAGCTTGATAAGCTCAGAAAAGAGGCGGCGGAATGGATTGAACAGGATGAGGACGTATTGTCATATGCCCTTTTCGGTCAGGTGGCCGTTAAGTTCTTTGAACAGCGCCGTGCCGCTAAATATAAGGTAGATAAAGATATGGTGGATATGAAGAATCAGGTTCATTATATCTGATATAAAAATACCCGATGCAATTCCGCATCGGGTATTTTTGTAAAAGTGCTGAATTAAATATTTTGATTATCCTTGATGCCATAAGGACAGACTCTCATACAGATTCCACAGACAGCTCCGCGGCCTATGTGTTGAAATGCGCGTTTCATATAATCGCTGCACGCCTTTGCGTCGATTATATCCTCTCGAGGGGAATCGGGGGTCCATTCGCGGCCGGTTATTGCCATGGCCGGACACGCGGTGGTGCAGATTCGACATTCTCCGCACTTGCTTTCTGTATGATTTTCGCCTATCTCAAACGGAAAGTCGGTAAGAATCGTGCCGAGACGCACGCGCGGGCCGTTCCTGTCGGATATAAACAGACTGCTCTTGCCTATTGTGCCGAGACCGGAATCGACTGCGGCACGCTTGTGGGAATATATGCCTTGCATTCCGTTTACGGATTGTGAAGCGGGAACGGGGGCATAGTTATATCCCTTTTTCTCAAGCATAAGACCGACTCTGAGCGAGAGATGGTCGATTAAGGCGTTTATACTTCTGTAGTGGTGAAAATATGTATGCGTCGGCGCGTTGTCGATTCCGTCCACAATTGAATTTGAAAGCGGTATAGTATACGAAATGACATAGCCGAGTGAGAAAGGGTTTTCCTGTGCCTTTCCGAAGCCAACCTGGCCCGCACCGTGCGATATTAAAAATTCAGTAATAGTTTTTTGCAATTTTTCATCCTCCGATAAGTAATGATACTCCATTATAAACAGTCAGCGCCCGGCTGCCGGCTACATAAGTGCGGTGACGCGGCGAAGATAGTCAAGCGTCTTAAAATTTTTTTCAAGAAGAGTCTGAATACAGCATTCGCCGAGTTCGCTTAAATATTTGATTGATGTATCGGACATATTAAAAGAAAATTCTTTCTTTTCCTGTGCTAAGGCTATGTATGCGATTGCCGCGAGAATACTGTCGTTTATCTTATAAATTTCAGGATGTTTAGATAGACATCTTGAACAGTATACACAGCCGTCTTTCGGACTCAGCCCAATAAGGTCAGATACCGCACCGCAATCCGCACAGGAAGAAAGATTCGGGAGAAGTCCGGCGATTGTCAGAGTTCTGAATTCGAATACCGCCTTGATTTTTTCATAGTCGGGATTGTCCCTGCAGAGCATATAAAGCGAGCGCAGAAGAAGGCTCGTTTGTGCCGAATCGGGTGAATCCTCCTGAACCACAGTGTTGGTCACATCACAGAAGTACGAGGCAAAGGCCATTCCGTCAAGGGATTCGTGAAGCGCCGAGAACGATGTTAAAAGCTCACATTCGTTTAGCTTATAAAGCGAAGATGAACCGCCCTTAAACAGTGTGAAGCTGCTGTAACTAAAAAGGGCTGTTGCGGTAAGCAGCCCCGATTTGTTCCTGCGTGCATTCCCGGCGAGGACAGAAATCCTTCCGAGCTCTTTTGTGATTACCGTAAGGATTCTTGAAGTATCACCGTATTTAGTTTCCTTTGTCACAATGCCGTCGGCATTAATGAGTGCCAATAATCTCACCGTCCTCGCTTTGTCCGGAAATTTTTGCCGCAGAGTATTTTTTTGTTTCTATGCCTTTGTATTTCAGGTATGACCGAACGCTTCCGGTTCGCTCAAACTCCTGCCAGTCGGCTTCTCTGATGTCCGTGTTTTTCATAGCTTTAAGCCTCCGTATCTGACTTGTCGAATTTAGTATGTGATACGGTTTTTTTTATATACAGTTAATATTTTACTCAAAACCTATGTCGGATATAAAGTTTTCGCGGTTACGCCAGTCCTCCTTGACTCTGACCCAGAGTTCAAGATACACCTTCGAGCCCAAAAAACGTTCAATATCGTGCCTTGAAAGACTTCCAATCTGTTTTAGCTTTTCGCCGCCCTTTCCGATGATGATTCCCTTGTGACTTTGTTTTTCACAATAAATAGCGGCGAGAATTTCATAGGTTCCGTTCGGGCGCTTCTTCATTCGCTCGATTTCAACCGCAATCCCGTGAGGAATCTCGCGGTTTAAAAGCCTGAGCGCCTTTTCACGGATGTATTCGGCAACAATCTGTCTTTCCGGCTGGTCGGTTATTGTGTCATCGGGAAAGAACTTAGGCCCTTCGGGAAGAACATCGCGAAGCTTATCGAAAAGTTCTTCGAGGTTTTCGCCGTTCTGCGCCGAAATGGGGACTATGTCATTAAAGTCATAAAGACCTTTCAGCTTATCCAAAACAGGAAGAAGCTGAAGCTTCGGAACGGTATCGATCTTATTCACCGCGAGAATGACGGGGACATCGGAAATTTTAAGTCCCGACAGAGCCTCTTTTTCGGCGTCGATTTCACTGTCTTTTATATTACAGTCAACAACATAAAGAAGTGCGTCAATATCCTCTGTCGCGGTGTAGATATACTTTTCCATTCTCTTTCCGAGCTTGTTGTGCGGCTTATGTATTCCCGGGGTGTCAATCATAACAAGCTGATAGTCCTTGCCTGTTTTAACTCCGAGAATTTTTGTCCGCGTCGTCTGCGGCTTAGATGAAACTATAGCGACCTTCTCGCCGATTATGTGGTTCATAAGAGTTGACTTGCCCGCGTTCGGGCGTCCTGTTATTGCAACAAATCCTGATTTCATATCTGTTATCTACCTCACCAATCCTATTTTATCGAGTATTTCTCTCTGATAGCCGAACATTTCCTCCTCATCCTCGGGGGTCATATGGTCATAGCCCAAAAGATGAAGCATTGAATGAACGGTTAAAAATCCTATTTCGCGTTCGGGCGAATGTCCGTATTCCTCTGCCTGTTCGTGTGCACGTTCCATCGAGATAACTATATCACCGAGACAAAGCTCGCCCATTTCATTGAATTCGGCATAGTCCTCGATTATTTCGCCGTTTTCGTCATATTCAAACATAGGAAAGGACAAAACATCTGTGGCTCTGTCTATGTTTCTGTGCAGACTGTTCAGAGTGCGGATTCCCTCGTTGTCGGTGAGAACCACACTGATTTCGACATCCGTGCGGAATTCCATATATTCAAGCGTAGCAAGGCAGCATTTTTTGATTAAATCCTTAATATCGCGCCCGACCTTATATTGCTTCTGCTGATTTAAAAAACTAACTTTCATAGAATTTCCATCTCCGATTATTCTTTATTCTGCTTGCTGCGCTTTGCGGCACGCTCGCGCTCTAAGGTCTTTCGCTCATACGCCTTGACTATCTTTTGAACAAGCGGATGCCGAACCACATCGCGCTCGTCGAGATAGACGAATTCTATTCCCTCTATATTTTTAAGAATGATTTCAGCATCGCGGAGACCCGATTTCTTATCGCGGGGGAGGTCAATCTGGGTGACATCACCCGTCACAACGATGTGTGACGAAAAACCCATACGCGTCAGGAACATCTTCATCTGTTCAGCGGTTGTGTTTTGTGCTTCGTCAAGAATTATAAAGGCGTCGTCAAGCGTCCTGCCTCGCATATAAGCAAGCGGCGCAACTTCGATTACTCCGCGTTCTAAATTCTTGTGAAAGTTCTCATAGCCGAGCATCTCACCCAATGCGTCAAACAGCGGCCTTAAATACGGGTCAACCTTCTCCTGCATATCTCCGGGAAGAAAGCCGAGACTTTCGCCGGCTTCTATCGCGGGGCGGGTCAGAATTATCTTGCTGACCTCTTTGTTTTTAAAAGCGTTGACAGCCGCCGCAACGGCAAGGTAGGTCTTGCCTGTTCCGGCGGGGCCTATGCCAAAGACGATAGAATTTTCTTTTATTTTAGTCAGATATGATTTCTGACCGAGAGTTTTTGCCTTAATCGGAACACCTCTTGAGTTGATACAGATGACGTCCTTGCCCAGCTCTTCAAGCTCTTCTTCGTTTCCGCTGTCAATCTGTGACATAACATATCTGACTTCCTGCTCTCCTATATTTTCGCCGCGGGATGCCATCGAGAGAAGGGCATTGACTGCGCTGACAGCCTTATCCACACTCTCGGGTTCACCGCCGATTTTAATATCGGAACCGCGGTTTATTATTGCAACGTCCAGCTCCTTTTCAATAAGCCTTACGTTTTCGTCAAAGCTTCCGAAAAGGTTTATAACAAGCTCCATTTTGTCTGCTTCTATGTGTCTCTCCATAAATGTACCCCTGATTATATTTTTTGATTATTAGTATACATACTTTCTTATTAAATATCATAATCCAAAGCGACGCTTTTGTCAAATAAATTTTATCTGTATTTTTCACAAAAAAATTAAAAATCGGCGAAAAATACGAACAAAATATACTTTGTAGCAAAATTGATAGAAATTTGTAAAAAAAAATTAAAATTTTTTTTAAAAAACACTTGCGTTTTTCTCTTAAATATATTACAATAAAGAAAAGTGGAGCGAAGTGTATCGAAATGTATTAAAGTGTAGAGGTAAAATTGCTGAATTGTTTATAGTGTATTATCAGATTTTCGCTGTAAATTATGAATCAAAATTCCGAATCGGAGTGAAAGGGGGCGGCAGGGATGTTAGTCGGCAAGTATGAACAAAATATTGATGCAAAGGGCAGAGTTAATATACCCTCAAAGTTCAGACCGACGCTGGGCGAGACCTTTGTCGTTGCCGTCGGCGAGGAGAAATGCGCCTGTATCTATCCGGTTGAAGAATGGGAGGCGTTTATGGAACGCGTAAACGCCGTTGCCGCTGAAGATAAGGCTATGCTTATGAGATACATTCAACAGATTTCGGCTGAATGTACGCTCGACTCACAGGGAAGGGCGGTTATTCCGCCGCAGATACGCGAGTATGCTCAGCTTACAAAAGAAATTGTTGTTGTGGGCGAACATAAGAAGGTTGAAATCTGGAGCCTTGATAATTGGAAGAAGTATTCCGAAAAGGTGTTTGATATGGATAAGATTTCGGATATGTTAAAACAAATCGGAATCTGACGGGGGATAGGATATGGAATTTAAACATATATCGGTTCTCTTGAGCGAAAGCGTAGGCCTTCTTGATGTCAAACCCGACGGAGTATATGCAGACGGAACATTGGGCGGCGGAGGACATTCGTCGCTTATCTGTTCGCGTTTATCGGATGACGGAATGCTAATCGGTATTGACCGTGATGAAACCGCGCTCAAAGCCGCAGGAGAGAGACTTTCGGCTTACAGCTGTCACAGGGAATTGTGCCATGATAATTTCTTTAATATAAAGAAGGTTCTTGAGAGCTTGAAAATTGATAAGCTTGACGGAGCAATACTTGATTTGGGGGTGTCATCACCTCAGCTTGACGTTCCCGAACGCGGCTTCAGCTATAACAGCTGTGCAAGACTGGATATGAGAATGGACAGAAGTGCCGCGCTTGATGCCTATACGGTTGTGAATACTTATGAAGAGAAAAGGCTTGCCGATATTATTTTTAAGTACGGCGAGGAAAAGTTTTCGCGGAGGATTGCAAGGGCGATATGCGAAAGGCGTGAGTCTGAGCCGATAGAAACAACGTCCGAGTTGTCTGAGATAATTAAGTCGGCGATACCGCCGGCGGCGAGATATGCGGACAAGCACCCGGCGAAGAGAACCTTTCAGGCGATAAGAATAGAGGTCAACAGTGAACTTGACGGACTTGAACAGGCTCTGCGGGATTTTACCGACTGCCTGAAAAAGGGCGGAAGGCTGGCGGTTATAACCTTCCATTCGCTTGAAGACAGAATAGTTAAAAATACATTCGCGTCCCTTGCCCGGGGGTGTACCTGTCCTAAGGACTTTCCCGTTTGCGTATGCGGAAAAGTTCCGACGGTCAAGCTTGTAAACCGAAAGCCTATTGAAGCGGACGATAATGAGCTTCGCAGAAACTTCAGAGCACATAGCGCAAAGCTGAGAGTAATTGAAAAATTATGAGATTGAAAATTACTTAAAATTGCTTAAAAAGTACAGACTAAATATTTGAAAGGATGATATGTTGTGCCGACACCGACAAGATACAGAAACAAGACGAATACATACAGCGCACGCAATACATACAGCAGAACTTCATATAACCGCGGCCAAGTGTATTCGGGTACAAGCACGGCATATGATATGCCCGGATACTATGGGGATGTAAAAAAGACAGAGAACGTACAAAAGAAAAAAACGGCTGAGGTTCAGAAAAAAAGGAACAGGCTTGTTCTTACACGTGATGTGAGACAGGTTATAACGGCTGTTTCGGTGCTTTTTCTGCTTTGTATAGGGGTGCTGTGCCGTTATGCAACAATCCTTAGCGGAAACCGACAGATAAAGGACCTTGAAAAGCAATATAATACAATAATTTCGTCTAATCAGGCGATGCAGACGAAAATCGATAAACAGCTTGAGATGGGTGAAATAGAGAAGTACGCGAGAGAAGAACTCGGAATGATGAAAGCAGAGTCATATCAAAAGTTTTATATTGATATGAATATGCCTGACGAAGGAACGGCTGTGAAAAGCGGAAGCCGCGCGCAAAATGCGGTTTCGGGCGTTCCCGGAACGCTTATGAATGCTTTCAGGGTTTTAAAATAGTTTTATATTGAATATACTATCTGTAGGGAGAACTGTATTGCAGGTTAAACTGCCGCCCGGCATAAAGCGTTGGGCGGCATATTTGGGCTTTAACAGGAGGTGCGGATTTTGGCAGAGAAACGCAGAAAAAACACATCGGGCGGATTTATGGGCGGAATCAGACCTATTCACAGAAGAAGAATACTTATAGTAATGATGCTGGCTTCGGCTTGCTTTTTGGGTTTGATACTGAGAACAGCGTGGCATCAGACTGTCAGAGGAGAGGATTTGTCGCGTGCGGCTCTTGAACAGCAGACAAGCGATAATACGGTCAGCGCAAAGCGCGGAAAGATATATGACAGAAATTTTAAGGTTCTGGCGAGTAATGTATCCGTTGAAACGGTCAGCATAACTCCGGAAAACCTGAGAAAGTCGATAGAAAAGTCCGGGATGTCGGCTCAGACGGTTGCTGATGAGTTCGCAAGGATTTTAAATATTAAGAGCGAGGATGTAATAAATAAGATTAATAAAAAGAGCGGTTTTGAGTATATCAAAAAGAAGGCCGAAAAGGATGAAGCTGACGAGCTCAGAAGCTACATTGATAATAATAAGCTGTCGGGCGTTGACTTTGTCGATGACGTCAAGAGATACTATCCGTTTAACAACCTTGCGTCGCACGTAATAGGCTTTGTTGGTAATGATAACCAGGGTCTTGAAGGCGTAGAGAGCGTTTATAATGACAGACTGAGCGGTGTTCCGGGTCGTGTGGTAACAACAAGAGAAACCGCGGGCATCGAATCGGGTTCAAGCTATGAAAGCTATATAGAGGCGCAGGACGGCTATAGTGTAGTGCTCACAATAGATGAGGTAATCCAAAGCTACGTTGAAAAACACCTTGAAAACGCAAGGGTGTCGAATAAGCTTGAAGAAGGTGCGGCGGCAATCGTTATGGACGTTAATACGGGCGATGTTTTGGCTATGGCGACAAAGCCGGACTATGATTTAAACAAACCGTTTGAGATAACCGACGCGATAGAACAAAAATATCCGAATGTAAAGGAAGAACTGAAAAGCCTTGACGGAACGGAATACTTAAATAAATTTAATGAGATAATACAGGTGGTTCGCCGAAATAAGGCGGTTGTTGACTCATATGAGCCGGGTTCGACATTTAAGTCGGTTGTTGCGTCAATGGCAATAGAAACCGGAGCCTGCACGCTTGATGATGTGTTTACCTGCGGCGGCTCGTTAAAGGTCTTGACCGAAACTATTCACTGTGCGAACCGCTCAGGCCACGGAACTCAGAAATTCGCCGAGGCGGTACAGAATTCCTGTAACCCCGCGTTTATTATGATAGGTCAGAAAATCGGAAAGGAGCGGTTCTTGAAGGGGACGCGCGCTTTTGGATTCTTTGAAAAAACCGGAATAGAGCTTCCCGGTGAGACCGAGGGTGTCGGCTTTACCGAGGGAAGCTTTACGGATGTTGACCTTGCCACTTCATCATTCGGCCAGTCTATCACCGTTACACCGCTTCAGATGATAACGGCAGTCAGCGCGGTCGCGAACGGCGGAACGCTCTATAAGCCTCATCTTGTTCGTGAAATCGTGAACTCGGATAACATCGTTATAGAACAGAAACAGCCCGAGATGGTGCGTCAGGTTATATCCGAAGAAACAAGCAAGACAATGTGTTCGATTCTTGAATCGGTTGTATCAAAGGGCGGAGGTAAGAATGCGTACCTTGCCGGCTACAGAATCGCGGGTAAGACCGGTACATCGGAGAAGATTCCGCGCGGAAATCAGAAGTATATAGCGTCGTTTATCGGTTTTGCACCGGCGGACAATCCAAAGGTCGCGTGCCTGGTAATCCTTGACCAGCCCGCCACCGGGATGCCGTACTACGGCGGTGTAATCGCCGCACCGGTTGTGAAGAATATATTAGAAGAAACGCTTCAGTATATCGGTGTTGAGCCGAAGTATAATGATGATGAAAAGCAGTTTATTGAAAATGAAATCCCAGATATTTCGGGTAAGTCGGTAAGCGAAGCGGAATCCGCTCTGAAGGCGGCGGGCTTCGGCATACGCGTAAAGGGGAGCGGAAAGACTGTAACCGATCAGCTTCCCAAGGCGCACGTCAAGCTTGCAAAGGACGGAACGGTCGTTGCGTATACCGACGGCGAAAAAGCAGAGAGAAGCATAACTGTTCCGAGCGTAAAGGGTATGGGTGCGGCGGAAGCCGCAGCGGCTCTTTCAAATGCCGGACTTAATGCAAAGATAAAAGGCGTTTCGGGTAAGGGCGCAGCGACGTGCTCGGGTCAAAGCCCGGAGGCCGGAACGATTGTCGAACCGGGAACGATTATAGCGATAGATTTTGCATATTCGGACGTTGACACTCGGGATTGATGAACACAGATATTTTTGAAAGGATGAAGTATTAATGAAACTCACGGAGCTTATTTCAGATGTTGATGTAAAAGAGATAATAGGAAGCGAACAGCTGAATGTTTCGGGTGTCGCCTTTAATTCGAGAGAGGTTCGCCCGGGAAACGTGTTTGTTTGCATTACCGGGTTTAAAACAGACGGCCATAAATATGCAGAGGATGCAATTTCACGCGGGGCGATTGCTATTATAGCCGAGAGGGATTTAAGCAATCTGGGCGTGACCTGTATTATCTGTGAGAACACCAGACTTGCGCTCGCTAAGGCCGCCGCTAATTTCTACGGCCATCCCGAAAAGAAGTTCAGGCTTATAGGAGTCACAGGAACCAACGGAAAGACAACAACAACATATCTTATTAAGTCCGTGCTTGAATCTATGGGAAGAAGAGTGGGTCTGATCGGAACAAATCAGAATATGATAGGTGCCGAGGTTATTCCGTCAAAGCACACCACTCCCGATGCCCTTGAGCTTATGCAGCTGTTTTCAAAAATGGCTGAAAAGGGTGCCGAATATGTTGTGATGGAGGTATCTTCACACTCGCTGGCGCTTGACAGGGTTACCGCCTGCAGATTTGATGTCGGCGCTTTCACCAATATCACACAGGATCACCTTGATTTCCATAAAACGATGGAGAAATACCTTGAAGCGAAGGGAATCCTCTTTACTATATCAAAAGCAGGGGTGATAAACCGTGATGACAGCGGCTCAGATTACCTTCTTAAAACATCAACCTGTGACAAGGTTCTGACATACGGAGCGGAAAACGACTGTGACCTTCGTGCGTCTGAGATTGTGCTTTCGGAAAAGGGTGTTCACTTCAATGTGAGCTTTAAAAACGAAAAATATGAGGTTGCGCTCGGAATCCCGGGAATGTTCTCGGTTTATAATGCGCTTACCGCTCTCGGCTGCCTTGCGGCGGTCGGAATACCGATGGCCGAGGCTGTCGAAGCGCTTAAAAGCGCAAGGGGCGTAAAGGGCAGAGTTGAGGTCGTTGAAACCGGAAGAGATTTCAGCGTGATAATTGATTATGCACATACCCCCGACGGACTTTATAACGTTATTCGCACAATTCGCGGCTTCTGTAAGGGAAGAATAATAACCGTGTTCGGCTGCGGCGGAGACAGAGATGTGACAAAGAGACCTAAGATGGGCAGGATTGCGGCTGAGCTTTCGGATTATTGTGTTGTTACCAGCGATAACCCGAGAAGTGAGGACCCCGAAAAAATCATAGCGGACGTTGTGGTCGGTGTCAAGGAAGGAAAGTGTGACTATACAGTGGTGACAAACCGCTTTGAGGCTATTGAGTTTGCTCTTGATTACGCGAAAAAGGACGATGTGGTGCTTCTTGCCGGAAAGGGTCACGAGACGTATCAGATTCTTAAAGACAGAACCATTGATTTTGATGAAAGAGAAATTGTTCATAAATTATTGAATATTCAAGGAGAGAATTAATCTCCGGAAGGATTGAAAAGCTATGGAGAGTATATTTACGGTTAAAAGAGCCGCTTCGGCGATAAGCGGAGAGATGATAAACTGTGACGGCTGTGAGGATAAGCTTATATCGGCGGTTTCTACCGATACGCGTACAATCAGCGATGGGGCGGTGTTCTTCGCTTTAAAGGGCGAAAATTCCGACGGCCATCGATATGTCAAGGCCGCGATGGAAGCCGGCGCGGTGTGCTGTGTGGTTGATGATATGACAAACGTTCCCGACGGACTTGCCGTAATAAAGGTTGAAAGCACAAACCGGGCGCTTCTTGATTTGGCGGGCGCATACAGAAGAGAAATGAAGATTCCGGTTGTGGCAATAACCGGAAGCGTAGGAAAGACCTCAACGAGAGGGATGATTGCAAGCGTCCTGTCACAGAAGTATAAGACCCTTGCTACGGAGGGAAATTTCAATAATGAAATCGGTGTGCCGCATACGCTTTTCAGATTAAATAAAAGCCATGAAATCGCCGTAATAGAGATGGGAATGAACCACTTCGGCGAGCTTTCGCGCATTACCGCAGCGGCACGGCCCGAGACGGCAGTTATCACCAACGTCGGCGAAGCGCATATAGAAAACCTCGGAAGCCGCGAGGGAATTCTCAGGGCGAAGCTTGAAATATTAGAGGGCCTGCCGCATGACGGAACTGTTATACTCTGCGGCGACAACGATATGCTTTGGAGTGTGAACGGTCAGCTTGATTTTGAGACGCTCTACTTCGGAACAGAAAATACCAAATGCGATTTGGTTGCCGAGAATATAAAGACCTATGCTGACGGAAGCGAATTTACCTTCAAATACGAAGAAAACGAATATAAGGTTAATATTTCGATACCCGGTGCACATCATATTTATAATGCACTGGCGGCGGTTTTGGTCGGTGTTAAATATAATGTTCCGATGAAGGAAATTATAACCGGTATCAGGGAATTCGTGCCTGACGGAATGAGACAAAAGGCAGTTAAAATGGGTGATTATACAGTTATTATGGATTGTTATAATGCCAACCCCACATCTATGAGGTCGGGACTTGAGGTGCTGTCTCTTTCAAATGACGGAGAGCGAAAGGTCGCGTGTCTCGGTGATATGATGGAGCTCGGAACGATTTCGCCCGATGCACACCGCGGTGTGGGAAGAGCCGTGTATGATTACGGAACAGACTGTCTTGTAACCGTCGGCGAAAGGGCAAGGCTCATAGCCGAAGGCGCAAAAGAGGCGGGGATGAATCCTGAAAATATACATTCTTTTGATACGGTTGAACAGCTTTGTGATAAGCTATATGATATTTTAAGACCCGGTGACGTAATGCTTTTAAAAGCGTCGCGGAGTATGCGGCTTGAACGCATCGCCGAGTTTATGGAAAATAAATAAAAATGAAATATGAATTAACATAAGTGGAAGGCGTGGGAGTTTATGTATTATACATTTTTTGGTGTGATAGGCGCATTTATAATAGCGGCTTTGCTGGGAAAGATAATGATTCCGGTATTACACCGTCTTAAGTTCGGACAGGAGATACGTGAGGAAGGACCGAAATGGCATGCCAAAAAGTCGGGAACACCGACTATGGGCGGCCTTATCTTCATCGGCTCTACTATTATTATGACAGCGGTGTGCTATTTAACCGGAATTTGGTCGGGAATGGATATTCCTGTGGGAAAAGAAATATTTATGCTTTTGGTTATTTCGATTGCATACGGGATAATCGGTTTTATAGACGATTATATAAAAGTAATACTTAAAAGAAATCTCGGACTGACAGCAAAACAGAAGTTTTTGCTTCAGACGATAGTCGCTGTTGCCTTTGTATGCTGGGCGGTATACGGCGAGGGAATTTCGCCGGTTGTAAGGATTCCGTTCACATCGATAGAGGTGAATATAGGAATAGCGTTTATTCCGTTTGCGGCTTTGGTTATTCTTGCAACGGTCAACAGCGTAAATTTAACCGACGGACTTGACGGACTGGCAACCTGTGTTACAATAGTTGTTGCGCTTTTCTTCACGTTGTTTGCCGATTCGGGCAGGTTTCCGAATCAAGCTGTTGCGCTTTTCGCATCTATAATAGTGGGCGGACTTCTCGGCTTTCTGCTCTATAACAGGTACCCGGCAAAGGTGTTTATGGGCGATACAGGCTCGCTGTTTCTGGGCGGTGCCGTATGCGGTATGGCGATTTTGCTGGAACAGCCGCTTGCGCTTTTAATAGTCGGATTTGTCTATGTTATGGAATCCCTTTCAGTTATACTTCAGGTTATTTCATATAAGACAACTGGTAAGAGAATTTTTAAGATGAGCCCCATTCATCATCACTTTGAGATGTGTGGCTGGAAGGAGACCAAGATTGTTGCGGTTTTCGCATTGGTGACGGTGCTGGTGTGCGGACTGATGTACTTCTTCGGATAATAAATTAGGAGGATTCTGTATGGACGGCAGAGATTATTACAACAGACAAAATCCGCGGGCGCGAAGCGCTTCTTCAAGCGGACACAGAAAGGCTAAAGCCTCGCACGACAGTGTGGCGGAAAAATTCAGAGGATGGCTGAAACCTGTTAAAGGAGCACCCGACTATATCTTTCTTGCGGTTGTATTACTCTTGGTGGCATACGGAATAATTATGCTGTTCAGCGCAAGCAGCGCAAAAGCGTATGCGACATACAATAACGCGTTTTTCTTTGTGAAGAGACAGGCGGGCTGGATTGTGGTTGGCGGTTTCGCTATGCTTATTACCTCTAAGATTGACTATCACAGATACGGCGGAAAAATCAACGGAACAGTGAGTGTCGCCGGAGCGTTTTATGTTATAACCGGCATACTTCTTTTGCTTGTTATTTCCGGACTCGGAACGACGGTAAACGGCGCGACACGCTGGCTTTTCGGCTTTCAACCGTCAGAGCTTGCGAAAATAGCAATAATTATACTGTTTGCATACAGTCTCAGCAGAGATTTGGGCCAGAAAAACCTTAAACATTTCGGCACCGGACTTTTCAGCTATATGCTTATATTCGGCGTTTATGTTGCGCTTCTTGCTCTTGAACCTCACTTTTCATGTGTAATACTTATATTTCTGACAATAGTAATTATGCTTTTTGTCGCGGGGGTACCGCTGAAGCATTTCGGAATGTGTGCGATTCCCGTTGCCTTGGGCGTTATAGGTCTTGTCATAATAGAGCCGTACCGTATGGCGAGAGTGACAAGCTTTTTAAATCCGTTTGCCGACAAACAGGGAGACGGCTGGCAGATAGTTCAGTCGCTTTATGCAATCGGTTCGGGCGGAATTTTCGGTGTCGGCCTCGGTCAGAGCCGACAGAAGTATCAATCTCTCCCGGAACCCCACAATGACTTTATTTTCTCGGTTCTATGCGAGGAATTGGGACTGATAGGAGCGATTTTGCTTGTGGCACTGTTTATGGTTCTGCTTATCAGAGGTATTAAAATAGCAATGAAGGCGCCGGATTTGTTCGGTATGCTTTTGGTCGTGGGAATTGTAGGGATTGTGTGCCTTCAAGCGGCAATTAACATAGCGGTTGTAACCGCCTCGATACCTGTTACCGGTATGCCGCTGCCGTTCTTCAGCTATGGCGGAACGGCGCTTGCCATAACAATGGCGGAGATGGGAATTGTTCTGAACGTGTCGCGGCAGGCAAAATTGCCGATTTAAGGGGGATTTCATAAATGAAAGTATTGTTTTCGGGCGGCGGTACAGCAGGGCATATAAACCCCGCACTTGCAATAGCCAATCATTTAAAGGATGTCTGCGGTGAGCTTGAAGCGCATTTCGTCGGTACGGCAGAGGGTCTTGAGGTCGGCTTGATTCCGCGAAGCGGGTATCCGCTTGATTTAATAAAAGTTCACGGCTTTGAGCGGAAGCTCAGTTTCGGCACATTTAAGACCGCTTTTGAGCTTCCTGCGGCGGTTGCCGCTTCAAAGAGGATAATAAAGAAGTTTAAACCCGATATTGTTGTTGGAACGGGAGGATACGTGTGCGGACCGGTGCTTTATGCGGCGGCCAAAATGAAGATTCCCACATTTGTCCATGAATCAAATGCCTTTCCGGGCATCACGGTAAAAATCCTTTCAAAGTACGTAGACGAGGTCGCGATAGGAATAGACGCGGCGAGGAAGTACCTTCCCAATGCGAAAAAGGTTGTTCATACCGGAAACCCCGTCAGACCGGAAATACTGAACGTCGATTCCTTTGCGGCGAGGAGAAGGCTCAGATTAGATTCGCGGCCGTTTATAGTTATTTTCGGCGGTAGTCTCGGGGCAAGAGATTTTAATGCGGCGATGGCCGACTGGATTTGCAGTGTTGCCAAAAGCGGAAAATACAATATTTTGATGGGAACGGGAAAGCTGAATCAGTATGAAAAGGTGATGAAGCGGTTCTTGGACAGCGGAATAAACCTCAATGACTTTCCGGATATTAAGGTGAGCGAATACATATATGATATGGATATAGCAATGAATGCGGCGGATTTGGTCGTGTCAAGAGCGGGGGCAAGCACCCTTGCCGAGCTGACCGCAATAGGAAAGCCGGCGGTTCTTGTTCCATCGCCGTATGTGACGGATAATCATCAGGAGCATAACGCGAGAGCCATAGAAAGCGGCGGCGGTGCGAGGGTGATTCTCGAAAGTGAGCTGAATGTCGAAAAAATAGACAGTGTTATTCGTGAAATCACGGATAACCCGGCGAAGCTTGCCGAGATGCGGCGGGCATCGGCGGAGATGGGAGTTCCCGATTCGGCGGATATAATCAGCCGCGAAATTTTAAACTTGGTTAACTAATGCACAAAACTTAAAATGTTTCATATATCAATAGTACAGACGTCTGGATATTTTATATGAAACGGAGGCAGAACGGTGTGTGAACTTGTGATAAGCGGCAGAAGATGTCTCTGCGGAGAGGTTGACATACAGGGAAGCAAAAATGCCGCCCTTCCTATTTTGGCGGCAACTCTGCTGACGGATAAGGAGTGTGTTATACATAATTGCCCTCAAATCACCGATGTGAAAGCGGCGGTTGAAATTTTAAGGGGGCTTGGCGCAAGGGTCAGCGTGGACGAAAATACCGTCTGCGTCTGCGCCGCAAATATCGATTCAAACGTTATACCAAAAAAGCTGATGGAAAGAATGCGCTCGTCCGTAATGTTCCTCGGGGCGGTTCTGGGCAGAGCCGGCGAGGCAATTATCTGCCGCCCGGGAGGGTGCAGGCTCGGTGACAGACCGATAGATATGCACATAGGTTCTCTGAGAAAGCTCGGAGCAAAAATCGAGGAGGCGGGCGACTGTATAGTATGTCATCTGACAGAGACAAAGTCCGAAAATATTACGCTTCTTTATCCCAGTGTGGGTGCGACCGAAAATATTATGCTTATGTGTGCGGCCTCGGGCAGTTCGGTGAGAATATTTAATGCAGCGAGAGAACCCGAGATTGTGGACTTGCAGAATTTTTTAAATCTTATGGGCGCACGCATCTGCGGTGCGGGTACCGACTGTATCATAATCAGGCCCGCGGCAAAATTCGGCGGAGCCGAATACACGGTTATGCCCGACAGAATTGTTGCGTCAACATATTCATGTGCGGTTTCTGCCTGCGGCGGCGAGGCTTATTTAAGAGGAGCCGAGAGCGAGCATATGAGGCTTGTGCTTGAAGTATTAAAACAGATAGGAACAGAGGTTATTAAGGAGGACGGAGGGATAAGAGTTGCGGCGTTCGGCAGGCCTAAACCGCTTGATATGATAAAAACGCTGCCTTATCCCGGATTCCCCACGGATGTTCAGCCGCTTCTCAGCGCGGCACTCACAACTGCCGACGGAGAGTCAAGAGTATGCGAAACCATTTTCGACAGTCGCTTCGGTTACGCCGAGGAACTGAAAAAAATGGGTGCGTTAATCAGCGGCGACAGTCATAAGATAGAGATTAAGGGTGTTCCGGCCTTGCATGGGGCAAATGTTGAAGCGAAAGACTTGCGCGGCGGTGCGGCTTTGGTTATTGCCGCGGCGGCGGCTGAAGGAATAACGGTTGTCTCAAACGTGGAATATATAAACCGCGGATATGAGAACATCGAAAGAGATTTAACCCGATTGGGTGCGGATATTTTAAGAATTTGACGAGCGGCGTTTTACAATGCCTTATGGCATTGTAAAACGCAGAAATACAAACCGAAGACAGAGGTGAACATAATGGATAACTCTAATAATAAAATGAACAGGCGGAGAAAAAAACGCGGCGGAATATCAATACGTACGGCGGCGGTGATTATGCTTCTGACAATAGGTGTTCTGTTCGGTGTAATGCTGATGATACCCGCATTTAATATAACAGAGGTGTATTGTGAGGGCGAGAGCCTTATATCGAACGAGGACATCATAACCACAGCAAACATAAAAAACGGAACGAATATACTTCTTGCCAACGTCGGTGCGGCAAGGCGGTCGATTCAGAAAATGCCTATGGTTAAAAATGTTAAGATTCGCAGAGTTTTTCCGAATAAGATTTGCATTTCGGTTGAGACAAGGACCCCTGCGGCATATGTTATGACGGGCGGCGGCTGTGTTTTGATTGACTGTGACGGAACGGTGCTTGAAAACACGCCGCCTGAAAAGTCGGCTCAGATAATCGAAAGGAATACACCTAAGTTTGATGTTCAAACAGACAACACCGAAAATTCGGACAAGTCTGATTCAAATAATTCAAATAAAAACAACAGTACTGACAACGGCGATAAAAACAGTGACAAAAACAGTGACAAAAACAGTGGAAACAACGGTAATAAAAACGGTGATGATACCGATAATGACAGTGCCAAAAACAGTGATAGCAATAATAAAGACAGCTCAAACAGCAATAATGGTGATAATAATAGCAAGGACAACAATAATAAAGATAGCAAAGCCGAAAACAACGGTGTGAATTCGGCAAACCCGGAAGAGGAGGATAATGGATTTTCCGTTCCGCTTACAGCCGGACTTGAACTCAATAATAAGGATGAGGGTAAGGTGGCTCAAGCCGATGACAGCAGGAAACTTGATAAGCTTCTTGAAATGTGTAATACTCTGAACGATGCGGGGCTTTTGAACCGTTCGACTTATATCGACCTCACTGATTTGGGTGATGTATCTATGGTGATTGAAAATAGACTTGATATTAAGCTTGGAGTTCCGGATAATATGGAGTATCGGGCTAAGTTCCTTGCTGAGACGATTAATACAAAAATCTCTTCAACTGAGGTGCTGATTCTCGACTATACGGGAAATGATATATATGCAAGGCCTCATGAGGACGGAAAGGACAGAGTGAACAAAAAATTCCGCAAGAGCGAGGAAGATAAGAACAAAAGCAAAAATGACAATAAATCCGGAAGTGATTCGTCAAACGGCGAAGGCAGCACAGATAATTCAAAAAAGCAGAATCAAGACAGCAGCGGAACAACCCAAAAATCAGATTCCGGTAATGACAATTCATCAACCCGAAAAAAATCGGATTCCGAAAGCAGTGGTTCTCAAAATTCCGCAAATAATGCCGCTCGTGATACGGAACTGTAAAATTTGTGTAACATAATTGTAATTTTATTTTAAAAAGTTTAAAAATTATCTTTACAAAATAAAATTTCGTGGTATAATATAAGATATAATAGAAATGAGTATAATATAAATTCGTGTGTGCGGAGGATTGGCGCACGGCGGGTATATATTTATGGCGGTTTTCGGACAGGCTTTGAAACATCTTAATTTCGGACAAACCGCATATTACAGTAAGGAGGAAAATACAGTGTTCCAGTTTGATACAGAAAACACTAACCCCGCACAGATTAAGGTTGTAGGTGTGGGCGGCGGCGGTAATAATGCCGTGAACAGAATGATTGAGGCAGAAGTTAAGTGTGTTGAATTCATTGCCATAAACACCGATAAGCAGGATTTAACGCTTTCTGCGGCATCGCAGAAGATTCAGATAGGTGAAAAGATTACCAAGGGTCTCGGTGCGGGTGCCGTTCCCGAAATCGGAAAAAAGGCGGCCGAAGAGAGCCGCGATGAGATTGCACAGGCAATCAAGGGTGCTGATATGGTGTTTGTTACTGCCGGCATGGGCGGCGGAACGGGTACCGGTGCCGCTCCGATTGTTGCTGAGGTCGCTAAAGAGATGGGCGTTCTTACCGTGGGTATTGTTACAAAGCCTTTCTGGTTTGAGGGCAAGGTTCGTCAGAAGAACAGCGATGAGGGTATTAAAAACCTTATGAATTCGGTTGACACCCTGGTTGTTATTCCTAATGATAAGCTCCTTGAAGTGGCGGAGAACAGAACACCGCTGACCGAATCCTTCCGTATGGCGGATGATATATTAAGACAGGGCGTACAGGGTATTTCAGACCTTATTTCACGTCCGGGTCTTATCAGTCTTGACTTTGCGGACATCAAGACAATTATGAAAGATACCGGCTTTGCTCATATGGGTATCGGCCGTGCGAGCGGTGAGACCCGTGCGGAGGAGGCTGCTAAAAAGGCTATACATAGTCCTCTGCTCGAAACAACAATCGAAGGCGCAAAGGGTGTTATTCTCAATGTTACCGGCGGTGCAGACCTCGGTATTCTCGAAGTTAAAACTGCGGCTGAGCTTGTTGAAGAGGCTGCTGATAAGGATGCAAACATCATTATCGGTGCTATCGTGGATGAGAGCCTCGGCGACGAAATTCAGATTACCGTTATTGCTACCGGATTTAAGGGTAATGCACCCGACCAGGGGGAAGAAAATTCTTTTGACAGCTTCCTCAGCAGGTTTGCAAACGGAGGTGCGTCAAAGGGTAATGCTACAGCATCTCCTGCCGGCGGCGCACGCTCGGCGGGCGGCACAAATGCCGAAACGGCAAAGACGTCATCGGGGGCATTTACCAGATTCTCTGACGATGATATTGATGTTCCGGTTTTCTTGCGTAAGAACAGATAAACAGAGTTTTTCTCAAATGCTCCCTTTATGGGAGCATTTTTTGAGTGAACCGATAAATAAGGGGGCGAAAGCTTGAAAGAGTTGATTGACAGACTATATTCGGCGGGGGATTTAAGCGACGGTGAGATTCTTATGCTTATCAGCGGTGAGTATGACGAAAAATATTTTTTTGAGTCCGCCGACAAGGTCAGACGAAAATACTATGGAACAGGTGTATACCTCCGCGGTCTTATAGAGATTTCGAATTACTGTAAAAATGATTGCCTATATTGCGGAATCCGCCGGAGTAATGATAAGGCGGTCAGGTATAGGCTGTCGGAAAATGATATTTTGTCATGCTGTGACAACGGTTATGAGCTCGGCTTCCGAACCTTTGTTCTCCAGGGGGGAGAGGACGCATATTATACAGATGATATAATGTGTCAAATAATAAAAAAAATCAAGGATAAATACCCCGATTGTGCGGTCACTCTGTCGCTCGGCGAGAGAAGCCTTGAAAGCTATAAAAAAATGTTTTCAGCCGGCGCTGATAGGTACCTGCTTCGGCACGAAACGGCTGATTTTGAACATTACGGCCGGCTTCATCCCGACGGTATGAGCGCCGAAAACAGACAGAGGTGTCTGTTTGAGCTAAAAAGGATAGGGTATCAAACAGGAAGCGGGTTTATGGTCGGTTCTCCTTATCAGACGGATGAAAATTTGGTTGAAGATTTGAGGTTTTTACAGAAGCTTCAGCCGGAAATGATTGGCATAGGCCCGTATATAACCCATAGGGACACGCCGTTTTTCGAATTCCCGTCGGGAACGCTTAAAAAGACGCTTCGGCTTGTTGCCCTGCTTAGACTGATGTTCCCGATGGCACTTATCCCCGCGACCACAGCGCTCGGAACAATAGCTCCGAACGGACGTGAACTTGGACTTTGCGCCGGGGCAAACGTTGTGATGCCGAACCTTTCGCCGGTGAGGACGCGGAAACTCTATGACCTGTATGATAATAAAATCTGTACGGGCGAGGAAGCGGCGGAGTGCCGAGGATGTCTCCAAAGGCGCATTGAGTCGGTCGGATATGAGATAATATGCGGCCGCGGCGATGCAATAACCCGAAAAATTGCGCAGAATTGAGTAAAAACACTTGACAAATCGGATTTTAGGTGGTATACTTTTAATATAACATAATAGGATACGGCTGAGAGTGAGGAATTTCCTCACTCTTTTGGTTTGTATATCAAATATATTATTTCAAAGTAAACGGCATGTAACGCCTGTCTAAAAGGAGGGAGAGTATGGCTCTTTCTAAAACTGAGAGTACGGTTTTTGCGCTGGCTGAGGATATTGCTAAAGCAAACGGCTGTTATATTTATGATGTTGAGTTTGTGAAAGAGGGCGGAATGTACTTTCTGCGTGTATACGCGGATTGTGACGGAGGGACTGACCTTGATAAATGTGAGGTAATCAGCCGTGCGCTCAGCGATAAGCTTGATGAAGCCGACCCGATTTCACAGAATTATTATCTTGAGGTTTCGTCTCCCGGAATCGAAAGAAAGTTAAAGCGACGAGAACACTTTGATAGGTATATCGGCGAAAAGATAGATATAGGTCTATATAGGCCGATAAACGGAAGTAAACAGCTTTCGGGTGAGCTTGTCGGATATGACGGCACAAATATTACGGCCGAGGTGAACGGTGAGAAGCTTACGCTTCCGCAGAAGGAAACAACCTATGTGAAGCTTCACTTTGATTTTTAGAATAACGCAGTATATACTGCTTGGAAAGGATGATTAAAAAAATGAGTTCAGAATTGTTTGATTCACTGGCATTGATTGAAGAAGAGAAAGGGATAAGCCGCGAGGTAGTTCTTGACGCACTTGAGGGCGCACTTATTTCGGCATATAAAAAGCACTTTGGTGCGGTACATGATATAGGCGTTGTGTTTGATGAGGAATCGGGTGCGATTCGTATTATTGCCCGCAAGAAGGTGGTAGAAGAGGTAGAGGATAAGGAATCGGAAATCTCTGTTGATGAGGCAAAGCGCATCAACAGCAAGTATGAGGTTGGCGACACGGTTGAAATTGAGGTGACACCGGCATCATTCGGAAGAATAGCCGCACAGACAGCGCGCCAGGTTGTTCTTCAGAGAATTCACGAGGCTGAGCGTGAGAAAATGGTAAGCGAATATTCGGACAGAGAAAACGATATTGCGACCGCGGTTGTCAGAAAAATCGAGAAGAGAAATGTCCTTCTTGAAATCGAAAATACCGAATCGGTGCTTATGCCGAACGAACAGGTTCGCGCAGACCATTATAAGGTGGGCGAACGTTATAAGGTGTTCGTTGTTGAGGTTGCTGAATCGGTTAAGGGCGTGCATCTTGTTGTTTCGCGGTCACATCCGGGACTTGTGCGTAGATTGTTTGAGCTTGAGGTTCCCGAAATCGGTCAGGGAATAATCGAGGTTAAGGCTCTTTCGCGTGAGGCGGGGTCAAGAAGTAAAATCGCGGTTTACTCGGCTCTTGAAAATGTTGACCCGGTGGGAACCTGTATAGGCCCTAAGGGAATGAGAGTTCAGGCCGTTATAAATGAGCTTCGCGGTGAAAAAATCGATATAATCAAGTACAGCGATAATCCGGCTGAATATGTTTCAAACGCACTCAGCCCGGCAGAGGTTCTCTCTATCGATGTTGATGAGGATAAAAAGATGTGCACCGTAGTTGTACCCGAGGATCAGCTTTCGCTTGCAATCGGAAGAGAGGGTCAGAATGTTCGTCTTGCGGCGAGACTGACCGGCTGGAAGATTGATATTTCGGCAAAGCCCAAGGAAGAGACACCGGAGCCAGAGGAAAATATAATACCGCAGGGCGTTCTTGACTCGCTTAAGTCAGAGGAGAACGATTAATGACTGTTTGGAGAATGTGCGCTGTTTGCAGAACCAAACGGCCTAAAAATGAACTTTTACGAATAGTTAAAAGTCCGGACGGAAATATTTATATTGATGAAAGCGGTAAATCCGACGGCAGAGGAATGTATATATGCAGAGACGCCGGTTGTCTTAAAAATGCCGCAAGGCGGCGTGCTGTTGAGCGTTCGTTTAAGCTGTCATCGGACGGTATAGGCGATATATATGATGAAATAAAAAAGCTTATTGCGCCGGGCGGTGATGAAAAATGACGGAGGAAAACAGCGATATACAGAAAAGGTTTAAAGGGCTTATATCCTTAGCGATGAAGGCCGGAAGGCTTGAAATCGGCGAAGGCCGCGCGCAGGATGCAATCCGCGGCGGAAAGGCATATCTGATTATTGTGTCTGAGGACGCATCGGACAATACCAAAAAGAAGTTTAAAGATATGGCGGCTTTCAGAAAGCTCCCTATTATACTTACGTCAAACCGGGATGAGTTGGGCAGGACTGTCGGACGGAATTTTGCGGTTACTATGGCTGTGACGGATAAAGGTCTTGCGGAAGGGTTAAAAAAGCTGATAGATAAATAACCGCGGGGTATGAAGTTGTGCAGGAAAGGATGGATTAATATATGGAAAAAATCAGAGCGTATGAACTCTCTAAAGCGTTTGGTTTCCCGAGTAAGGAAATCGTTAAGGTTCTTCACGATTATGAGGTGTCGGGAAAGAACCATATGAGCGCTCTTACCGAGTATGAACTGGATGTAATCTTTGAATATTATACGCAGAAGAATCAGGTTAAAGATTTTTCGATGTATGATAAAGAAAAGGTTGAAAAAGAGGAAGAAGCCGAAAAACAAGACGACACCGAGGTTAAGGAAGAACCGACCGAGGAAGAAGCGGCTATGGAAGTAGGCCGCAAGGTCAGAATGGTGGATACGCGTGTAAACACGGTTGATCTTGACAGAATAGACGATGAAAAGATTGAAGAGCTTATCCCGGATAATGTAAAGCAGGGAACAAAAAAGCAGAAGATTAATCAGAAAAAGAAGAATAAGCAGCTTGGCACAAAACAGAAGCGCGCGCCTGAAGAGACCTTAAAGAAAAAAGAGAAGAAGGATAAAAAGGAAGAAAAGGTTCATGTTCTTATTCCGGACGAAATCACGGTCGGACAGCTTGCGGAGAGAATGAAGCGTCCGGCAACCGAGATTATAAAAAAACTTATGCTTTTAGGAATAATGGCGTCGGTTAATGAGACAATAGATTTTGACACCGCTTCGCTTATAGTTGAAGAACTCGGAGGAACCTTTGAAAAGGAAATAATTCTGACCGAAGAGGATAAACTGTTTAATGATGTTCCGGACAGTCCCGAACAGCTTAAACCGCGTTCTCCTGTTGTTGTTGTAATGGGTCATGTCGACCACGGTAAGACATCGCTTCTTGACTCTATCAGAAACACAAACGTTACTGACGGCGAGTTCGGCGGAATCACACAGCACATCGGTGCTCACCGCGTAAGAGTGGGTGACAAGAAGATTACCTTCCTTGATACGCCGGGTCACGAGGCGTTTACGGCTATGCGTGCGAGAGGTGCGATGGTTACGGATATAGCAATACTTGTTGTTGCGGCGGATGACGGAATTATGCCACAGACAATAGAGGCGATTAACCACGCAAGAGCGGCAGAGGTATCGATTATTGTTGCTATAAATAAGATTGATAAAGAGGGCGCAAACCCCGACAGAGTTAAACAAGAGCTTACCGAACAGGGTCTTGTTCCGGAGGAATGGGGCGGCGACACCATCTGTGTTGAGGTTTCGGCCAAGAAGGGTACTAATATTGATAAGCTTCTTGAGATGGTTCTTCTTGTTGCTGAAATGCGCGAGCTAAAGGCAAACCCCGACCGTCCGGCTAAGGGAACGGTCATCGAGTCAAAGCTGGATAAGGGAAGAGGTCCTGTCGCGACAGTTCTTGTTCAGAACGGTACACTCAGGGTCGGCGATATAGTTGTTGCCGGTACGGCGGTAGGTCACGTTCGTGCGATGAATGACGATAAGGGCCGCTCGGTTAAAAAAGCAGGTCCGTCAATTCCGGTAGAGATTCTCGGCCTTTCAGAGGTTCCTGAAGGCGGAGATACCTTCTACGCGGTGGATGACGAGCGTAAGGCGCGTGAGGTTGTTGAAAACCGAAAGTTCAAGGAGAAGCAGAGCAAACAGCAGAAGGCGTCGGCTATCTCGCTTGACAATCTCTTTGAGCATATTGAATCGGGTAAGATGAAAGACCTTAACATAATTGTTAAGGCTGATGTTCAGGGAAGCGTTGAGGCCGTTACTCAGTCGCTTACACGTATATCAAATGATGAGGTTCGTGTAAACGTAATTCACGGTGCGGTAGGAGCGGTAACTGAGTCGGATGTTATGCTAGCTTCCGCTTCGGGCGCGATTATCGTCGGATTTAACGTCCGTCCGACCCCGGGGGCAGCCACGGCTGCCGAGAACGATGAGGTTGACATAAGACTCTATAGAGTTATCTATGATGCGATTGAGGATATAGAGAAGGCTCTTAAGGGTATGCTTGAGCCGACCTTCCGCGAGGCTGTTACGGGTCACGCCGAGATCAGAACGACCTTCCGTGTTTCGGGTGTCGGAACAATCGGCGGTGCTTATGTCACCGACGGTAAGATTCTGAGAAGCAGTAAGGTCAGAGTTGTCCGCGACGGTATAGTTATCCACGAGGGTGAGCTTGGCTCACTGAAACGTTTTAAGGATGATGTTAAAGAGGTTGCGAGCGGATACGAATGCGGTCTCAGTATTGATAAGTTTAATGATATTAAAGACGGAGACGTTGTAGAAGCATATGTAATGGAACAGGTAGAGGTTTAGGAGAGTGAGGCAAAATGGCAAATTACAGCAGAACCGACAGAATTTCAGAGGAGGTCAAGAGAGAGCTTAGCGCGGTTATTCGCGAGCTTAAGGATCCCAGGCTTCCGATTATGACTTCTGTTGTCAGCGTGAGGGTTACTAAAGATTTGAAATTTGCAAAAGCTTATATAAGTGTGATGGGTGATGAGACGGTGAAAAGCGGTGCGCTTGCCGCCCTAAAGAGCGCAAGCGGATTTATCCGCCGCGAGATAGGGCACAGGCTTAATCTCAGAAACACGCCGGAATTCACCTTTACCATCGATGATTCTATAGAATACGGCGCACACATTAACGAAATACTCAAGGAACTATAGGTTCTATGCCTATACGATTCCGTATAGGCATAGAAATTAACGAGGACAGTGTTATGTTTGAAAAAATTATTGAAAAAATAAATTCCGCTCAGCGCATCGGACTTTTTGCACATGTCAATCCTGACGGGGACGCACTCGGAAGTATGTATTCGCTAAAGAATGTTCTTGCCTCAATGGGCAAGAACGGCGAGGTTTTCCTGTGCGGAAAGGCGGAGTCAAGCGTTTTTAACTTGATTTATGACGGTGAAACTCCGAAATGTGAGCCTGAGGACTGTGATCTTCTGATTGCACTTGACAGCTCAGACATAGACCGTCTCGGAGAGTGGAAGGAAGCCTTTTCGGCACATTCCAATACCGCGGCGATTGACCATCATATCACTCATATAAAATATGCGAATGAAACGGTGGTGGAGGATATTTCTTCAAATTGCGAACTGCTCTGCGGGATGTATAAGGAAATGAGCGCGAACATTTCGGAAAAAACCGCGACAGACCTATACATAGGAATCGCAACCGATACAGGAAGCTTTAAATATTCGTCAGTAACGGGAGATACGCATCGCGCCGCGGCATGGCTTATCGAAAAAGGAGCGCGATTCGACTATGTCAGCAAGAAAATTTTTGACACAAAATCGAAGGAATACTTTGAGATATTGCGGCTTGCCATATCAAAAATAAAATATTATGCCGGGGGCAGGATTGCGTATCTTTGCCTTGAGGGCGAGGATTTTGCCCGCTGCGGCATTGAAGAAGCTGACGCGAATGCCGTTGTATCACTTCCCGGAAGTGTCGAGGGCGTTGAGGCGAGCATCTATGTAAGAAGGCGAGGCGAGGATGAGTATAAGGTTAGCCTTAGGTCATCCGGATATGTGGATGTGGCGAGGATAGCGCTTGGCTTCGGAGGCGGCGGCCATGTTAAGGCGGCAGGGTTTTCGCTGACAGGAAGCGAATTTGACAGCGGAGTGAAAGACTTAATTTCACGAATTTCAGAACAGTTGGAGCAGAAATGAACGGAATAATCAATATAAATAAGCCGCTTGGTATGACGTCCCACGATGTTGTCGGACGGCTGAGAAGAATTTTGGGAATAAAAAAGATAGGCCACACCGGAACCCTCGACCCCGACGCGAGCGGGGTGCTTCCTATGTGCATAGGCCGTGCAACAAAAACGGCTGATATGCTGACGGCTCAGAATAAACAGTATATAGCAGAGGTGACGCTGGGGAGTGCGACAACTACGCTTGATGCCTCGGGCGAGGTGACAGAAACGTCAGAGGTTAATGTCGATGAATGTGACATTCAAAGCGTTGTGACTGAATTTGTGGGGGATATTATGCAGATACCGCCTATGTATTCGGCAATAAAGATAGACGGAAAGCGTCTGTATGAGCTTGCACGCGAGGGTGTTGAGGTCGAGCGAAAGCCGAGACCGGTCACGATTGAAAAAATTGAGATACTCGGTATTGACCTTGAAAACAAGAAGTTTTCGATGAAGGTTGACTGTTCAAAGGGAACGTATATAAGAACCCTCTGTGATGACATAGGAAGGCGGCTGGGGTGCCTTGCACATATGTCGGCGCTTATAAGAACCCGCTCAGGCAGGTTCTGTATAGATGACGCCTATACCTTAGACGAGGTGGAAAAAATGGCAGGTGAGGGCGATATGAGCTTTCTTGTGCCTATCGACAAGGTATTTGAAGAACTTCCGAAATTGATTCTGTCAAGCAGAAGGGCAAAGCTGATGTGTAACGGTGTCAGGATTTCCGCACAGGGGATAATAGACGGTGAAGCATATCGTGTATATGACGAGAGTGGGAGCTTTCTGACAATTTCAGAGGCAGAGAACGGGCAGCTTAAAATACTAAAGACGTTTTATCAGACAAGTTAACTAACAGACAAATTGACTAATATTATAAAAGAAGGAAAGTAGCTTATGCAGATATACCGTATTGAATCAGGGCAATTAAATCTTAGACTCGGCGGAACAGCTGCAGCATTCGGCAGATTTGACGCGCTGCATCGCGGGCATATGAGCATAATCGGAAGGGCAGTCGGATACGCTGAAAAGCATGGACTTAAATCGCTTGTCTATATGTTTGAGAATGAGCCGGCCGAGGTAATCAGCGGAAGACAGGTTAAGTCTGTCAACACTGTGTCAAAGCGGCTTGAGATTCTTGAAAAAGCAGGCGTTGATATAGCTGTCGTTCAAAAATTTGACAAAACGGTTATGAATATGCCGTGTGAGAGGTTCATAAACGACTATATCCGAGAGGCATTTGACGCGAAATACATTGCGGTTGGGTTTAACTATCGTTTCGGAAGAAACGCGGAAGGCACCGCCGAGTATTTGAGAGACGAATGCCGAAAGTTCGGTACTGAAGTGTATATAGAAGAAGGAATTTCGGACTCAAGCGGCGTGATTTCAAGCACGCGGATACGAGAGCTTATAGCCGATTGCCGTGTGGACGTCGCGGCAGAGTTGATGGGAAGATACTTTTCGGTGAGCGGAATCATAGTGAGAGGACACCACATAGGAAGTGACAGACTCGGGTTTCCGACGGCGAACATTAAGTTTCCGAAGGACTGTATCGTTCCCGGATACGGGGTGTATATAACAACGGCGTGCGTTAAAGGAAGGCGCTTTCCCGCGATTACCAATGTCGGAGGAAAGCCGACACTTAATGATGGCGGAATGTTGATTGAAACGCACATATGTGGGGAGTTCGGTGACTTGTACGGAGAAAGGATAGAGATTGAATTTTGTGAATTTATTCGCGGAATCCGGAAATTTGACAGCCTTGATGACTTGGCGAATCAGCTGAAAAAAGACAGAGACAGGTCAGAAAAATTTTATATAACTAAGTATGCAGGAGGTATAACAAATGAATAATAAGGCGAAAAAAGTGTCGGCAATTCTGGCCGCGGCAATGATTGCGGCGGTTTCGTTTACCGGCTGCGGCAAGAGCGGTGAGAGCAGTACCGAGGCACCTTCATCGGTCAAGGTTGATTCAAAAACCGTGGCTGAGGTGGACGGAGTTAAGCTTGACACCGGCCTGCTTAACTATTACATTTATCAGGCGGCCGTAAACGAGGAGTATAAAGCAAACCAAAACTTCAGCGGGGATTTCTCATCGGTTAACTGGGACGAAAAAGATTCCGATGGAAAGACAAAGGGTGACAAGATAAAAGAATCGGCGCTTAAAGAGCTTATGGGTAAACAGCTTGTCGTTCAGCTCGGAAAGGATAACGGTGTTACGTTGTCGGATGATGAGAAAAATCAAGCAACCGACAGTATAGAACAGTTCAAAAATCAGTATGGCGAAGAGGCTCTTAATGCAAATATGCAGGCAATGGGTTTAAAGTCGGCCGAGGATTATCAAAAGCTATATGAGATTGAAACGCTTTACAGAAAGGTTGAAACTGATTTTGTGAAGAACAAGGATAAATATGCTTCGGTGAACCTTGAAGAATATCAGGACCCCGATCAGATTTGTGTTCAGCATATTCTCATTAAAAATGACAGTCAGAAGTATTCGGACCCAAAGGCAACGATTGATGAGGTTTTGGCACGTGCCAAGAACGGCGAGGATTTCACCGAGTTGATGAAGGAATATAACGAGGATACAGGTGAGACCGAGGGCGGATATTGCTTTGGCAGAGGTGAGATGGTTTCGGAATTTGAAAATGCGGCGTTTGCGCTGAATTATAACGAAATCAGTGACGTGGTAAAGACGGAGTATGGCTATCACATAATAAAGAGAATTACCGGTCTTGCCGAGCTTAAAAATTATTTAATTCAGGCATCAAAGATTGAGAAACAGGACAAGGTTTTAAAGGATATTTCGGTTGGTGATGTAATGAAAAATATTCAAGACGCAATGACAAAGGCGAAAGAGCTTAATTCCAAGAGCACTCAGAACGCCGAGAATACTCAAGCAGACAGCGGTAAGTAGATTGCGGCCGGGCTGATATGCCGAGGTTGACTAAAATCAAAGAACAGGAGAGATTAAAATGGCTGAAAACAAAAAAGTAAAGGTAGAAATGGAAAACGGCGGTGAATTTATTATAGAGCTTATGCCGGAATACGCACCCGAAACGGCGGCGAATTTTGAGGCTCTTGCGGCTGACGGATTCTATGACGGAGTAATTTTCCACCGCGTGATAGATGACTTTATGGCTCAGGGCGGCGACCCGACCGGAACGGGTATGGGCGGAAGCGGAAAGAATATAAAGGGAGAGTTTGCACAGAACGGCTTCCCTCAGAATACTCTTTCACATACACGCGGAGTGGTTTCGATGGCGCGGTCAATGGACCCGAATTCGGCGAGCAGCCAGTTCTTTATTTGCTATGGTGACTGCACATTCTTAGACGGTCAGTATGCGGCGTTCGGAAAGGTTACCGACGGAATGGAAACGGTTGACGATTTTCTTAAAATCGAGAGAAGAGGTCCCGAGGGCGGAACTCCCGTTGAAGAAATAAAAATTAAGAAGATGACTGTTCTGTAAGTCAAATTCGGCATTTAACGTGGCGTATTATGGCAATGTATAGTTTATCTGTGTTAGATATTGTCGCATAATGTAGTTATGTGCATTATGCACAAAAAAGTGTTGACAAGCATCGGTATCTGTGTTATAATAGAGGTATGGTTAATGTTTCTCACGTGAACCGTTGACCTAAGACTTTTAGGAGGTATTAAGATGCTAGGAAAGGTAAAATGGTTTAACGCAGAAAAAGGATTCGGATTTATCGAGACCGAAGAGGGAAAAGATGTATTTGTTCACTATTCTGCGATTGCCATGGATGGCTACAAGACACTCGAAGAGGGTGCAGAGGTTGAATTTGATGTTGTTGAGGGTGCTAAAGGACCGCAGGCTACAGATGTTAAGCGTGTGTAATCCTTTTTAAATAGCTTAAAATGAACTTAAATTAAACAATAAAACAGGCTGCCTTACGGCGGCCTGTTTTATTGTTCCGTTATTCGTGATCGTGGTCGTGGTCACAGCCACAGTCGCATTCACATTCATCAAAGTCCAGCTCGATTGTCTTGCCGCATTCGGGGCAAACGAAGTCGCCGCTTGCGATGTCATCAAGGTCATCGCCGGTGAAGTCGATTTCAGCGCCGCAGTTATCACAAACGATGGTATAAACATCGTCATCATCATCGTCATCGCCGAAAACATTTTCGCCGATAACATCGATAACATCTTCCATCTCATCAAGCTTATCAGCAACGAAAGCCTGTTCGTCATCAAGAGATTCAAGCTCGTTCGCCATATCGCTGACAAGGTTTAAAAGCTCGCCTATGAGCTTGCCCTCGGTTTTGTCTGTGTCAAGCTTAAGACCTTCGGCAAGTCCCTGAAGGTATGAAGCACGGTTTGTAAGTTCTGACATATTGTCCTCCTTTTGGCGGAAAAGCCGCCTTATTATATTTAATTAAACTCTTGCCATATATTCGCCCGTACGCGTGTCGATACGGATGGTATCGCCCTCGTTTACGAACATAGGAACAGTAATGGTAGCGCCGCTCTCAACGGTTGCGGGCTTAGTAACGTTTGTTGCTGTGTTGCCCTTAACACCGGGTTCTGTCTCGGTAACCTTAAGCTCGACAAATGTCGGCGGCTCAACCGCAAAAACGTTGCCCTTATACGAAAGAATCTTGACAGTCATATTTTCCATAACAAACTTCATAGCATCGCCGAGCTGATCCTTGCTGAGCGGAGTCTGTTCATATGTTTCCTGATCCATAAAGTAGTAAAGGCCGCCGTCCTCATAAAGGTATTCCATTTCATGTCTGTCGATGCGTGCCTGCTCAACCTTTTCTGTCGGGTTGAATGTGCGCTCTACAACTGCGCCGGTCATAACATTCTTCATTTTTGTTCTGACGAAAGCCGCGCCTTTACCCGGCTTAACGTGCTGGAACTCAACAACCTGATATACATTTCCTTCAAATTCAAATGTGAGTCCGTTTCTAAAATCACCTGCTGTTATCATCGGTGAAACCTCCTTAAAATTGTACAAATAGAATTCTTATTCTATTTTATACTAAAAATGCAAAAAAAGCAAGGTTTTTTTGTGGTTGACCGCGGAATAAGAATGTGATATACTAATTTTTGTGAAAAACCAACAATATATTTACGGAGATTAACATATTATGAATAAACGAATTATAGTAATAGGCGGTGGTGCGGCAGGGATGATTGCTGCGGGAACAGCGGCGGAACGCGGAATAAATACCGTCTTAATAGAACAGAATCGGATTTTGGGAAAGAAGCTGATGATTACCGGCAAGGGCAGGTGTAATATAACAAACGCCTGTGAGGATGTCGAAACGCTTCTTAAAAATGTTGTCAGAAACAGGCGGTTTTTGTACAGTGCCTTTTATGGTTTTGACAATATGCAGACGATTGACTTTTTTGAAAGGCTTGGCGTTCCCATAAAGGTCGAGCGCGGAGAGAGAGTTTTTCCGCAATCAGACAAGAGTGCGGATGTCACGGCCGCCCTTCGTCGGTATCTTATCGACAATAATGTCGAGATAATCCACGACCGTGTTGACGATGTCTGTTGTGATGAAGGAAGGGTTACCGGTGTCGAGTGCAAGGGGCGTGGGTTTATGCGTGCCGATTCGGTGATTATCGCGACCGGGGGAATATCATATCCTGTGACGGGCTCGACCGGGGACGGATATACCTTTGCCGAAAATCTCGGGCATACGATTACGCCGCTAAGGCCGTCGCTTGTTCCGCTGACGGTGGAGGAGGACTTGAGCGAGGTTCAGGGGCTCTCGCTTAAAAATGTTGCGATTACGGTGAAGGATAGCAGGAATAAGACAATATACAAGGACTTCGGCGAGATGATGTTTGCACATTTCGGATTAACGGGGCCGATTATTTTAAGCGCATCGGCATTTATGGACAAGCCGGAGCAATGTAAAATTCACCTCGACTTAAAACCCGCGTTAAGTGAAAAACAACTTGATGAACGTATTCTTCGGGATTTCTCAAAGAATATGAACCGCGATTTTATAAACGGCTTGGACGGACTTCTGCCAAAGGCGCTTATACCTGTGATAGTACGGCTTTCGGATATTCCGCCGCATAAAAAAATAAACTCTGTAACCGCGGCGGAACGCAAGCGGCTGACAGAGCTTATTAAAAATATTGAATTTAACGTGACGGGATTTTGCCCGCCCGAACAGGCAATAATAACCTCGGGCGGCGTTTCTGTCAAGGAAATCAACCCGTCCACAATGGAATCAAAGCTCATAGACGGTCTTTTCTTTGCGGGGGAGGTTATCGATGTCGATGCGTTGACCGGTGGGTTTAACCTACAGATAGCGTTTTCTACGGGCAGACTTGCGGGCTTGAGCTGCTGACCAGCGGCGGTATTTAAGCCGAAGGTTCGTCTGAATGGTGGATTGTAGCACGCAGAATATAATCGAAAAGCTATAGGTAATAGCCGCCGTTATCCAAAAGCGTGTGAGAATATTCTCAATATCGGCTTGCTTTAAATAGAAGTAGACAACCGTGATTACCAGACAATGAATCAGATATATGTCGTATGATGCGTCTGCTATGCTTGTGAGAAAACCCTTTCCCATACGCTCGAGCGAAATGGTCAGATTGTTTACATATATATAGAAGCCGAATATCGAGAAGATGCAGAAGAACACAACGATAATCGGTTCAAAGCTATAGCGCGATATTCCGCAAAGCTTTAAATATGAGAGTATGCAATGCGCAACAGCCAGCAAAAACCAGCCTATATAAATAACGGGTCGGCCCGCATGAATCAGCTCGGTGAACTTTTCATAGTTCAGGCCGATGTACATTCCGCTTATCCAAAATACAAGATATGATGTAAAAAACTTGTTCGTGAAGCCGGACAGGTTTTTTATTGTGTCCGCGTCCGCGGTGAATCCCGAGAGGGGATTCAAAAACGGAGTTTGTATATTCCCGAGCGAGGTCAGCGCGTTCGCCGCAAGAGCCGGAAATGACATTCTTGATATTATAGTAACAACTATAGATACAGCGATAAGCAGAGCGGCGAAAATGTTGGATTTAAGCTTGCTTATCAGTATCCAGACCGGCATGAGAATGTAAAACTGAACAATCAATATTACAAAATAAAACTGTGCCGAAATATCGCCCCAAAGTATATAATGCCCGAGTTGTTTAAGGTTGAAGCTTCCGTATGCGTCAAGCTTCAGCACATAAATAAATACAAGATAATAGACAACAACCGCGATTACATAGGGCAGGTATACCTTTAAAAATCTGCCGAGGAGGAAACGTCCGTACCTGAATTTGGATTCGGAATATTTATAGAACAGCTTTATTGCACTAGTAAAAACAAACCCGGGTACAGCAAAGCTAATCAGCCGTGTAAGAGATGAAAAGATAATTGACGCCGCACTCCATTTAGCGAAGCCGTCAACTCCCTCCGACAGCAGGTGAATAGTGATGACTGACATACATATAAAAAATTCAAATACAGATATTTCGGTAATTTTTCTTCTGACACCGCTCATTTAAGTTTATCACTCCCGAAAGTTTAGAATAATTCAACTTTTCTTTATAAGTAAAGGTATAAAGTTTAAATAGTCACAGGACACAAGCTTTAAGTTTATGCCGAGATAGTCGCCGACCGGCGCACTCGCGTGAGCCGCGGCGTGTAAATGCCCATAGATACATCGGTTTACGCCATATTCTTTCATTATGTTCAAAAAATCGGGGCGGAGACCCGGTTTGTCAATCGGCGGATAGTGCATTGCAACCAATATTTCCTCGGCACCGGTAGCCTTTGCCGCTTCAAGCGACAGGACAAGACGCTGTTTTTCACGTTCAAAAATTCGCTTGTCCTTGCTGTCGCTGTCGCTGTCGCTTGAAGGAAAGTTCCAGCCGCGCGTTCCGCAGATTGCTGTGTTGCCGTATAGATAGGCGTTGTTGCGTATGACATCTATGCTGTCAAAGCTATGCTCGGAGAGAAACTTATTCATCTTGCTGGTTGTTGCCCACCAATAGTCGTGATTTCCCTTGAGCAAAAGTTTCCTGCCTTTAAGCGAGTGGATGTATTCAAAGTCAGCGACCGCATCATCTATATACATCGCCCACGATATATCCCCCGGAACGATAACCAGATCGTCATCGCTGACGATGCTGTTCCAGGCATGGTACATTCTTTCGGTGTAGTTACTCCATTTGCTTCCGAATACGTCCATCGGTTTGTCACAGCCAAGCGACAAATGGAGGTCTGATATTGCGAAAATAGACATTCTATCATTCCCTGTAAGTTACTTTAATTTATAGCTGTCGATGATATGCTTAACCGTGTCATATGCCGGGCCGCCGATAAGCTTGCGCTGATTCACACAGGTTTCAAGTGAAATTTCGTTGTATATATCATCTTCGATAAGGTCGGAAAATTTCTTGAATTCCTCCATAGAGAGGTCATCGATAACCTTTCCGTTTTCGATGCAGTATGCAACCATTTTTCCGACAACGGCGTGTGCATCGCGGAACGGGAGACCGTGCTTGACCAGATAGTCAGCAACGTCCGTCGCATTGGTGAAACCGCCCTTTGCACCGCGAAGCATATTATCGCGTTTAATACGCATAGTAAGAAGCATTTTTGAAAATACGGGAAGGCACATTTTAACTGTGTCGATTGCGTCAAAAATCTGTTCCTTATCCTCCTGCATATCCTTATTATATGCCAGCGGAAGCCCTTTCATCATAGTGAGAAGACCCATAAGCGAGCCGTAAACCCGGCCTGTCTTTCCGCGGACAAGCTCAGCAACATCCGGGTTTTTCTTCTGCGGCATTATGCTTGAGCCGGTGCTGTATGCATCGTCCAGTTCAATAAAGCTGAACTCGTGCGAGCTCCACAGAATTATTTCCTCGGACAGCCGCGAAAGATGCATCATAATCACCGAGAGGTCAAACGCGAGTTCACAAACAAAGTCGCGGTCGGATACTCCGTCAAGGCTGTTGACCGTGACGGAATCAAAGCCAAGCTTCTTCGCCACAAATTCGCGGTCAAGAGGATATGTCGTTCCTGCAAGAGCGCCGCTTCCGAGAGGCATAACGTTTATTCGCCTGCGGCAATCGTGAAGTCTGTCACAGTCGCGGCGAAGCATTTCATAATACGCCATCAGATGATGCGCAAGCGTAATAGGCTGTGCCTTTTGCAGATGCGTATATCCGGGCATAATTGTGTCAAGATTCGCCTCGGCAATAGTTAATATAGAAGCTTTAAGCTCTTCCAAAAGGGGAAGAAGCTCGTCGACCTCGTGCCTTAAATACATTCTGACATCAAGCGCGACCTGATCGTTTCGGCTCCTTCCGGTGTGAAGACGCTTTCCCACATCACCGATGCGCGAAATAAGGATTGTTTCGATGTTCATATGTATATCCTCGGCGTCAATCTCAAACTCGACCTTGCCGTTTTCAATGTCGGTCTTAATTTCGCCGAGGGTTTTTACGATTAAAGCGGCATCGGCTTCGGGTATTATCCCTTGCCTGCCGAGCATTTCGGCGTGAGCCATACTTCCCTCAATATCCTGTGCGTACATCCTTGCATCGAAGCGGATAGAGGAATTAAAGTCATCTACAAGTGTATCAGTGGCCTTTGAAAAACGGCCGCCCCAAAGTTTTGACATAATAATTAGATCCTTTCATTGTGCGTTCATTTATAAATGTGCTTTCGTTTGAAAATATGCGTCACTTTAAAATGAACAAATTACTTCAATTTAAAATTGTACCATAATAAGGCGGATAGGTCAAGGGGAAATTAAATGAGATGCAGAATAAGCACACCCCCTCGGCGTATTACGCCGAGGGGGGTGTGCTTTACTCAATATACTCCAATATATCATCTATGCCGCATTTAAGGGCGGTACAGATTCTTTCCAGAACATAGCTGTCATAACGAACAACACGGTTTTTAAAATAGTTGTCAATTATCTGATATCTTATGCCTGTGCGCTTTGCAAGCTCGTACCTGCTTATATTCATATCAGACAGTGTTTTATCAAGTTTTAATCTGACCTCTGCCATATTTACCACCCCTATATATTTTATTAGATATATATTCTCTTGACAATTTACATAATTAAGTATATACTTATATAAGGATATAAAACATTTACGGAGGGTTGCATATGGCAAGTATTGCACAGATAATTAAATATGAGGGCGATAATTCCACCTTTATATGGAAACACCCTTGTGAAGACTTCAATACGCAGACACAGCTTATCGTTCACGAATCACAGGAGGCAGTGTTCTTTATGAACGGGCAGCTGCTTGATGTGTTTGAGGCAGGCAGACACACACTTGAAACACAAAACATTCCGCTTATCAGGAAGTTTTTTAACAAGCCGTTTGATAATCAAACACCGTTCCATTGCGAGGTTTATTTCATAAACAAGACCGAGCAAATGGCGGTCAAGTGGGGGACGGACAGTAAGGTCGAGTATGTCGAGCCTGCCTACAACTTTCCTATTCAAATCGGCGCAAGCGGCGAAATGACCCTGCGAGTAAAAGACGGGAAAAAGCTGCTTGTTAAGGTTGTAGGGACAGAAAACAGTTTAACGCAATCGGGGCTTACGCAGAAGTTCAGAGCCTTTTTGATGACAAGGTTTAAGACCTATCTTTCAACTTACATAAGGGAAAACAAAATCAATATCTTTCAGATAGACGAAAAGCTGACGGAGCTTTCGTCTGATATGCAAAATCTGCTCGTCCCCGATTTTGACGAATACGGTTTGTCGCTGATACATTTCTTTGTAACAACAATAGTCAAGCCGGAGGACGACAGCACATACAAGCGGTTCAAGGACTTGCATTTCAGGCAGTATGCCGATATTGCAGAGGCGAGGTTACAGCAAAATATTGATATTATCGGACAGGAAACCGAAAAGCAGAAAATGATACTTGAAGCCGAGGGAAAAGCGGCAAAACGGCAAATTGAAGGTTATACATATCAGCAGGAGCGCAGTTTTGATGTTGCGGAGGGCGCAGCTAAAAACGAGGGCGGCAATATGACAAATTTGGGAGTCGGACTCGGAGTTATGGCAGGCGTAAGCAACAACATAGGCGGCATTGTAAACGACAGTATTGCAAACGCCGTAAGACCGCAGACAAACAAATGCTTAAAGTGCGGGAGCGTACTTCCCGAAAATGCAAAATTCTGTTTGGAGTGCGGAGCAAAAGTTGAAATTCCTTCCGAAAATGAAACAATATGTCCCAACTGCGGAAGCAAAACCCCAAAGGGTAAGTTCTGTGCAGAGTGCGGAGCAAAACTTCAAAATATTTGCCCGAATTGCGGAAAAGAAGTGCCGCAGGGCGCAAAATTCTGTCTTGAGTGCGGACAAAGAACAGGCGGTGAAGCAAATGAACAGAAATATTAAAATAATACTTGCGGCGGCGGTCGCGATAGCGGCAATGTCAACATTATTTGCCGTTGTGCCAATCAATGATACATTTATAGCGTCATACGTTTTTGCGATTATAGCAATATGCGGCATAGCAGGCGCGGTATGCGTTTACGGCAAAGGAAGCTCAAAGGCAGTCAGCGGGCTTTCGTATATTTATACAAGTATTGTTTATGCAGTGATGAATGTAATTTTTTCGGTCGTTGCCTGCGTTATGCCGCTTACGCTTACGTGGACTTTGGTTGTACATATAATATTGCTTGCAGTATTTGTTGTAAGAACAATCATATCAAATGCGGGCAGTGATTATGTTAACGAAGTTGAGAAAAGAAACGAAGAGGAACATAATAAATTCTTGGATGAGAAAAAAGATTATTGGAAATGAGGGAGATATAAATGGCATTAGTTCAAGCAAAATGCACAAACTGCGGTGCAAATTTAGAAGTCGATAGTTCAAACGAAGCAGCAATTTGTCAGGCCTGCGGTACACCTTTTATAGTTGAAAAGGCTATCAATAACTATAACACAACAAATAATATAAAGGCAGATGTCGTAAATGTATATGGCGGTAATTCTGCTGATTTTGTAATAACGGCAGGGAAGCTCATTAAGTATAACGGTACTTCAACTACTGTTGTGATACCTACCTCGGTAAAGGAGATAGGGGGTGCGTTTAAAGGATACAATAATATTACCAGTGTTACAATACCAAATAGCGTGACGCGTATTGGTGAAGAGGCATTTCGATACTGTAGCGGTTTGTCAACGATTGATATCCCCAATAGCGTGACGAGTATCGGAGGTTGCGCATTTGGTGACTGCATCAGTTTATCAACGATTCATATCCCCGATAGTGTGACGAGTATTGGTGGAGGTGCATTTCAAAACTGCACCGGCTTGTCAACGATTGATATCCCCGATAGCGTGACAAGTATTGGATATAACGCGTTTTCTGGCTGCAGTGGTTTGAAAAACATCATAATACCTGATAGTGTGACGAATATTGGTACAGGTGCATTTAAAAACTGTACTAGTTTATCAAATATTAATATTTCAAAATCTCTGTCAGAAATCGCCATGAGTGTATTTAATGGATGCACGGGATTAAATCAAGTGATTATACCTAAAAATATAAAAAAGATTGACTGCGATGCTTTTGGTGAATGTAATTTAAACACAATAACAATCGAAGGTACTGACACTGAAATTAGTTATGCTGCATTCGCTGACTGTTTTCGTAGTGATTCTTACCATAATTCATCTATAAAACAAATTAATGCCACGGATGAATGGAAAAGAAAGTATTGGAATTATTTTGATTGCCTAACAGAGTATATGCCGGAAGAAGAACGGAAACGAAGAAATAAACTGGCTAGGGAATATAAAATGAGAAAAAATGGTTGTTATGTTGCAACCTGTGTTTATGGCTCATATAATTGTCCTCAGGTTTGGACACTGCGCCGTTATCGAGATAATACTTTGGTGAAAACTTGGCACGGCAGAGCGTTTATCCATACATACTACGCAATAAGTCCTACCATCGTAAAATGGTTTGGTAATACAACTTGGTTTAAGAAATTGTGGCGTGGCAAACTTGATAAGATGGTCAGAAAGCTAAACAATGACGGTGTTTCAGACGCACTGTATGAGGACAGGAGCTGGTAATAATGGCAATATTAAAATGCAAAATGTGCGGCGGCAATATCGAGGTTGGCGAAAACCAAAATATAGGCGTGTGCGATAGCTGCGGCAGCACTATGACAATTCCGAATGTGAATGATGAACGCATATTGAATCTATTTGACAGAGCAAATCATTTCAGACTGCAAAACGAGTTTGACAAAGCACTTGCAGCGTATGAGAGTATATTGTCAGAGGACAACAAAAACGCAGAGGCGCATTGGGGCTGTGTTCTTTCAAGGTACGGAATCGAGTATGTGAAAGACCCCAAAACACATAAGCGTGTGCCGACTTGTCATCGGGTGCAGAATGAATCGGTGCTGTCTGACTTGGATTATAAAGCCGCGGTTGAATGTACGGACGATATCCCGGCTAAAAACTTATATCAGCAAGAAGCCGAAGCCATTGCGGAAATACAGAAAAACATTCTTTCGATAGCAAACAACGAGGCACCGTATGATATTTTCATCTGCTATAAAGAAACGGATAACAGCGGCAGACGAACCGTTGATTCGGCGCTTGCGCAGGACATATATTATCAGCTTACCAATGAGGGATATAAAGTGTTTTTCAGCCGTATTACGTTAGAGGACAAGCTCGGCGCAGAGTACGAACCATACATATTTTCCGCATTAAATTCCGCAAAGGTAATGCTTGTTGTCGGCACGAATAAAGACTATTTTAATGCGGTATGGGTTAAAAACGAATGGGCAAGATTTTTGGACTTGGCAAGAAAGGATAAGTCAAAGATGATTATTCCTTGCTACCGCGATATTGATGCATATGACCTGCCTGATGAGCTTTCGATGTATCAAAGTCAGGATATGGGTAAAATCGGATTTGTTCAGGATTTGATAAGGGGAATAAAAAAGGTATTGCAAAAGGAGACGCCGCGGTCGAGTATTACGGCTGTAAAAAGTACAGCCGAGGCGTTTCGGACAGAGCCGCTTTTAAAGCGCGCATTTATGATGCTTGAAGATGAAGAGTGGGAAAAGGCTAACGAGCTGCTGGAGCAAGTGTTAAATCACGAACCCGAAAATGCTTTTGCCTATCTCGGGAAGTTGATGATAGAGCATAAGCTTCGTAGAGAAATGGAGCTTAGCGAATTACCTAAGGATTTCGGCAATTCTAAAAATTATCAATATATTATGCGTTTTGGTGATGAGACTTTAAAATGCAAAATAAATAAGTATAGAGAAATTGTTATCGAAAGAATTAAACAAAAAGAAAAGGAAAAAGCGGAGGCGAGAAAAAGGGCATATGAAGAAATGAGAATCAGGCATGAAAAAGCACAAAGTTTGATAAAACCATTATTGAATAAGATTGAGCGGGAAGAAACAAAGAGAAAAGAGTCTGTAGTTAATATAGTGTGTACAGTACTTGCGATATTAATTTTATATGTAATTTTGTGTGTAATTTTGAATTATGTTGTATATTACAATGTGGGCTATATGGGTAACGATTATTTAACAATAGCTGTTAACGCAGTTTTGGCTTGTATAGTTATCGTTGCAACGGTAATTGTAATAATTAAATTTAATAGTAAGGAAGTATGTACACCTGCAGAGATAGATAAGATGAAACTGAAGGTTTTATTATATAGAGAAAAAGCAGGAGAGTGTGAAATTGAGGAAGACATTAAAAA
>ERZ780226.367-NODE-367-length-42842-cov-13.832309_pt1 | contig 42842 bp, 30 predicted proteins | sample MGYA00511165_ERZ780226 | MGnify/ENA primary metagenome ERZ780226 (study PRJEB29588, sample SAMEA2152373) | human gut metagenome | biome: human gut; feature: human-associated habitat; material: faeces | place: Denmark | collected 2008/2010 ...
GGGGGAGCCGGAGCGCGTCATCAACGTCGGCGTTTCCGGTCCCGGCGTGGTATACCATGCCCTGCAAAGTGTAAAGGGCCAGCCCTTTGATGTGGTCGCCGAGACGGTGAAAAAGACTGCCTTCCGCATCACGCGCATGGGTCAGCTCGTCGCGCAGGAGGCCAGCCGCCGGCTCAATACGCCGTTCGGCATCGTCGATCTCTCCCTCGCGCCCACGCCCGCCGTCGGCGACAGCGTGGCCCGTATTCTGGAGGAAATGGGCCTCGAGGTCTGCGGCACGCACGGCACCACCGCCGCGCTCGCGCTGTTGAACGACGCGGTGAAAAAGGGCGGCGTGATGGCATCCAGCTCCGTCGGCGGACTTTCCGGCGCGTTTATTCCCGTCAGCGAGGATGAGGGCATGATCGCCGCGGCCTCCTCCGGTGCGCTGACGCTCGACAAGCTCGAGGCCATGACCTGCGTATGCTCGGTCGGGCTCGACATGATCGCCGTCCCCGGCGACACGAGCGCCGAGACCATCGCCGCCATCATCGCGGACGAGGCCGCCATCGGCATGGTCAACACCAAGACCACCGCCGTGCGCATCATTCCCGCGCCCGGCTGCAAGGTCGGCGACACGGTGGAGTTCGGCGGGCTGCTCGGCTCCGCGCCGGTGCAGGCCGTACACCCCTATTCCAGCGCGGACTTCATCGCCCGCGGCGGGCGTATCCCCGCGCCGCTGCACAGCCTGAAAAACTGAAGCTCCCATCCCGTCAAAAAAACGGACGCTGCTTTTTTCGCAGCGTCCGTTTTCACTTTCATGTATCAGCGCGCAAGGTCCTTCAAATGGCTCAGGCGCTCGAGCGCGGTGTTGAGCGTTTCATCCTTCTTGGCAAAATGCAGACGGATGATGTGGTTCACGTCCTCGTCGAAGAATGAGCTTCCCGGCACGGCGCCCACGCCGATCTTCTGCGCCATTTCCACGCAGAAGTCCACGTCGGACTGCCCCTTCTTCAGGAACGGGGAAATGTCCGCCAGCACGAAGTAGGTGCCCTGCGGGTCGGTGAAGGGAATGCCGAGTTCCTTCATGCCGCCGGTGAAGAGCGCCTTCATGTGCGCGTAGTGCGCGCCGAACTCCTCATAGTAGCTCATGGGCATATCCAGCCCGACGACGGCGGCCTCCATCAGCGGCGAGGGCGCGCCGACGGTGTTGAAGTCGTGATACTGCTTGATGCGGTCCATGATGTTCTGCGGCGCGAGGGCGTAGCCCAGACGCCAGCCGGTGACGGAATAGGTCTTGGACAGGCTCGAGCAGCAGACCGTGCGCTCGCGCATCCCGGGGAGCGTACTCATGTAGGTGTGCTTGTGACCCTCGTAGACGATGTGCTCGTAGACCTCGTCCATGATGGCGTAGACGTCATATTGGATGCAGAGATCCGCGATGAGTTTGAGCTCGTCGTAGGTAAAGACCTTGCCGCTTGGGTTCGAGGGGTTGCAGATCAAAATTGCCTTGGGATGCTGACGGAAGGCGTCCTCCAGCACCTCGGGATCGAAGCCGAACGCCGGCGGCACGAGCGGCACGAACGCCGGCTCGCAGCCCGCCATGATGGTCTGGGCGCGGTAATTCTCAAAGTAGGGAGAGAACATCACGATCTTGTCGCCCGGATTCGTGAGGGCAAAAATGGTGTCCACCATTGCCTCGGTCGAGCCGATGGTCACGACCATCTCGGTCTCGGGATCGTATTTCATGCCCATGAAGCGCTCACACTTACGCGAGAGCGCCTGGCGGAAGTTCGGCGCGCCCATCGTGATGGGATACTGGTGCGGACCGAGCCGGCTGACCTCCTCCAGTCGGTCAGTCATCGCCTTGGGCGGGTCAAAGTCGGGAAAGCCCTGCGCCAGGTTGATCGCGCCGCAGTCGATGCTGATGCGCGTCATCCGTCGGATGACGGAGTCGGTAAAATGCTCGTTTCTTCTGCTCAGTTCCTGCATGGTATCACTGCTCCCTTTCTCATTTGTCCGTGTCGGCAGAGCCTGCGTCCTTCCCGCCCGCGCACTTTTTATAATAGCGAAACTTTAACACTTCTACTTGATAAAGTCAATCGCCCTTTTGTACAAAATCAGGACAAACGCGCTGCCGCGTCCCATGCACTCCGCGGCAGCCGCTTCCTCAGATGCCGAACAGCGGCAGCAGGAACACGCCCAGCAGCGCAAGGATCAGCAGCGGGACGGCGAAGGCCGTCAGCCCCGCGATGAACAGCGCAGCCAGGATGACCGGAAGGCCGACGCCGAACAGGATCGTCTTGGTCAGTCCCCAGGTGACGCTGAGTGTCAATGCCACGAGCTTTACGGTCAGAACGAGCATTCCGATGATAAACAATGTGAGAATACCATGACCCCCTTTTTTCTCTGTTTCAGGGCGTCATTATAGTCCTCCACCGTCCGGTCGTCAACCATTTTTATCAATTATTCAAAAATTCTTCAAAAAAGGAAACGCAGAGCGGCACCGTTTCGGTACTGCTCTGCGTTTTGGCCTTCGTTGGCTCCCGCTTCAGCGGAGCCGCCCGTCGCCGCCCATGAGAGCGGTCATCTCCTCGATGCGGTCGAGCGGGAATGGCGGCTCACACAGCGGCTTCATGGCAATGCTCATGAGCTTCATCGGGTTGTCGTCCGCCGCCACGCGGTTGGAGCTGAGCGTCCCACAGCGCTTGCAGCGGTGGATGATGGCCCATTCGCCGCCTCTGCGCACCCAAACAGCCACTGGCTCCATGATGCCGCCGCAATCGGACGCCCGGTCGCCGGGCTCGATGTCGACGTGCAGGCTGGAAAGGCAGTTCGGACAGTGGTTGCGGTGGTCGCTGCCGGCATTCTGCGGCGTGCAGAGCCGGCCGCAGACCTTGCAGGTGAAGGTATCCTTGCAGGCGTGCGTCTTGTAGTAGCCTTTTTCAAAGGTCTTGCGTTTGTTTTCGCGGTTCATGGTGTTTCCTCCGGAAGAAAGATCACGCGAAATCCTTCGGGAGGAGCGGCGTGTGTTGGATTTGCCGGACCTCCCGGTCAGGCCACACGCTCCGGTGATAGAGTGATGTGTTTCAAAAAGCTCTCCTTCAAATTCTGATTCGTAAGCGGAGACATTGCCCGCTGACTATCGCTTATTATAGTCCGATCCTCCGTGTTGTCAACCGTTCTTTGCCTGCTTTACAGCCTCTGTCTGTCCGGCAAGGAAGTCGCGGACGGAGGCGATCTGCGCCTCGACCGACGCGACGCAGGTGCCGCCGAGCGAGGTGCGGCCCGTCACGCAGTTGGTGAGCGCGATGGCGGCGTAAACGTCCTCGTCGAACCGCTCGCTGTACTGCCGGAGCAGCGCGAGCGGCAGCTCTTCGAGTACGGTGGTGTGCTCGATGCAGTAGGCCACGAGCTGACCGGCGATCTTATACGCTGCGCGGAAGGGCAGCCCCTTCTTTGTCAGATAGTCCGCGAGATCGGTCGCGTTCAGGAAGCCGCGCTGCGCCGCGCGGTACATATTGCAGGTGCAGGCCTTCATCGCGGCGATCATCGGCGTGAACACACGCAGGCACATTTTTACGGTGTCCACGCAGTCGAACACGGCTTCCTTGTCCTCCTGCATATTCAAGGCGAGGTCGGTCCACAGGGTGTGCAGGGCGACCGCGGCTGTCCGGGACCGCAGGGAGAGCAGGGTGTTCAGGGTCCGCAGGGCGAGAAGGGCGATACCGGTGAAAAGGGCAAGCAGGGTATTCAGGGTCCCAAGGGCGAAAACGGTGAAGCACCTGTCATCACCGTCGCCGAGGATACGCCGCGCAGCTATAAACTGCACTTCCAGTCCGGCGAGCAAGAGCTGACGACGCCACGCACAGCTCACCGAGCGCACCGGAGGCTTCGAAAATTCCGCGGGGCTCCGGTGAAAGGTCCGAGCCTTGACAGCCGCCAGTTCTCAGCGCGAAAAAAGGCCGCCGCAGAACATTCCTGCAGCGGCCTTTTTCGGTTCTCTTATAGGGTGCGCACGCGGCCTTCGAACTCCCACACATAATCTCGATGCCTGTAATGTCCGGACGCTTGACGCTCGCGCCCGTGATCTGGTCGGTGCAGCAGGCATCTCACGTTTCCGCGCTTCGGCACTGCCGTCCGGTATGGTCGATGTACGTTTCTTCGTTCGTCAGCAGGAGCTTGGAGATCGGCACGATCTCATAGCCCTCGCCGAGCAGGTAGTTGAGAATATCCGGCAGCGCCTCCGGCGTGTGCTCGCCCGCGTTGTGGAAGAGCACGATGGAGCCGTTCGTCACCTTCCCCGTCACGCGCTTGGTGATCTCAGCAGCGGAGATGCCCTTCCAGTCGAGTGAATCCACATCCCACTGGATGGGCTCCATGCCGATGGAGCGGATAGCGGAAATGACATGGTCGTCATACTCGCCGAACGGGCAGCGGATGAGCGTCGGGCGGACGCCGGTGAGCGCCTCGATCTTGTCGCTGCAGGTGTTCACGTCCGCGATGATCTGGTCGGCGGTCAGGGAATTGTAGTGGTCGTGCGCGTTGGAATGGTTCATCAGCTCGTTGCCGCTCTCGACGATGGCCTTAGCCTGCTCGGGGTACTGGTCCGCCCAGTTGCCGACGACGAAGAAGGTACACTTCACACCGTAGTCCGCGAGCACATCGAGAATCTTCTGCGTGTTGTCCGCCCCCCAGGCGGCGTCAAACGAGATGCTGCACACCTTCTGGTCGCGCTCGACGCAGTAGATGGGCAGCTGACGCGTCGTGGCCGACGCCCGCACGGCGGCGGGCGCGTTCACCGCGCCGAAGATGGCGAGCGCCGCCAGCAGCGCCGCACCGACGGTCAGCGTCCTGCGCCGCAGAACAAGAAAGCGCGGCTTCGCCGTCTCCCGCTTCCCGCGCTTTTTCCTCAAGGCAAACTGCAAAAACATCCGCATATCCTCCCCATTTTGTTTTGGTAGAGGGTATGCGGCGCTTTTCTTTTTCATACCGGGCGGAGCCCCGCGCGCGTCACGGGACCGTCCCGCCGTCCGCCGGCCGCGCACCGATTTTCGGCAGAATCTACTTTTTTCGTTGAGAAAATGCCGCGCTTGTGTTACACTGGATACAGCTATCATAGAAAATGAAACGCGCGGCCCTTCGCCGCACACTGAAAATTCAATCGTTTTTGGAGGAGAAAAATCATGGAGATCAGAAAAGAAAAGAAGGATTCCGCGCTGTCAATGGCCATTGAGGGCCGTATCGACACCACCACCGCCCCCCAGCTGGAAACGGAGCTGAAGACCGACCTTGACGGCGTCACCGAGCTGCGTCTGGACTTCGGGCAGGTCGAGTACATCTCCTCGGCGGGACTGCGCGTGCTGCTGTCCGCGCAGAAGCTGATGAACCGTCAGGGCAAAATGGTGCTCACCCATGTGAGCGAGTCGGTGATGGAGATCTTTGAGGTGACCGGCTTCTCCGATATTCTGACCATTGAGTAACACCATGCGGACGATGAGCCCCGCCGCACATCGGACGGCGGACCGCTTTACCGCTCGGATGTTCCGTGGACTGTGGGTCCCTGCCATGCTCTCGTCGCTCGGCTGGGCGCTGAGCGATATGGCGGACGCCGTGGTGGTGGGACAGCGGCTGGGCGCCGTGGGACTTGCCGCCATCGGTCTGATCCTGCCGGTCTACATGATCAACTGCATGTTTGCCCACGGCCTCGGACTGGGCGGCTCCGTTCGCTATTCCCGTCTGCTGAGTCAGGGCAAAACGCAGGAGGCCGCGGACAGCTTTCACGGCGTGCTCGCGCTGGCGCTGCTTTTCAGCGTCACGACCGCCGTGCTGGGCAGCGTATTCATAGACCCGCTGTTGGCGCTGCTGGGCACGCGGAGCACAGACGGCGCGCTGTATGCCGCCACAAGGGACTATCTGCAAATCCTTGTCGCGGCCACGCCGCTGTTCTACCTGTCCAACGTGTTCAACTACTATCTGCGCAACGACGGGAGTCAGCGCCGCGCCGGCGCCGGCTCGGTCATAGGCAACCTCTGTGACATTGCGCTGAACATCACGCTGGTGCTGGCGCTGGACATGGGTACGCGGGGCGCGGCACTGTCCACCGCGCTGGGACAGATCATTACCATTGCCATCTATCTGCCGGGCTTTTTCGGTCAGAAGCACACGCTGCGCTTCGCGCTGCCACGCGGGCGCTGGCTCGTCCCTGCCCTTTCCGCGCTGAAGGCAGGCATGGCCACCTCGGTGCAGTACCTGTACCAGATGATCTTCTTCCTCGTGTGCAACAATCTGCTGATCCGTCTGGGCGGCGAAACGGCGGTGGCGGTGTTCGACGTCATTCAGAACACCTCCTACCTGATCCTGTACCTGTTTGAGGGGACGGGGCGCGCCATGCAGCCCATCCTCTCCACCTATCAGGGCGAGCACAACCGGCAGGGAATGCGGAACACGGTGCGTCTCGGCTTCACGGCGGGACTGACGGTGGGCGGCGCGCTGATCGCCCTTGTGGAGCTGTGGCCCGCGGGAATGTGCCTGCTGTTCGGCATCGCCGGTTCGGCGTCGGAGGCGCTGGCGTGTACCGCGCTGCGGCTCTACGGCGCGGGGGCGCTGTTCGCCGGCATCAATATCCTGCTGTGCAATTACTATCAGGCCTGCGAGAACGAGAAGCCGTCGTTCCTGCTGGAGACGCTGCGCGGCGCGGTGCTGCTCATTCCGCTGACGTTCGTATGCTACGCCTTTGGCCTGCAGCGCTTTTGGCTGCTGTTCCTGCTGACGGAGGCCGGCTCGCTGGCGGTGTTCCTTCTGCTGGGGCTCGGCGGCCGATATAAGAAGACAGAGCTGCCGGAGGAACGCATCTTCCAGCGGACGATCCTCAGCAACGCGGAGGATGTGATGGACGTGTGCCGCGAGCTGGAGGCCTTCTGCGAAGTCTGGGGCGCGGACATGAAGCAGCAGATGTTTTCGACCATGACCGTGGAGGAGCTCGGCATGGCCATCTTGAAGCACGGCTTTCAGGGACGGACGGACGGCTACCTCCAGCTGACGGCCATCATGGACGAGGGCGGCGTGCTGGAGCTGCATCTGCGGGACGACGCCACGACCTTCAATCCCTTTGCGTTAGATACTTCCCGCGCCAGCCGGGACGAGGATTTCGACATGGACGGCATGGGCGTGCTGGTCATCAAAAAGCGGGCGAAGGAATTTTTCTACCGGCGCTATCAGGGCTTCAACACACTGATCATCAAGATCTGAGGACAAAGAGGGAAAAGCGATGAAGGTCGTTTATTTCGGCAGCGACGTGTTCCTGTCGTGCTTTGAATATTTTGTGGAAAAGCATCAGGTGCTGGCGCTGTATACCTATCACAACGACGAGGACTATTTCACGGAATATGCCATCGTAAAGCGGGCGGGGGAGCTTGGCATCCCTGTTCACTATGAGGCCATCTCGCCGGAGGAGATCCGGCGGTACTTCACGGAGGAGGGCTGCGAGCTGTTTTTCATCGCGGAGTATGACCGCATCCTGACGCTGCCGGAGGACTTCCCCGCGTTCCGCGGCATCAACACCCACAGCTCGCTGCTCCCGCAGGGACGCAGCTATTACCCCATCGAGGGAGCCATGGAGCGGGAGCTGTCATGCACCGGCGTGACGATGCACAAGGTGGCGCAGCGATTGGACGGCGGCGACGTTCTGGCGCAGCATACCATTGATATAACCGCGGACACGGACAGCATCGACGTCTATCTGCAAAGCGCGGCATGGGCGCGCGAGACGGTCGAGGACCTCATCGAGCACCTTGACGACCGCTGGGCCGCCGGCCGGCCGCAGGCGGAGAAGCAGCCCTACTGGAAGCGTCCCGCGTCCGAGCTGCTGACGCTGCATCCCGAAATGAGCCGGGCGGAGGCCCTGGCGATCTTCCGAAAATACAATTCCATGACTCAGGTGGAGCTGAGCGGCGCGTGGTTCTATGTGACCGCGGTGGGGAGCGGCACAGTCTCCCTGCCCTGCGAGGTGCAGCGTCTGTCCCCCACGCGGGCGCTCTACCGTGTAAGAGACGGTCATTTGCGGCTTCATATCCATCCGATGGAGGTGCGGACATGAAACGAGCAAGGAGCATACGGTTACAGCCCAAGCTGCTGCTGGGACTGGTGGCGATGGCCGCCGTCCTCGCGGCGATTCTGGCCCCCTCGATTGCCCAACTGTACCGGGCGCGGATGGAGGAGCAATACGCCTCTCTCGCGTTCGGTCAGGCCTCCGTGGCGGCGGATCTCATCGACGGAGACCGCGTGGAGCAATACTACCGGACCGGCGAGAAGGACGCCTATTATGAGGAGATCCACCGCTACCTGCAGGACGTCAGGGAGAAGCTGGGGCTGAAATACTTCTATGTGGTCGTGCCGGAGGATGAGGTCATGTACTACATCTGGGACGCGGGCGTTCCCGGTGAGGACGGCGTCTGCGACCTCGGCGACACCGACGCCTACTACGGCGGCGGCGACGAGCTGATGCACGGGGCCTTTGCCGTCGACGCGGAGCAGACCATCCTCATCACCAACAACGAGGAGTACGGCTATCTGGCGTCGGCCTACGTCGCCATCCTCAACAAAGCCGGCACACCGGTGGCGCTGGCCAGCGTGGACATCTCGATGGACATGATCGACCAGCAGATCCGGCAGTTTCTCGGCCTGACGCTGTGCGTGGTGCTGGCCGTTCTGCTGCTTTCCATTTTCGCATACTACTACTATGTGCGGCGCATTCTGATCCGTCCGCTGAGGACTCTGCACCACGCCGCCATCGGGCTGGTGGAGAGCAGGATGGAGGAGCTTTCTCACTTCCGGGTGGAGGTCAACACCGGCGACGAGCTGGAGGAGCTTGCCCATTCGTTTCAGTACATGGTGTCGGAGCTGAATGAATATATTCAAAATCTCAGCCGCGTCACCGCGGAAAAGGAGCGCATCGGCGCGGAGCTGGATGTGGCGCGCCACATTCAGGCGTCCATGCTGCCCTGCATCTTCCCCGCCTTCCCCGAGCGCCACGAGTTCGACATTTACGCCTCCATGACACCGGCGAAGGAGGTCGGCGGCGACTTCTACGACTTTTTCCTGGTGGATGACGACCATCTGGCGCTGGTCATGGCGGACGTGTCCGGCAAGGGCGTCCCCGCGGCGCTGTTTATGATGATCTCCAAAACGCTGCTGAAATCCGCCGCGCAGAGCGGTCTGTCCCCGAAGGCCGTGCTGGAGAAGGTAAACGATCAGCTCTGCGAAAACAACGACGCAGAGATGTTCGTCACCGTCTGGCTGGGCATTCTCGAGATCTCCACGGGAAAAATGAAGTGCGCCAACGCAGGCCACGAGTATCCGGCCATCATGCGCCACGGCGGCTCCTTCGAGCTGTTCAGGGATAAGCACGGCTTCGTGCTGGCCGGCATGGAGGGCGCCCGATACCGGGAATACGAGCTGGAGCTGGACGCGGGAGACCGTCTGGTGGTCTACACGGACGGCGTGCCGGAGGCCACGAATGCCTCCAACACGCTTTACGGGACTGACCGGATGCTCCGTGCGCTGAACGCTGCCGAGGGCGGCTCGTGCCGTCAGCTGCTGGAGGCTCTGCACCGCGATGTGGACGAGTTCGCGGGCGGCGCGGACCAGTTCGACGATATCACCATGCTTTGCATCGAGATGAAGTCGTCGGACATGAAAAAGATCAATCTCGCGCCGACGCTGGAGCAGCTGCCGCAGGCCACCGACTTTTTTGAGGGCATTCTCGCCGAGGCAGGAGCCTCCATGAAGGTGGTCGCTCAGGTCAACGTGGCGGTGGATGAGATCTTCTCCAACATCGCCCGCTACAGCGGCGCGACCGGCGTCGTGCTGGGCTGCTCGCTGAAGGACGGCAAGGCGACGCTTCGCTTTTCCGACAACGGACGACCCTATGACCCCACCGAAAAGCCCGACCCGGATACAACGCAGTCGGCGGAGGAGCGGGAGGTCGGCGGTCTCGGCATCTTCATGGTGAAGAAGCTCATGGACGAGGTGACCTATGAATACGCGGACGGGTCGAACATCCTGACGCTCGTGAAGAGCCTTTGACCGATCGTACCGGGTCGCCTCCCATCCCGCAGCGGAGCATTTCCGGAAGAGTTTTGACAGAGGAAACACAATGAGCAAATTCGCCGCACAGCTCAGCAAAAGCTGAGCCGGCACGAGATACAAAGAGGCCCATCTGCTTTGGCAGATGGGCCTCTTCTCTTTGTTTTGTCTGAGGGAGCGCGTTCCCGTTACTTGTTGTATGCTCTGTAAAGGAACGTGACGATCTGGCCGCGGGTGCAATCGTTGTCGGAGCCGAACAGGCCGCCGCCGATGCCCTCAGTCACGCCGTTGGCCGCCGCCCAGGCGACCGCGTCAGCAAAGTAGCTGCCGGTCGGGACGTCGGAGAACTCCGCCGCACTCGCCGCCTTGGCCTTCAGGGCGCGGGCGAGGAAGGTCACCGCCTGCGCACGGGTGCAGGTGACATTGGGAGAGAACATCGTGGTCGTCGTGCCGGTGGTGATGCCGTTTTCGATGGCCCACGCGACGGCCTTCTCATAGTAGCTGCCGCTGACCACGTCGGTCATGCCGGACGCAGCGCCCTTCGGCTCGGGAGAGCCGGCTGCACGCCACAGGAAGGTCACGATCTGGGCGCGGGTGCAGGGCTGCTCGGGAGCGAACAGGTCATTGCCCACGCCGGTGGTGATGCCGTTCTCGACCGCCCACTTGACGGCCTCATAGAAGTAGGCGTTGTTGGGCACGTCGTAGAAGAAGTTCAGCATGGAGTTGTCCTCCATGAAGGTCGCCTTGACCTCGACCTTGCCCGCAGGCATGGTGAAGGTGTACTTGCCATCGCCCTTGTCCTTGAGCGTCAGCTCATTGCCGTTCTTGTCGGTGACGGTCAGGGTCTCGAGGACGTAGCCGCTGTCGGGCTTGACGGTGACGGTCACGGTGTCGCCCTTGCTGGCGTTCTTGGGGCTGACGGTCACGCTGCCGTTCTTGGTCTTGCTCGGGGTAGAGACGGAGTAGGTCGGGTCAGAGCTGCTGCCGGAGGAGTAGCTGGGTGCGGTGTAGGTGATGGTCAGAATACCACCATTCTCGGTCTTGGTGGAGTTGGCGTCCACAGTGACCTTGGCAAAATCATACTCATAATTATTCTTGTTGATGGTCAAGGACTTGCCGGAAACGGTAACGCTCTCGGTGCAGTTCTTCTCCAGCTTGACGGTATTGCCATTGGCCGCCTTGGCAATGGCCTCGGCCAGCGTAGGATACATGGTCTCGCCGATGGAGGCAGCGGGGGCAGAGATGGTGAAGGGGCTGAAGCCCTTGGTGGTGAAGGTGACAGACTTGCCGTCAGCGGACACAACGCCGGTGTAATATTCCACGGTTCCATTGTCTTTGATGTGCTTAATACTCAGTTTGTCATTGGCATTAGCAAATCCCGTCGGCAATTCCATCGTAACAACAGTCGGGGCAGTAATCGTCAGTTTTTGATAATCCTGCACAACCTGTGCATTTTTAGAGTTACCAGACAGTTGGATGTCATCTGCTTTATCAGCAGTAGATGCTACAATACGGTACTGCGGAGTGATATCCAGCGTCAGCGTCTTGTTCTCGGCGCTATATGCGGTCGGTTCTACCTTAAGTGCAGTCTGAACGTACAGAATCGGATTCGTTAGATTCTCTGCCTTTGCAACCAAGCGCTCTGCATCAGTCTTGTTCATTGCTGCAACCTTGTCACCTGCTGCTGCGCCGAGGGTCGGTACAGCAACAGACTTAGCTGCATTTTCAACTGCTGGCTTGTCATTTTCGGAAATTTTATCGCTTACATTGACTTCCGGCTTTGCAACAGCAGGCTTAACTACAATAGAACCGGTATCAGTTTTCTGAACTACCTTGTAGTCATAACCTGACTTGTCGCTGGTTACGGAAACATAGCCGTCTTTAACAAAGTTTGTGCCTACACCCTCAGCCTTGTTGTTAGCAGGGTCAAAGTGTGCAAAATAGCCGCCAGTAACAGTAATCTTAGCAGTTTTTTCTTTATAATTTTGATCGTAGCAGTTAATTGTCAATCCATACCCGTCCTGAACATTATTGGTATTTAACTGCTGGATCGAATAACTACCACCATTAATAGTGACTTCACCCAGGAATGCGTAAATTGCAGAAATATTACCAATCACCGTACCGTTTTCAACGGTCAATTTCGCAGACCCTTCCTGCGTATCCAGAGCATAGCAATCATCTGCTTTTGCCTTGAGTGTACCATCACCGGTAATAGTCAGATTGCCGTTCTCCCGAACAGAAATCAGCGACCAAGCATTCAGCTTGCTATCCCACAAATCTTTTGTGTTGTAAATAGTTTTGCCTGCCATATTCAATGTTACGGTTTTGTTCGCAACAGTAACCGTATTGCCAAGGTCAACATCTTTCAGCAGCGTAATTGTATCACCGTTCTGCACTGCGGCAACAGCGTCAGCCAGCGTCTTATAATAGGTATCGCCGACCTTGGCAACTGCGTTGGTCTCGCCCAATTTCTCCACGGTGCCATCGGCAGACTGCACATAATCAGTGGGGATGTACTTGGAAATGTCAGCATCAAATTTGCCGCCGGTTACCACTGCGTTGCCTTTGTTGGATTCATCGTAATGGTCCACAATCATTTCCTGGGTATCGCTGGCGTGCTTAAATTCGCCGCCGGAAATGGTCAGTTTGCCAACGTAATTGGCATTGCCACCAAAAGCAGAGGTGAACAGTACCGCGGAAGCGGTATCCAGAGTCCGGAACGTGCCAGCAGTGATTTCAGCCTTGTTCCAGTTCATAATGACATACTGGGCAGTATTAGAGAAATTACCACCATTGATGGTCAGTACACCAAAGTAATCATTCTTGACCGTGTTGATGCCGCCGGCAAAATTGCCGCCCTCGATCGTCAAATTGCAATCGGCAGTTACATCGCCGCCATTGCGGATCATGCTGGAATAACCGCCAGCGTTTTCAACGGTAACGCCAGTGTTAATTTCCATGGTACCGTAGTTGGCAATGGTGTACCAACTGTTTCCGCCGTTGCCATTGGGGGAATAGGTACCCTTTTCGGCAGAACGCTTAAAGGTGCCGCCATTCAAGGTAACCTCGCCGGAGTTGACGATTGCGCCCTTTCCGTGCGACACATTATCTACGATACCGTTGCCAGTGATGGTCAGCGTTGCACCATTTTCAACAATAATGGTGTGTTCACCCGTTTTGTTCGTCAATGTCTTGCCGTTCAGATCAAGCGTAGCATTCTTACCATTTGGAACCTTGATAGTAGCAGTTGTGTCCTCAGACATAACATAGGTGCCATTTTCCAACGTGATAACGCCGTCTACTGCCGCAGGCAGCGCAGTCCCCGCCGCCGCGGACACTTCCGCCAGCGCAGGCGTGCCTTCGCCGTCCGCCAGGGCAGCGGTGGGCAGCAAGCTGAACGCGAGACAAAACGTCAGCAAAACGGATAGCAATTTACGTTTCATAAAAGGTCCTCCTACAAGTATATTTTCCGCGGCTCCCCGCGGGCGAGCACAGCACATCTGTTCCCGGTCGGGAACAGAAAAGGGGCCATGGCCCCTTTTTGCACTTTACGGCGATATCATAGCACGCCCGTGTAAAAAAATCAACCTTTTTCCTGTAAGGAAATGACAAATTTCGCGCGACATTTTTCGAGAATCCGTGCATTTCGCCAAAGCCGCCTTGCCGCTTCGCGTCGCTGCTGTATTTACTTGGCAAAGCGCCCGCTTTGCACTATGTTAAAGCGTCCTAAAACGGAGGGCGCAGAGCGGCAGAGAGCATAAATATTCCGTTAAGTGGCCGTTTCGAGCCTTTTCGCGCGCTTTTGCCGCGCATAAATAACCGTGTGAATGGTAAAATTCTACAAGGCCGCGAGGATTTTCGGCGCAAGATTGTCAAGAATTTGAGAACCGCTCCGCGGGGGCTTGACATTTGCGCGCCGCCGTAGTATCTTCACGTCAACAATTGAATAGGCTCAATTCAGTTGAGCGAGATAGAGGCGCGGCCGACAAGAGTACCGAGTCCGTACGGAGCAGAGATCCGGGACAAAGGGAAAGGGGAAGCCGCCGAAGTGGGGAACGGTTCCTGTGCCGTTTTCTGCTGGCTCGTCGGAGAAGATCCGCCGGACTGTCACAATTTGTGGAGCGCTATCGAAGAGTCGGCAGGCCGTTTTCGGTTTTGCCGGTATTGCAGATCATTTGCCGTAAATGCTCCACGCGAGCATTTACGGCTTTTTCTGTTTCCGAACTCGTTGGCGCGGACAACGAAGGGCCGACTCCCCCCACGGAGCCAATTTCCATTCAGAAAGGAAGCAACACCATGAACCTCAGAAGAACCATCGCTACCCTGCTCGCAACCCTCATGCTGCTTGCCCTCACCGCCTGCGGCGCGGGCACGACGCCCCCCGCGCAGGACGCAAACGCCCCGGCAGAGGAAACAGCTCCTTCCACGACCGAAAGCAACCAGCTCCGCGTCGGCATGGAATGCGCCTACGCGCCGAGCAACTGGCAGGAGAGCGCCGCGACCGACACCAACGTTCCCGTGGAAAACGTCGCCGGCGCTTACGCCGAGGGCTACGACGTGCAGATCGCGCGCATTCTCGCCGATCAGCTCGGCAAGGAGCTGGTCATCGTCAAGCTCAGCTGGGACGGCTTGATCGACGCGCTCAATCAGGGTCAGATCGACGCCATCATCGCCGGCATGATGGACACCGCCGAGCGCCGCGAGTCTATCAACTTCTCCGACCCGTACAAGGAGACGATCTACAGCATGATGGTGCTCGCCGGCTCGCCGTATGAGAACGCGGCCTCCATTCAGGACTTCTCCGGCGCCGCCGTGCTCGGCCAGCAGGGCACCGCGCTCGACGACGTCATCGACCAGATCGAGGGCGTCGAGCACCTCAGCCCCGTCGGCAGCGTACCCGACATGATCTCCCGCCTGCAGCAGGGCACCTGCGACGCCATCGTCATCAACGAAGAGAGCGCCCCCGGCTACCTCGCCTCGAATCCCGATTTCCGTCTCATCACCTTCAGCGAGGGCAACGGCTTCACGCTGCCCGCCAAGGGCTCCTGCGTGGGCCTGCGTAAGTCCGACACCGAGCTGCTCGCGCAGGTCAATGAGATCCTTGCCACCATCGACAGCGACGCGCGCACCGAGATGTGGAACACCGCCGTTGCCAACCAGCCGAAGTAACCGGCGGCTCCACGCCGCATAAGGAGGAAGCACCATGAGAGGAACCCCCGCGTCCCGCGGTCAGAGCTTCATCGCACGGGACCACCGTTATGTTTATCTGGGCGGCAGCGTCATCGCCCTCGTCGGCCTGAGCCTGTGGTATTCCGCGCCCAGTCCGTACAGCTTTCTGCCCGTCGGCTCCGTGCCCGGCACGGTGCTCGCCGCGGTCTGCTATTTCTTTTTGGCCGTCAGCACGCTGGCGCTGCTCGTGAAATGGACGCACTGGAGCAGCTACGGCGAGACCATTCTCAAGCACCCCTTCATCGTGCGGCTGAGCCGCTATCTCTCCTATCTGGACGCCGCGGCTGCCGCGCTGCTCGCGCTTGACCGCTTTGTGCTCAAGCTCGCCTACTTCGTCCACGCCGCCGTCCACGCCGAGAGCAACCCCACCGGCACGCTCTCCTCCATGGTCTACATGGCCTACAACCAGCGCTCGCTCTTCGTCACCGGCGTGTGGACGACCGTTCAGCTCGCGCTGGCCGGCACGGCGATTGCGTTCGTGCTGGCACTTCTCATGGTCTTTCTCCGCATTCAGGAACCCGACAAGCGCAACAACGACTTTGTGAAGCTTATCAAGATCGTCGCGAACAAATTTGCCCGCTTCTACATCTTCGTCATCCGCGGCACGCCGATGATGGTGCAGTCCCTCATCTTCTACTACGCGATCTTCAATCTCTTCAAGCGCACCGGCATGAGCGTCACGGAGATCAACCGCGTCTGGTCGCTCTTCATCTCCGGTCTTGTCACGGTCTCGCTCAACTCAACCGCGTACCTTGCCGAGGTGCTGCGCGGCGGCATCCTCGCCGTCGACGCGGGGCAGATGGAGGCCGCGCGTTCGCTCGGCATGACGCACTGGCAGGCCATGCGCAGAGTCGTTTTCCCGCAGGCCATCAAAAATTCGCTGCCCGCCATCGGCAATGAGTTCATCATCAACATCAAGGATTCGTCCGTGCTGTGCGTGCTGGGCGTATCCGACCTGATGTTCATGACCCGCTCGGTCGCCGGCATTTATTATAAGGGCACCGAGTGCTACCTCATCGCCGCCACCGTTTACCTGTTCCTGACGTACCTTTCCTCGCTCCTGCTCAAGGCCATCACGGGAAGGATGACCGCGCCGGACAACACGAAGCGGCGCCAGGGCAATCAAACCGTCGATCTGGGTCTCCCCAGCTCGAACTGACAGGAGGACGCTATGACGAACGATCCCATCATCAAAATCGAACAGCTCGAAAAGTCCTTCGGCGACCTGCACGTGCTCAAGGGCATTGACCTTGAGGTCAACCGCGGAGAGGTCGTGTGCATCATCGGCGCATCCGGCTCCGGCAAATCGACGCTGCTGCGCTGCATCAACTTACTGGAAGAGGCCGACTCGGGCCACATCTGGTTCGACGGGCAGGATTTAATGGACTTAAAGGTCAACCTGAACGCCCTGCGCCAGAAGATCGGCATGGTGTTTCAGGGCTTTAACCTCTTCAACAACAAGTCCGTGCTTGACAACTGCACCCTCGCTCCCATGGACGTCAAGCACATCCCCAAGACGCAGGCCGAGGCCACGGCCATCAAGCACTTAACGACCGTCGGCCTCGCCGACTTCATCCACGCCGACTCCCGCCGCCTCTCCGGCGGGCAGAAGCAGCGCGTCGCCATCGCGCGGGCGCTGTGCATGGAGCCGGAGATCATGCTCTTCGATGAACCGACCTCCGCGCTCGACCCTGAGATCGTCGGCGAGGTGCTGGACGTCATGAAAAACCTCGCCCAGCAGGGCATGACGATGGTCGTCGTCACGCACGAGATGGCGTTTGCCAAGGAAGTGAGCGACCGCGTCGTCTTCATGGATCAGGGGGTTATCTTAGAGCAGGGCTCGCCCAAGGAGGTCTTCGGTAACCCCAAGGAGCCGCGCACGCGTGAGTTTCTCAGCCGCTATCTGGAGGATAAAATGGCATGATACAGAAAAAAGTGACCGATTTTTTTGCCCTGGAGGGCAATTATCCCGACTTGGACGGCGAGGGCGCGGCCGCGCGCCTGTCCGCCGCCATCCGGTGCAAGACCATCAACTACTTTGACCACAGCCGGACGGACTACACGGAGTTCGACAAGCTGCACGCGCACATCAAGGCAAGCTACCCCAACATCATGCGCGTGGGCACGTTTGAGCGCATCGGCCACCACGCCGTGCTCATCACCATCCCCGGCAGCGACGCTTCTCTGCGCCCCTGCCTCTACATGTCGCATCAGGACGTCGTTCCCGTTGTTGAGGGCACAGAGCAGGACTGGACGCATCCCGCCTTTTCCGGCGACATCGCGGACGGCTATATCTGGGGCCGCGGCACGCTTGACATCAAAGAGCAGGTCTTCGGCGTGCTGGAGGCCGCGGAATATCTGCTCGCCCGCGGCAAGTCCTTTGCCCGCACGGCGTATCTCGCCTTCGGCGACGACGAGGAGACCATCAACTTAGGCGCGCTCGCCATCGCCGAGCATTTGAAGGCGCAGGGCGTGACGCTCGAATTCGTTCTTGACGAGGGCGGCTGCAAAATTGAGCCCGGCACGGCCTTCGGCGCGCCGGAGACGGCCATTGTCAGCGTGCAGCTGATGGAAAAGGGCTATGCCGATTTGGAACTCTCCGTCCACAGCATCGGCGGGCATTCGAGCCGCCCCTACGGCGGCACGTCACTTGGGCGTCTCTCCGGTGCGATCGCCGACATCACGCGCGCACCGTTTGCCGTGCGCCTCAACAGTGCCATGACCGGCGCGTTTGAAACGCTCGCGCCCTATATCACGCAGGAGCCGCTCAAAACGCTCGTGCAGGATGTTGCGGGCAACGCGGACGCCATCGCGGCCTGCTGCATGGGCTCGCCCGACCTCTTCCCGTTTGTCACCACCACTATCGCGCCCACGATGATCCACGGCGGCAGCGCCGCGTGCAATGTGATGCCGCAGGACATGACCGCGGTCATCAACTTCCGCATTGTCGACGGTGACACGGTCGAGAGCGTCATGGCCCACTGCCGCGAGGCCGTACAGGACAAAGGCGTCGAGATGCGCTTTTTGCAAGCGAACGACCCCTCCGCCATCGCGCGCCGCGACGGCTACGGCTACCGCACAGTGGTCGAGAGCTTCCAGCGCTACTATCCCGAAGCCGTGTTCATTCCCTCGATGACCGTGGGCGCGACGGACGCGCACCGCTATGAGGAGATCTGCGACACGTGCCTGCGGTGCAGCCCGTTTATGACCGAGCCCGCGGAGGCCGCCTCCGGCGTGCACGGCACGAACGAGCGTCTTCTCGTCCGCTCGTATTTGCAGGGCATCCGCGTACTCATTGACCTGATGGAGCACGCCAACGTGGAACCGTGAATTTCCTTTCTTTTCAATGAAAAAGCCGGAGCAGCTCAGGCTGCTCCGGCTTTTCTTTCCTGTTCAGTTCTCGCCCATCGTGTAGACCATGTCCCAGAAGCGCAGATCAAAAAGGCAGCAATTCTCGAAGATCTCGCAGAGCCGCTGCGCCTTCTTTTCGTCGATCACTTCGGCGAGCGCGTCGATCCGGTCGATCAAGGCCTGATTCGTCTGCCGGTACTCCTCGGAAACGTAGCCCGCGAACCACGCGCCGTAGTTCTCATCGTGCAGGGCGCTTGGGCAGCGCTCCACCATCTGCTCGGCAATATACGCATAGCTCCACGAGCAGTTCAAAAGCGTCACGAGCCCCGTCAGCACATCCCCCGCCTGCGCCTCGCAGAGCATGTAATGGCTGTAGGCGCTGTTGTCGATGTGCGGGCGCGCATCGGCGATCTCCTTCTCCGTGACGCCGAGGCGCTTCATGTACGGAAGATGCGTGCGGAACGTCTCGTCGATCGTGTTCGCCATCTCCCCGCTCAAAAAGCGAATCTGCTCGAAGTCGTCGGTTTTCTGAAGGATCGCCGCAAAAATTTTCACGTAATCCCGCAGGTACAGATAATCCTGCACCATATAGTAGCGGAACTTTTCCTTCGGCAGCGTGCCGTCCGCCATCTCCGTCACAAACGGATGGGTCAGATACCGCGGCCAGAGCGCCTTTGCCCGCTCGTAGATCCTCTCGGAGAGCTTCACTCTGTTCTCCCCGCTCATTTGTGGGCGATGAGCGCGACGTAGCCGCCGCTCTGATAGCCGGGGACGACGTCCTCCACGCTCTCGTTGGTGTACATAGGGTTCTTCAAGAGCGTCTGGTAGAAGTCAAAATCGTGGAAGCCGAGCGATTTGAGCGCGTCGACCTTTTCCTCGGTCGAGTGCCACACGCCCGCGCAGCACAGCTCGAGCGGATACGGCAGTTTGGGCATGACACCGCGCAGGGACGGGTGGTCGAACGTGCCAACGGCCTTGGCGAGAAGGTACATGAAGCCGAACGCGCTCTCCTTGGGCACATCCAGCGAAATGAACTTGCCGTTCGGCTTGAGCGCCTTTTTGCACACGTCGAACGCGCGCGTCAGGTCCTCCATATAGCTGGAGCTGCCGTTCAAATAGATGATGTCGTAGGCGTTCTCCTCAAGCTCGACCTCCTCGATCACGCCGAAGGCGATGACGTTGATACCGCGCTTCTGCGCGATCGCGCCCATGTCGCGCGAGGGCTCAACGCCCTCGATGTTCTTGCAGTCGATCATACTCTCGAACAGGCCGCTGCCGCAGCCGACGGAGAGCACGCGCTTCCCCGAAATATCGCCGATTGCCTTTTCAAACAGGCGGAATTCGCTCTGGAACACGTTTTCGTTTTCCATAAACCAGGCGTCGTACTGCGCCGCGTAGCCGTCAAATTTGGGTTTCATCGTCAAGTGATCCTTTCTGTTTTGTCAATTCTCAAGGTCCCGCCCGCCGTTTCCGCTTCCCTATTATCCTGTGCCGCAGGACGCGGGAAAACAGGCCGGGCCTGTGCCTTTTTGATGAATCATAGCACAATCAGCTCACTACCGCAACGGTATGTTTGCGGTAAATATCCATCACCTTTCGCCCGCGTACACGGCAGTTATAGAGTTCGTGTCACCCAATAGATTGAATCGGCAATGAGAAAAAGATGGATTCCGGTTGCAATTCACAGATGGGAGGAATGCATATGGAAGGCTTCATTACAAATGTTCTCAATTTATAAAGGGTACGATAAAGGGTAAAAGGCGTTTCAGGGCAGCAAAAAAGCCTTGAAACCACAATGGTTTCAAGGCTTTTCTCTGGTGCGCGGTACAGGACTCGAACCTGTGACCCCATGCACGTCAAGCATGTGCTCTACCAGCTGAGCTAACCGCGCGAATCGAACAGTGATATACTACTATATCTGTGTCTTTTTGTCAACATCTTTTTTCAAAAAGTGCGGATTTTTTCTTCCCCCCGTGAAGAGACTGTTTATAGCATACGCTAAGAGCTCGCTGATGTAAAGAGGGGAAAATAGCAGAAATTCGCCGCCGTTTTTCATCTATTTTTCTGCGGGCACATTTCTTGTCAAGCCGCCGTACGTTCTATATAATAGGCATATATTATGTGTAAATTGAAAATGGGGTGCTTTTTACGATGGGACAAATCGGTTTTGATAACGACAAATACCTTGCCATGCAGTCCGCGCACATCCGCGAGCGCATCAGCAAGTTCGGCGGCAAGCTGTACCTGGAGTTCGGCGGCAAGCTCTTCGACGACTTTCACGCTTCGCGCGTGCTGCCCGGCTTCCAGCCCGACAGCAAGATCCGCATGCTTCAGCAGCTGCGCGACGACGCGGAGATCGTCATCGCGGTCAACGCGAACGACATTGAAAAGAACAAGGTGCGCGGCGACCTCGGCATCACCTATGATGACGACTGCCTGCGCCTGATTGACGCGTTCCGCTCGCTGGGGCTTTATGTCGGCGGCGTATGCATCACGCAGTACGCGGGGCAGAACGCGGCGGATGCCTTCATCAAGCGCCTCAACACGCTGGGCGTTCGCAACTACCGCCACTACCCCATCGCGGGCTACCCCTCCGACGTCGCCCACATCGTGAGCGACGAGGGCTTTGGCCGCAACGAGTATATCGAGACGACGCACTCGCTCATCGTCGTCACCGCGCCGGGCCCCGGCAGCGGCAAGATGGCGACGTGCCTCTCCCAGCTCTACCACGAGCACAAACACGGCGTGAGCGCGGGCTACGCCAAGTTTGAGACCTTCCCCATCTGGAACCTGCCGCTCAAGCACCCCGTGAACCTCGCCTACGAGGCCGCGACCGCGGACCTTGACGACGTGAACATGATCGACCCGTTCCACCTCGAGGCCTACGGCGAGACGACCGTGAACTATAACCGCGACGTGGAGATCTTCCCCGTCCTGCGCGCGATCTTCGAGCGCATCTCCGGCAAGTGCCCCTACCAGTCCCCCACCGACATGGGCGTCAACATGGCGGGCAACTGCATCATCGACGATGAGGTCTGCCGTCAGGCCTCGCGCATGGAAATTCTGCGCCGCTACTACACCGCGCAGGTCGACGTCGCGCGCGGCATTGCTGACGCCTGCCAGCTCAGAAAGCTCGAGCTCGTCATGCAGCAGGCGGATGTGACGCCCGACCTCTGCCCCGCTGTGGCCGCGGCCAAGCAGAAGGCCGAGGAGACCGGCGCGCCCGCGGGCGCGATGGTGCTGCCCGACGGCCGCGTTGTCACGGGCAAGACCTCTTCCCTTCTCGGCGCTTCGGCGGCGCTGCTGCTCAACGCGCTCAAGGCCATGGCGGGCATCCGCAGCGACATGAACCTCATCTCGAATCAGGTCATTGAGCCGATCTCAGCGCTCAAGATCCAGTCGCTCGCCCACCACAACCCGCGCCTGCACTCTGACGAGGTGCTCATCGCGCTGGCGATCTCGGCGCTGACGAACCCCCTCGCCGACATGGCAAGAGCCCAGCTCGGCACGCTCCGCGGCTGCGATGCGCACTTCTCCGTCATCATCTCGGAGGAGGACATCAAGCTCTACAAGCGCCTCGGCATTCACGTCAGCTGCGAGCCGAAGTATGAATCCAAGCGTCTTTATCACAAATAATTCGGAGAAAGCAACATCATGTCTAACGAAAAGAATCTTCCCTACGCCGTCGTCTGCGGCGGCGTGAATATCGACATCGGCGCGCACTCCTTCGCGCCGCTGCGCCCGAAGGACTCGAACCCCGGCAAGGTCGAGCTGAGCCTCGGCGGCGTGGGACGCAACATCGCGCACAACATGCGCCTGCTCGGCGTACCGACGTATCTTCTGACCGCCGTGGGCGGCGATTCGCGCGCAAGCCAGGTCGAAGAGAGCTGTAAAGAACTCGGCATCGACCTTTCGCACGCGCTGCGCGTGCCCGACGGCCGCACCTCGACCTACGTGTTCGTGGGCGACAGCGACGGCGACATGGCCGTGGCCGTGGCCGACATGGAGATCTGCGAAAAGTTGACGCCGGACTACTTCGCCTCGCAGAAGGAGCTGCTCGACGGCGCCGCCGCGGTGGTCGTGGACGCGAACCTGCCGCGCGAGTCCATCGCGTACCTTGTCGAGCACTGCGCCGCGCCTCTCTTCATCGATCCGGTGTCCACCGTCAAGGCAGAAAAGCTCCGCGGGCTTCTCGGCCATGTCCACACGCTCAAGCCCAACCGCATTGAAGCAGAGCTCCTCTCCGGCGTGAAGATCGCAGACAATGCAACGCTCCATCAGGCCGCGCAGGCGCTGCTCGATCAGGGCGTGCAGCGCGTGTTCCTGTCGCTCGGCGGCGACGGTGTGTTTGCCGCGCAGCAGGGCGAGACGCATTTGGAGCCCATCTGCAAGGCCGAGATGCGCAACGCCACCGGCGCGGGCGACGCGATGATGGCATCCCTCGTCTGGTCGTTTCTCGCGGGCCGCGACCTTGCCGAAAGCTGCGCCGCCGGCACCGCCGCCGCGGCCATCGCGGTCGAGAGCGAAGAGACCATCAACCCGAGCATGAGCGCCGAGGCCGTTCTGGCCCGCGCCGCGAAGTAAATCTCTACGACAAAAAAGAACCGTCCGATCGGACGGTTCTTTTTTTGCTTATTTTCTCAGACTCAGCAGCATTGCGACGTGGCGATAGAGGCTTCTCTTGACCGCGGGGGTCATGCAGGCCTCCTTGATGGGCATGGCGAGCTTTCTGAGCTCGTCCTCGGCCTGCGCGATGACCTCGTCATCCGTGGCGTCGGAGTCGATCTTCGCCGCCGTCTCGGCCATCACGACCGGATGGGGCGCGACCGCGCCCGCAGCCAGACGCGCGGGGCGATTGCCGCCGCAGCGGAGCGCGAAGTTGATGATCGGGAAGTCGATCGTCGTGCGCATCGCGTACTTATAAAAGCCGCTGCGCTCGCCCTCTTCCGCCGCGGGGACGAAAAAGCGCGTGACGAGGATGGGCAGGTGCTCGTGGCAGGCAAGGCCGTTGGCCACGCTGTGGCGCTCGATGAGGGACTTTAGGTCGGTGCGGTGCGTCTCGCCGTCTTCGATGTACTCTACTTCCGCCTCGTAAGCGATGAGCGCGGTGGCGACGTCGGAATAGTAGATCGCGCGGCAGACCGGCGAGTTCGGGATCTGGTGGCAAATGCTGCCGCCGGTCTTGAAGCAGTAGGCAAGGCCGCTGCGCCACAGGTGCGGCTGGTTGAAGTAGATGCAGCGGCGGTCCTGCATGATGTTGCCGCCGACAGTGGCGATGTTTCTGATCTGCGGGGATGCCGTCAGCGACGCCGCCTGCGCGATGGCCGCGTAGCGGCTGTTCAAAAGCTCGCTCTCGGCAAGCTCGGTGAGCGTCATCGCCGCGCCGATGATGAGCTCGCCGTCCTTTTCCTCCAAAACGTGCAGCTCCGGAATTTTCTTCAGGAAGACGAAATCCTTGTCGTCGCGCACCTCGTTTTTCAGCAGCGGCATGATGTCTGTGCCGCCGCCGATGTAGGTCGGGTGCTCGGCGGAGACGATGTCGTGTAAGCTCTCTAAAACCTGTCCGCTCATTTCACATTCCCCCTCTCGGTCGGCAGGATGGCAAATTTGTCGCACAGCGGCAGGCTGTTGATCTCAATGCCGCTTGCACGGCGCACCGCGTTCACGATGGCCGGCGCCACGGGCACCGTGGCAAGCTCGCCGACGCTCTTCGCGCCGTGCGGGCCGTAGGGGTCGTGGCTGTTGACCATGTCGACATACGTGCGCGGCATGTCGCCCATCTGCGGGATGCGGTAGTGCAGGAAATCGGTCGACAGCGTGCGGCGCGAGCGCGGGTTGATCTCCATGCGCTCATAGAGCGCGTAGCCCACGCCCTGCGCGATGCCGCCCTCGAGCTGACCGGCGACGGTCAGGCGGTTGATGGGCGTACCGACGTCCACGACCTCGATGATGTCCATGAGGCGGATGGCGTTGAGCTTCTTGTGGTATTCCGCCTTGACAAAGCAGACGGAGAACGGGTTGGGGCAGGCCAGAGCCTTGTAGGTGCCCGCGCCGATGGGCACGCTGCCCTTGGGGTCGAACAGGATCTTGCGCGCGGCGTCCTCAAAGCTCAGCTCAAGCTCCTCGCCGCCGCTGATATAGTAGCGGTGGTTCTTTTCCTTGACCGTGCAGCCGTCGTAGATGACCTTGAGCTGCTCGACCATCTTCTTTTTCAGATCGTCGCAGGCGAGCTTGACGGCGTTGCCGCAGATAAACGTCTGGCTCGAACCGAACGTGCCGGTGTTATACGGCGTCAGGCCCGTGTCCGCCGCGGTGATCTGCACGCTGGAGAGGGGGATACCGAGGCATTCCGCCGCGATCTGGCTCTCCATCGTCTCGCTGCCCTGACCGATATCGGCAGAGCCGACGAGCAGATGCACGGACGCGTCGGCGTTGAGCATGACGACCGCGCCGCTCAGGCCCTCCTTCGAGGACGGGCCGGAGCCGTGGCAGCTGAACGAGATGCCCCATGCCTGACGGATGTTTTCGTCGTCGATCAGGGGCTCTTTCTCGTCGATCTCCTTCTGGATTTGCTGGCAGCGGCGCGCGCAGTCCTCAATGCCGTTGCTGCTGACAGGGATGCTTGCGCAGGGGAAGCACTCGCCCACCTGCACGTGGTTCATCAGGCGGAATTCGACGGGGTCCATATCGAGCTTCTGCGCGAGGCGGTCCATCAGAATTTCGCGGCCGAACGTGAGCTGCGTGTTGCCGTAGCCGCGGAACGCGCCGCCCGTCACATGGTTTGTGAAAACGCTCAGGCCGATAAACGAGTAGTTCGGCACGTTGTACTGCAATTTACGCGCGGCGGCGGCCACGACCGTCGGCGTGTGCGTGGTGTAGGGGCCGGCGTTCAGGCGGAACGTCGTATCAAAGAGCTGCAGCTTGCCGTTTTTGTCCGCGCCGATGCGAAGATCAACGTCGGAGGCGTGACGCACGACGGAGTAGAAATCCTCCTCGCGCGAATAGAGCAGCTTCACGGGGCGCTTGATCTTGCGCGAGATGAGCGCTGCGGCGTGCTGGGCGTGCAGCTGCTGGCGCGCGCCGAAGCCTGCGCCGACAAGCGGCTTGATGATGTGCACGTCCACTTCCTTGAGGCCGAAAAGCTCGGCCAGAATGCGGCGCTCCTGGAACACCGTCTGCGAGCAGCTGTAGATCGTCATGTGCTCGCCGTCGCTGAAGTCGCAGATGCAGCAGGTCAGCTCGATCATCGTGTGCTGCATCGGCGGCGTGATAAAATGGTCTTCGAGAATGATGTCGGACTTTTCCTCGCCCACAGCGATGTCGCCCTGCGACACCTCGCGCCACTGGACGACGTTCGTGTCGGAAAGGTGCGGCTGCATCGCGGGCGCATTATCCGCGAGCGCGGCCTTGACGTCGAGGATCGGCGCAAGGTTCTCGTATTCGACCTTCACTGCCTCGGCAGCGGCGCGGGCGGCCTCCTCCGTCTCCGCGGCGACGACGGCCACGCGGTCGCCGATGGTCAGCGGCTCGGTCGTCAGCACCTTTTCATCCGCCATCAGAAGCGGAGAGGGCGGGTTGCCCGAGCAGTTGAAGTAGGCCTGCGGGGCCTCCTCCGGCAGGGCGCAGCCGAGAAAACCGGGAACCTTTTCCGCCTCGCTCACATCGATGCTCAGCACCTTGGCGTGGGAATACGGGCAGCGCACCAGCGCGGCGTAGGCCATGTTGGGGAGCTCTAAGTCGTCGGTATACTTGCCGCGGCCCAGCGCCTTATCCATGGACTCAAGGCGCGGCGTGGCGTGGTTGACAATGTCGAAATGATGCTGTTCCATCACTGCTGCGCCTCCTTTCCGTTCGCGTACTGTTCAATGACCTTGGAAGCCGCGACGATGGCCTCCTCGATCTTCGTGTAGCCCGTGCAGCGGCAGAGGTTGCCGGACATGGCGGCGTGGATCTCCTCGCGCGTGGGATGAGGATCGCGGTCGAGCAGCGCCTTGGCCGCCATGATCATTCCGGGCGTGCAGTAGCCGCACTGGATGGCGCCGGCGTCGATAAACGCCTGCTGCAGCGGGTGCGGCTCGTCGGCGGTGCCGATGCCCTCGATGGTCTCGACCGTGCTGCCGTCCGCCTCGATGGCGAACACACAGCACGAGTTGACCGCGCGCCCGTCCATGATGACCGTGCAGGCGCCGCATTCGCCAAGGTCACAGCCCTTTTTCGCGCCCGTCAGGTGCGCGCGCTCGCGCAGCACGTGCAGAAGCGTCTCCTGCGGCTCCACCGTGAACGCGCAACTCTCGCCGTTGAGCGTCAGGTGAATCGTGTGGTTGTTTTCAAGCATGATGTTCTATCTCCTGTGCAGAATTTGCTGTATGTTCCGTATTGGCCTTATTCTCCCGTTTCAGCCGCTCCGTGAGCTGCGACAGATACTGCTCGTCGACCGGAGAATAGGCGTCGCGCAGCAGCATTTTCGACTGCTGTAAGTAAACAGACACGTCTTTATTCAAATATCGTCCAAAAACAGCCTGAATGTCCGGTGAATCCTGCATTTGCAGGCTGATTTGTGCAAACATGCGGTTCAGCACGCCCACTTCGTAGCAGCTACCGAGCCGCTGGGCATAATCGTCCGCCTTGATGAAAAGGCTCAGCGCCTTGCGATACTCTCCCTGCTCAAAGCAGAGGTAGCCGTAGTAGGCGAACGCGATACCGCGCCCCCACATCAGCTCCACCTTGTTGAACTGGTCGACTGCCTGCGAGAGGTATTCGTCCGCGCTTTCAAGGTCGCCCGCATCCAGCGCGGCCTGACCGGCGTAGGTGTAAAACGTCGCGATACCGCCGGTGAGAAAGTTTTCCGTGCAGATGGAGATGGCGCGCGTGTAGTACTGCATCGCCTCGCCATAGTGCATGCGGTTGCGTTCCACCTCGCCAAGCCATGCGTAAGATGCCGCGAGGTTGAAGAGGTATTTGTCCTTTTCCCCAGAGCGCTCGAAAATCTCGATCGCCTGCGTGAGCGAGGCGTAGCCCTCCTCGATGCGGCCCGACATGATGGAGCACAGACCCGACAGGCGCATCCAGATGGCGCGCTCTTCGGCTTTGCCGTCCTCGCCAAGCACGGCGAACGCCTTTTCGACGACCTCGTGCATCTGTTTGGTCTCGTAGCGGTCGATGTAGATGCAGATGAGCTGGCGGTAGGCCTTGATCATGTTGTTGCGGCACTGCTCGCTGTCCGAGTCGCGGTTGAGCTCGATGAGCGTGCGGATGTATGGCTCGCCCTGCGAATACTCCACCTTGCGGATGTGGAAGCGGCCCATCATGTGGTAGTAATCCGACAGGAATCCGTGCTTGTCGCTCTCGTCGAATTTGCCCTGATTGGCCTGCACCTTCGTTTGGATGTCCTTGAGGATGCGAAGGATGCCAGCTCTGTCCGACGAATCAAGCCGAAGGTCGTTTTCTGCGTCCGTCGGCAGCGTCTCCCCGCCGAGCACCGGATAATATTCGTGGGACAGGTTTAAATAGTTGTAAACGTACTCGACGTAGTACTTGAGGTATTTGCGCTCATTGCCCGCGCGCCTGCTGTGGTACATGAGCTTGGTATAAAGCGCGTTGTCCGCGCTCGTGCCGCTGAGCCTGCGCTCGAGGCAGCAGGAGATCTTTTCGTGCAGGATGCGCCGCTTGGTGAGCGAAAGCTCGCCGTAAACATACTCGAGAATTTTCTGGTGGCTGAACTGGAAGGCGACGCTCTCGGCGCGGATGACCTCGCGGATGAGCTTTTTGTCGATGAGGTTTTCCAAAATCGTGATGAGCTCGTACTCCTCTTTTCCCGAGAGCGATCGCATCATGTCGAACGATGCGCCGTCGAAGAAGAACGAGAGCAGATCAAGAATGCTGCGCTCTTCCGACGGCAGCGACATGATGCGGATGCGGATCGTGTCGCGCATGTTCGGCGTGATGTCGGCCACCGAGCCGTTGAACTTGAGGTTGTTGACCGTTTCGATGATGAAAAAGGGGTTGCCCTCAGTCTCGCGGAAGAGCTGCTGGCGCAGCGCAGGCGTGGAAAAGCGGTCCGGCAGCAGAAGGTCTGCAAGCTGCCCCGTCTCGTCCACAGAAAAGCGCGGCAGCTGGAGCTCCGACAGAAAGCGCGCAGCCTTCATCTCCTCCAAAAAGCTGCCCACATACTGGTGCCGCTCGTCGCGGACGCCGAAAAGGAACAGGATGCGGTGGTTTTTGTCCGAGGTCAGGATATCGCGGATCAGCGAGATCGACACACTGTCTGCCCACTGGAGATCGTCAAAGTAGAAGATCATCCGCTGCGCGTGTGACAGGCGCATCAGCGCGTAGGTGATCGCGCGCAGGTTGCTGCTGCCGCTCTCGGTCGTGATGTCGTCCTGGTCGATGGCTTTTTCCAGGTCGACCTGCCAGAGATACGGGAACGCGCGCGAAACCGCCGCACGGAAGAGCGTCGCGTCCGCGCCGCTCGCGCGATTTTTAAGGTCGCGCCCCAGCTGCTCGAAGATGTTCTGCCAGGGCTTTAAGACGTAGTTCTCCTCGGCGCGGTAGCAACAGGTCTGATAGATCGCCGCCTGCGTTTTCCCCAGTGAGGAGAGCACCGTTTGAAAGAGCTGCGTCTTGCCGATGCCGGCCTCGCCGGTCACGGCAAGGCTGATCGCGCCGCGGCCCCCGGAAAATTGCAGGATGTCGTCTACGAGCTTCCCGCGCTCCTCCTCGCGGCCCATGAACGGGCCGCTGTCCTTTTCGCTCTCCGGCGAGGTGATGCTCTCCTTCTGCGAGAGCACGTGCAGCACGCTCTTGTTGCGCTCCTGCCGGATGTTCTGCACGAGAGCTGTGATCTCTTCGCTCGGCGACTGGAACAGCTCTTCGGAAAGCAGCTTTTCCAGCCTGTCGTACAGCGCCACTGCCGAGGAATACTCGCCTCGTGCGCGGTAAATTTCAATTAAATAGACATAGCCAAACTCATCAAACTCGTCGAGCGCCATGAGCTTCTGGCATTCCAGCTCGCAGTCCTTGTAGCGCTCGTCCTGAAACGCCGCGACGATGGACTCCTTGAGCCGCTCCTGCAGCAGCCCTCGATAGTGCTGGCGGTTGTTGAGCAGCCATTCGTTGTAGTATTCGTTGTCCTTGAGATAAAAGTTTTCGAGAAAGTCGCCCGCGTAAAAACTGAAATCCGTCAAATTTTTGTCGTTAAAGCGGTCGATGTCCAGATCGATTCTGATCTCAGGGTTAATCTGAATGACATTTTTCGACGCGCCGACAAGAAAATCGCGGCCGAACTCGCGCCGGATCACATAGATGGCGTTGCGCATGTTGGACTGCACCTTGTGCTCGTCCGCACTGTCGCCCCAGATGATGTCGGCGAGCTTGGGGCGAAAGGTCTCCTTTTCGACAAGAAGGTAGTACACCAGTGCCTCGGCCTGCTTGAACGGCAGGTTGACCTGTTTCCCGTCGAGCAGGATCCGTCCTGAGCCAAGAAGTTCGGCTGTAATCTTTTGCATCAGACTTTCTCCTTTCTTTTTCAAAAGTTGGATGCTTGCCTCTGCCCTCTCCAAAAAAGAGCGACGTATTGATTACAGTATAATGGCCGTTTTCGACAGAAGCAAGCGTTTAATTCGCGTCGAATCCATTCAACTTTTGTGCATTATGCCCCAAAGCGACCGGTACGCGGGAACGCACCGGTCGCTTTGGGTTGTGTGGAGAAGAGGGATGCTTACAGCTCGCCGACCGCTGCTTCCACAGCGTTCAGCAGCTCGTCGGATTCAATGAGGCCGATCGTAGCCTTGGACTGGTTGCCCATGTAGATGTCTTCATTCTGGAACTTGATGAGCTCGTTGACCTTTTCATAGGCGATGGACGTGCCCTTGCCCAGCTTGAACTCGCCGAGCTGGTCCTGCGTGATCCAGATGCCGCGGGAGGCCAGCAGCAGCTCGATGCCGAGGATCTTTTCAAGATTCTTAATGACGAGCTTGGCCTTGCGGGCGGCCCAGGGCGCCATGGAGACGTGGTCTTCCTGGTTGGCCTTGGTCGGGATAGTGTCGCAGACGGAGGGGAACGCCAGCGTCTTGTTCTCAGACGCGAGGGCGGAGGTGGAGCAGCAAATGATGTTGTAGCCGTAGTTCAGGCCGATGGGCTCGCCGGCGAGCGCCAGAGGCAGACCGTAGCTGATGGTAGGATCGCACATCGTGAAGCAGCGGCGGTCGGAGACGTTGCCGATCTCGACGAGGGACATCGTCAGGATATCCATCGCGAAGCCGGTGGGCTCGCCGTGGAAGTTGCCGCCGGAGAGGAACTCGTAGTGACCGTCGCCCTTGGGGAAGATCAGCGGGTTATCGGTGGCGGCGTTGATCTCGACCTCGACGAGGTGCTTGACATAGTCAAGGTTCTCGCGGCAGACGCCCTGCACCTGCGGCATGCAGCGGAAGCAGTAGTTATCCTGCACGCGCTCCTGATAGTGCGGATGCATGATGTCGTGCTCGAGGTGGACCTTGCGGGCGTCCTCGGTGACGCGGGTGGAACCCTCGACGAGCTTCATCACGTTGGCAGCGGCCTTGATCTGGCCGGCGTAGGGGCGGGCCTCCTGGATGCGCTTGTCAAACGCGCGGGTCTCGCCGCGGATGGCTTCAAGAGACAGCGCGGTCGTGATCTCGGAGAGCTTGTACAGGCGCTCGGCGTCGTGCACGTTCAGGCACGCCATACCGGCGAACATTGTGGTGCCGTTGAGCAGCGCCAGGCAGTCCTTGGCCTTGAGCTGGAACTCGACGGGGGTAATGCCGGCCTTTTTCAGCGCTTCCTGTGCAGGCATGCGCTCGCCCTGATAGAAGGCCTCGGCCTGGGGCACGCCGATGAGAACGGAGACGATGTGAGCCATGGGGGCAAGGTCGCCACAGGCGCCCACGCTGCCCTGCCAGGGCACGACGGGATGCACACCCTTGTTGAGCAGCTCGACAAGGCGCTCAACGACGACCGGACGCAGGCCGGAAACGCCGCGGCAGAAGGCGTTCAGACGGACGCACATGGCCGCGCGGACCACTTCCTCGGGAGCCGGATCACCGACGCCGCCGCAGTGGGACAAAACGGTGCGATACTGATGCAGATCGCTCTCTTCGATCGTGACCTTGTGATCCTTGTGCTTGCCAAGGCCGGTGTTGAAGCCGTAAACGGCGGGCGCGTCATCGCGCATCCATTCACTCTCCATGTAGTTGCGGACTTCGGCGATATGTGCCATGCAGTCCTTGTCGATCTCAACCTGATAACCGTTGCGGGCAACGTTGACGACGTCTTCAATGGAAAGATCCACGCCGTTGAGAATAACCTTGTTCATTTGCTTTCTCCTTTTTCTCGATTCTTTGTTGGAGTCAGGGGGAACTTGCGCTCCCCCTGCTCAAATTAACAGCTTATGGGATGATGTCTTCCTTGGCCTGCTCGGGGGTGATGCGAGTGATGGTCCAGCCGGTCCAGATGCAGATCAGCGAGACAATGGGGCAGAGCATGGAGAAGAACATGTAGGGCGCATAGGCCGCGGTGGCGCAGCCGAGCGTTGCGAGGATATAAACACCGTCAGTACTCCAGGGGCAGAACGGCGCGCAGATCGTGCCGACGTCCTCAAGGATACGGGACAGGTTCTTGGGGTGCAGACCGCGCTCACGGAAAGCCTCGCGGAACATACGGCCGGGAAGCACGATCGCGACATACTGCGCGGCGGTGGCGAAGTTGGTGAAGAGCGTGGCAAAGATAGCGGTGGTCATCATGGCCTTGTCGCTCTTGGCCTTGCTGAGGATCTTTTCGATGATGGCGTGGACAGCACCGGTGGTCTCGACCACACCGGCAAACGCCAGGGCGATCAGGATCAGGGCAACGGTATCGAGCATGCTGGAGAGGCCGCCGCGGTTAACGAGACGGTTGATCTCGGCAACGCCGGTATCCATGCTCACACCGGTGTACATGGAGGCGAGGATCGTCGCGAGGTTTGCCTTCTGGAAGATGGCCGCGAAGATGCCGCCGAGAGCGGAGACGCCGATCAGGCCGGGGATGGCGGGCACCTTGAAGATAACCATGAGCAGAACGCACAGCGGGGGAATGAGCATCACAGGGCTGATGGTGAAGAACTCCTTGAGCGTGCCCATGTAGAGGTCAATCGTCTCCATGCTGGCCGTACCCTTGACGACTGTGAAGCCCATGATGGCGTAGATGATCAGGGAAATAATGATGGACGGGCCTGCGGTAACGACCATGTGCTTGACGTGGGTGAACACCGTGGTACCGGCCATGGCGGGAGCGAGGTTCGTGGTATCGGACAGGGGGCTCATCTTATCGCCGAAGTAAGCGCCGGAGATGATCGCGCCGACTGTCATGCCGAGGGGAACCTGAAGCGCGGTGCCGACGCCGACCAGCGCCACACCGACGGTGCCCATCGTCGTCCAGGAAGAACCCGTGAAGGTCGAAACCATAACGCACAGGGCACAGGCGGCGAAGAGAAAGATTTTCGGGGACAGCCAGGTTAGGCCGTAGTAAATCATTGTGGGGATGATGCCGCCGAGCATCCAGGTGCCGACGACCATACCGATGATGAGCATGATGAGGATGGCGGGGGCGGAGGCCTTAATGGTCTCGCTCATGCCCTTTTCCATTTCATCCCAGGTAAAGCCGCTCGAAACGCCCGCGATAGTGGCGACGATCGTGGCGATGACCAGAGGGATGTGTGCCGAGGTGCCGAGCACGTTGATGCCGCAGAGAATCAGCACAAACACACAGATAAAAACGACAAGCGCTTTTCCGAAGCCAACGGTCTTTTTTGTTCCTGTTGCAGAGTTCATTTTCTATTCCTCCCAAAAAATGTAATGGTATTCGTTATGGGGACTTTGCTTTCTTGCGGTAATGTTGTGAGGGTTCCATGGCTTATGACTCGCACCTCCCAGCGCTCGGCCGCCTTTTATCCCTTTCGCGGAACTTTAACGCGGCAGCAGTATCATTGACACAACGCAACTGTAAGCATCAAAAATCAAAAAATCGTCAAATTTTTTGTAAAATCGATTTGACGCTTAAAATTTTTTTGACACAGCCTGTCGAAATGCGTTTTTCTTGACGCTCCTTTGACGGTTGTGGTTCATTATAGGGTATCAGTAAAGGGTTTTGCCGCCGCATTTTGCGGCTGCATTCGTCCCGATAAACATTCTGGGAGAATCCATTATGAACTATCAATACATCGGCAAGAGCACGCCTGTCAACAATTCCCGTGCCAAGGCCAGCGGCCTTCTGCGCTACGCGGGTGACATGAAGCTGCCGAACATGCTGCACATGAAGCTCGTGCTCAGTCCCGTTGCCCACGGGATCGTCAAAGCGATCGACTCCTCCGCCGCACTTGCGATGCCAGGCGTTGCTGCGGTATTGTCGTTTGAAAATACGGTGGACACTAAATACAATCGCGGTCGCGTTCGCATCAGCGAGGATGTCATGGACCAGGAAACGCTCTTCAGCCGTCACGTCCGTTTTGTCGGCGACCGCGTGGCTGCCGTGCTGGCCGATTCGCCGGAGATCGCCGCAGCAGCAGCGGAAGCGATCCAACTCGAAATAGAGGAACTCCCCGCTGTCTTTACCGTGAAAGCCGCCAAGCGCGAGGGTGCGCCGCAGCTGCACGAGGACGGCAACACGGTCACACTGCCCGAATGCGGCTTCGGCGGCAGATATGCCGATGTGCAGGGCGAAGAGTTCATCCACCGCTCACAGACGCAGCGTGTCTCGCATATCGCCATGGAAACGCACTGCGCCGTGGCAGACTATAACCCCGGCACCGACCGCATGACCGTCTGGTCTCCCACACAGTCGACATTTGGCGTGCGCTCGTGTGTTGCAGCACTGCTTGGAATGCCGATGAGCCATGTGCGCGCCATCAAGACGCCGATGGGCGGCTCGTTCGGCTGCAAGCAGGAGATGATCCTGGAACCGCTGGCCGCCGTCGGCGCAAAAATGACGGGGCGCCCCGTCAAGCTTCAGCTCGACCGGCGCGAGACCATCCTCTGCACTGTGCTGCGCCATCCCATCAAAAGTGAAATTCGCGCCAAATTCGACAAAGGCCATATTCTCAAAGCGCTCGACCTGACCGCTGAGCTCGACGCGGGCGGTTATCAGGGTGTTTCGCCGGATTACATGGGATCCATGTTCAAAAAGCTCTCCTGGGTCTACGGCGTGGAGGATGTAGCGTACCATGCGACCTCCACCTGTACGAACACGCCCATGTCCGGCAGCTACCGTGGTTGGGGCGGCCCCGAGACCGCGTTCATCATGGAAAACATGATGAACGCCGCCGCGCAGAAATTCCGCTGTGACCCGCTCGAGTTGCGGCTCAAAAATATCCTGCCGCCCGACGCAATCAGCAAAATTGGCAATTTCCCGCTCGGCGATGTCCGCCTTGAGGACGTGCTGCGCCTTGGCAGTAAACGTTTCCGCTGGTTCGAGCGCCGCGCCGCCGCGCAGGCGCAGGATCGAAGCAGCCGCTATCTCAAGGGCGTCGGCCTCGCCGTGTCCACCCATACCTCAGGCTACTATCCTCGCCGTCTTGACTGGTGCACCGTCACGGCCAAGTTTGAAGAGGACGGCTCGGCGAGCTTCAACTGCAACATCCACGACCATGGCTGCGGCACGGTTGCCGCGCTGAAGAATATTGCCGCAGAAGAACTCTCCATCCCCCCTGACAGCATTGATTTCCCTGAGGGCGACACGGCATACAATGCGCTCGATAATGGCTGCTACACCAGCCGCACAATTTATGTCACCGGCCGTGCCGTGTTGGAAACGGCGCAGAAGCTCAAATCTCTGCTGCTGGAAAATGCCGCACGTCTCATGGTATGCAGTGCCGGAGACCTCGCCTGTCAAAACGGTGAGATCTTTGTCACCGCTGATCCCTCTCGCCGGAAAACCTACCGTGATGTTATCTGCTATGCCGCCGACCAGTACGGCGGCAGCGGCGCAATTTTCGTTTCCAACACTTACCAGCCCTCGTCCAACCCCGGCCCTGCCGCTGCTCACTTTGCCGAGGTCGAGGTCGACACGCTCACTGGGCTCTGCCGCCTGACAGCCTACACCGCCGCGCATGATGTAGGAAAGGCCATCAATCCCGAACTCTGCCGCGGGCAGGTCGGCAGCGCCTTGCAGCAGGGCATGGGGCTTGTCTTTTGCGAGCAGGTCAAAATCGACCCGAAGACCGGCCAGCCGCTCAACGCCACCCTGCAGCGCTATCACGTGGCACGCGCGTACGACTTCCCGCACATTGAGACAGTGCTTGTCGAAAATGGCAGCCCCGAAGGGCCTTACGGTGCCAAGTCCATCGGCGAATCCTGCTTTGTGCCGGTCGCGCCGGCGCTGCTTGCCGCCGTCAATGACGCACTGCAAACCGATCTGACCACCCTGCCGCTGACGCCGGAGAAGATCATCCGCGCCGTGCAGGAAAAACGCAAGGAGGCGTCGCTGTGATGGAAATTCGTTTTTACTTAAACGGGAAAGAAACCGTTGTGAATGCCCAGCCGGAGCGCCTGCTTGTCGACGTGCTGCGCGAAGACCTGCACCTGACCGGCACAAAGCGCGGCTGCGGCGAGGGTGAGTGCGGCACCTGCACGGTGCTGCTCAATGATAAAGCCGTCCACGCCTGCATGACGATGATCGCGCAGGTGAACGGACACCGCGTCATCACGTCCGAGGGTGTCGAATCCGACCCTCGCATCGCACCCATCATCCCCGCCTTTGTGAACAACATGGCCATTCAGTGCGGCTACTGCACGCCCGGCATGGTGATGAGCGCCGCGGGCCTGCTGCTCCACAATCCCGACCCTACCGAAGATGAGATCCGCACCGCGATCTCCGGCAACATCTGCCGGTGCAGCTGCTATGAGCAGATCCTGCGCGCCATCCGGCAGGCCGCGCGCGACATGAAGGAGGCGGCCAAATGAACTTCTTTCAGCCAACAAATCGTGAAGAGCTCGCCTCTGCCCTCGCGTCCCTCTCCGGCGGCTCCATTGTCGCCGGGTGCACGGACTTTTTGGCCCAGCGCAACGGAAAGGTCTGGCACGCGGACACTATTTTGAGCCTGACGGAGATGCAGGAGCTCAAGCAAATTGAATTGGCCGGCGATTCTCTCGCCGTCGGCGCGGTGTGCGTGCATTCGCAGGTCGCGCAGTCCCCTCTCGTGCGGCAGTATTTTCCCGCGCTTGCCATGGCGTGCAGTCAGGTCGGCTGCGCGCAGATCCGCAACCGCGGCACGCTCGGCGGCAGCATCGGCACCTCTTCCCCCGCGGGCGACGTCTACCCGCCCCTGCTCGCGCTCTGCGGCGCGGCCGAGGTGATGAACAGCCGCGGCGCGGTGCGCACCATCCCCGCACGCGAGCTCGTGCTCGGCAAGGGCAAGACCGCGCTCGCGAGCGACGAGGCCATTCTGCGCTTTCTCCTCCCCCTGCCCGCCGAACATGAGATCAGCGCGTTCGGCAAGATCGGTGAACGGCACCAGGTCACGATCTCCAAGATCAACCTCGCCGTCAGCGCGGTTGTCGAAAACGGCTGCATCCAGAGCGCGCGCGCTGCACTCGGCGCGGTCGCGCCGCACGCCTACCTTTCAGAAGACGCCGCGGCGTTCCTTGGGGGAAAGCCGCTCACGGCGGAGACCGGCGCCGCGCTCGGTGACCTGCTCTCTTCCGAGGTCGAGCGCGTCATCGCGGGGCGCGGCTCCATGCCCTACAAGCGTGAGGCCGTCCGTGGCCTTGCACAGGACGTGTTCGCCCGTCTGATCGCGCTGGCGCAGGAGCGCGGCCTATGAAAAAAGAGATCCGCATCGACGAGCTCCGCGTCATGATGCTCGACGCGCTCGCGCTGCGCGGCATCGGCAGCGAGGACGCCGATTTCATCGTCGATGATTTTCTGGACGCCGAGCTCGAGGGTCATAAGACCCACGGCGTCTCCAAATTCCTGACCATCGACATCGGCCTTTCAGGCCGCGAGGGCAGCATCGAAATCGTGAGCCGGACCGGCGGCCACGCCAAGATCGACGGCCACCGCGAGCTCGGCCACATCGCCGCGCGGCAGGCTGCCGCGCTCAGCGCAGAACTCGCTAAAGAGCATGGCGTCGGCCTCGTCGCGCTGACCAACGTCAGCCGCTATGCCCGCCTTGTCCCCTATTCCCGCCTGATCGCCGAGCGCGGCTGCATCGGCATCGTCACGAACAACGGTGGTCCCGCGCATGTGGTGCCGTTTGGCGGCAGCGCGCCGATGTTCGGCACAAATCCGCTTTCCTTCGGCTTCCCGCAGGGCGAAAAGCCCCCCCTCCTCTTTGACTTTGCCACCGCGCAGGGCGTGTGGGGCGAGCTGCGGCAGGCCATTGTCGAGGAGCGTTCCCTCCCCGAGAGGACTTTTCTCGATGCTGCCGGCGCTTTCACCACCGATCCACAGCGCGTGCAGGGCGTGCTCCCCTTTGGCGGGGCGCGCGGCGCGGCACTGTGCATGGCGCTCGAAATTCTGACCGGCGCGTTCGTCGGCGCAAAGATGGGCGGCGAGATCCGCGATGAATACGACCTCGGCTACCTGTTCTGCGCCCTGTCGCCGGAAATGTTTTCTTCCGCAGACGATTTCATCGCGCAGACATCGGCGCTGGCCGAGGCTGTACGCACCAGCGCACCCGCCGCAGGAAATGCACAGGTCTTCGTCCCCGGCGAACGTTCCGCCCAGCGCCGCAGCGAACAGCTTGCGCGCGGCACGGTCGAGCTCGAAGCCGATGTTTATGACCGCATCCGCGCGATGAGCCTTTCGCGCGAGGGCGGCTACGAAAATTCCCGCAGTATGAACTGAGATACCTCTCTTTTCATAAAGAAAAACAGCATGAGGCAGCGGGCACTGCTTCGTGCTGTTTTTTACGCAAAAAGCGGTCCGCTGAGATTTCAGCAGACCGCTTTTTCTTTTCACTTTTCGATCAGATAGCTGCCGCTGTCCGTCGCCTCCGTCACGATGGGGACGAACTCGACGTCGTAGGCCTTCATCGCCTCGGTGACGCTCTCAAGCTGGTCTGCCGTGACCTTGACGTACACGCGGTCGAACTTTTCCGTGAGCTCGCTCATCACGATGCCGGACTTCTCTTCGCTGCCTGCAAGCGCGATGTCCGCGTCCACGCTGACGGAGAGCTTGCCCTTGTAGCCCGCCTGCTCAAGCGCGGTGTGGATGTCGTCGGCGAGCAGCGCAAGCGCCTCCTGCTGCGTCATGGTGCGCTCGTCCGTCTTGATGCGGCTCATGCGCCCCTCGCGCGGGTAATGGAAATCGTCGAGCAGAAGCTCATCAAAGCCCATCTGTGCGCATTCCGTGACGATATCGGTCACATATGCCCGCGCGGCCTGCTTTTCGGGTGCGAGCCAGTGGGTGCTGTTCGTATCGTACCAGACGAATCCCGTCAGCTGGCACACGGCGGCGTCCGTCATGTGCTCGTAGGCATACAGGCTGTCGTGCAGCGTGCTGATGCGGCCGATCGTATAGTAGTCCGAGTCGACAAGGCCCTGAATGGCCGTGTCCGATGTGCTGTTCCCGGCCACCGCGCCGCAGTCGATCGCGCCCTGCACTTTGGAATTATAGTAGAGCTTGCCGCTCGCGTCCTTGAGCTCGACCGCCACGGCGTTCACGTCCTTATCAAGGCCATCGAGCGCCGCCTGCCACTCGCTGCCGAGCGCGTCCGCGCCCAGCTCGACTGCGTAGGTATCCTTGATGACGGGCTTTTGCACCGTGATCTCAAGGTCGTCCTGCTTCTTATCGTCGCCGCTGTCGCCGCCATTTGCGGTGTCGTCCTGTGGGGTCTTCTTTATCCAGGGGAACTCAAAGCGGACCGAGCCGTCCGCATCGTATACCATATAGCGCTGCGCAAACAAAAAGCCGCACGCCAGCAGCAAAATAACCACCAGCACCACGGCCAGCACGCCTCTGCCGCGCCTGCGCCCGCGATAACCGGTATAGCCCTTCGTTCCGCTCGATCTTCTTGCCATTGTCTGCATCCGCCTCCTTTTTCTCGTGCAACAGTTTACCTTTTGAGAGCAAAAAAATCAACAAAAACCTTTCGGTTTTTGTTGATTTTCCGTTTTTGTATGCTTTAGCCCTCGATAGCGTCCATCAGCGCGACGCGGCGGGCGTGGCGGCCGCCCTCAAACGCGGTGGAGAGGAACGTCTCGACCATGGCCGCGGCCAGCTTCGGGCCTGTGAATCCCGCACCGATGGCCATCATGTTGGCGTTGTTGTGCTGGCGGCAGAGCTGCGCCTCGAGCGTATCGGCGCAATGCGCGCAGCGGATGCCCTTGACCTTGTTCGCCGCAATGGAGATGCCGATGCCCGTCGTGCACACGACGATGCCGTACTCGCACTCTCCGCTCGCGACGGCACGCGCGGCGGCCTCGCCGAAAATGGGATAGTCGCAGCTCTCGGTGGAATAGGTGCCGCAGTCCTTGACCTCGTGGCCCAGGCCCTCCAGCTGCTTTTTGATGTCTTCCTTCATGGCGTATCCGCCGTGGTCACAGCCCAATGCGATCTTCATAGTTTTTCTCCTTTTTCGGTCAGATTTTGTGAAAGACCGGTTTTTTCTTTTCAAACGTGCACACATAGTCGAGGCCGCAGTTCTTGAGTAATTCCTGCGTCTCGCGGGCGCGCATGCCGACGAATTCCGGCGTATGCGCGTCGGTGCCGATGGTGATGATCTCGCCGCCGAGCTCGTGATAGAGCCGCAGCCATTTTTGATCCGGCAGCGGCGTGTTGCCGCGGTTGACGTTGCACTCGATGCCGCAGCCGTTTTCAATGAGCGCGCGGAACACCTGCGCCACCTCGTCCTCAAAGCCGTCGAAGCTCATGTGCATGCCGTGGTTCTCGTTCATATAGCGCAGCGGCAGCGTCAGGTGGCCGAGCACGGAGAACTTCCCCCACTTGGCCGTCTCCAGAACGAGCGTTAAATAGTCCGCGATCTGCTCGCGCGCCTCCTGCTCCGTGGCCTCGGGCATGAAGTAGAGGTCGTTCCAATCGTACTTTTCCGACAGCTGATGCTGCGAGCCGATGACAAAGTCGAGCTCCGGCAGGCGGGAAAGCAGCTCGTCTGCGTAGGCAAAGTCGCGCATCGTCTCGCCGAGCTCGATACCGCGGCGGACGATGATCTTCCCGTCCGCCGCCTGGTCGGCGCGCGCAAAGGTCTCTTCACGATTCGAAAAATCGTGTTCCCAGTGCGTCGTCTCCTTCGGGCGGAACAGGTCCACATGGTCGGTCAGGCACATTTCCTGCAAACCCTGCGCGATGCCCGCGCGCACCATGTCTTCCACCGGCGTTTTCGAGTCGAACGAAAGCGAACAGTGGGTGTGATAATCGGATAAATACATCTTCTATTCGTTACAGCTTGAACTTTCCGAAAAAGCTCTTGTGTTCCTCATAATTCTTCTCGCCGAGCGACTCGCTGAACTTCTTTAGCGCTTCCTTCTGCTCGCGGTTCAGGTTGCGCGGCGTCTCGATATACACGGTGACGTACTGGTCGCCGCGGCCGCGGCCGTTGAGGCCGGGGATGCCCTTGCCTTTCAGGCGGAACGTTGTGCCGCTCTGCGTGCCCTCGGGGATGGTGTACTTCACCTTGCCGTCGATCGTCGGGATCTCAAGCTCCGCGCCGAGCACCGCCTGCGTGAACGTAATGGGCGCTTCGCACAGGACACTCGTGCCCTCGCGGCGGAAGATCTCGTGCGGACGCACAGACACGACGATCAGCAGATCGCCCGCGGGGCCGCCGTTCTTGCCCGCGTTGCCCTGCGCGCGCAGCGAAATGGTCTGCCCGTTGTCGATGCCCGCAGGAATGCTGACCTTGATGGTCTTGCGGTGGCGGATCATGCCCTTGCCGCCGCACTTGGGGCAGGGCTGATGAATGATCTTACCCTTGCCTCCGCAGCGCTGGCAGGGGGCCGACGTCGACATATAGCCCAGCGGCGTCTGGCGGCGCTGCTGGATCACGCCGCTGCCGCGGCAGTCAGGACATACCTCGGCGGTCGTGCCCTTGGCGCAGCCCGAGCCGCGGCAGTCAGGACACTGCTCGATGCGGTCGATGCTGACTTCCTTCTCGCAGCCGAAGGCCGCCTCTTCAAAGCTGATGTTCACGCTCGTGCGCAGGCTTTCGCCGCGCTGGGGCGCGTTGGGGTTCGCGCGCGCGCCGCCGAAGCCACCGCCGAAGAAGCTGCCGAAGATATCGCCGAGGTCGCCGAAGTCGAACCCGCCCGCGCCGTAAGCGCCGCCACCGGCGCCTGCGCCGTAATTCGGGTCAACGCCCGCAAAGCCGAACTGGTCGTAGCGCGCCTTCTTGTCTGGGTCGCTCAAAACCTCGTTCGCCTCGTTGATCTCCTTGAACTTCTCCTCGGCTTCCTTGTCGCCGGGGTTCATGTCGGGGTGATACTTGCGCGCGAGCTTTTTGTATGCTTTTTTGATCTCTTCTTCCGAAGCGCCCTTGGAAACGCCGAGCACCTCGTAATAGTCTCTTTTATTTTCAGCCATAGACTACGCTCCTAAAAACGCCGCAATCGGGGGCAGTATAAACTGTCCCCGCTGCGTCGATCGGTTTCAAATTACTTCTTATTGTTGTCGTCGTCATCCACGACCTTGTAGTCAGCATCATAATACTGCTGACCGTTCGGGCCGGTCTGCGCGCCGCCGTTCTGGCCGCCCATGTCGGGGCCAGCCTGTGCGCCGCCCTGCGGGTTCGCCTGCTGATAGAGCTTCTCGCTCATCTGGTAGAACATCTGCGTGAGCTCTTCGGTCGCGCTCTTGATGGCGTCGGTATCGTCGCCCTTGAGGACTTCCTTCAGCTTGTCGATACCACTCTGGACCTTGGCCTTCTCGTCCGCGGGGATCTTGTCGCCCACTTCGCCGAGGGTCTTCTCGCTCTGGTAGACCATCTGGTCGGCCTGGTTGCGGACTTCGACCTTTTCCTTGATCTTGGCGTCCTCAGCGGCGTACTGCTCAGCGTCCTTGACGGCCTTTTCGATATCCTCCTTGCTCATGTTGGAGGAAGAGGTGATGGTGATGTGCTGCTCAGTGCCGGTGCCGAGGTCCTTCGCGCTGACGTTCACGATGCCGTTGGCGTCGATATCGAATGTGACCTCGATCTGAGGCACGCCGCGGCGGGCCGGAGCGATGCCGTCGAGGTGGAAGCGGCCGAGGCTCTT
>ERZ780226.371-NODE-371-length-42454-cov-7.258497_pt1 | contig 42454 bp, 34 predicted proteins | sample MGYA00511165_ERZ780226 | MGnify/ENA primary metagenome ERZ780226 (study PRJEB29588, sample SAMEA2152373) | human gut metagenome | biome: human gut; feature: human-associated habitat; material: faeces | place: Denmark | collected 2008/2010 ...
GGGTGCGGTGATCGGCTGGGTGAGCTTACAATTACGCTGAGCCGCGATCTGCGGCAGACAGGAGAACGTATGGAAGAGGTCAGGAACCCCGGACAGGAGCTGCCCGAGGCGGAGGCGGCGCAGGTCTTGATATCCTGTCCCGCCAGCTTTGAGGCGTCCGAGGCCGTGACGGTGAAGGTTTTCTCCCCTGCTTCGGTCTCATACTTCCATGAAACGGTGCCGAGATTTTCGATCTCCGCGAGCAGCACACAGGAGCAGCGGCGCATCTCATCTTTTATGTTCTTCTCGTTCTCCGCCGTGATGGGAACGTCCAGAATAAGCGTCCAGCCGTAGGGCTCTGCGTCCGTCTGCAATTCATTCGTAAAGCTGCCGACGCGGTTTCCGACGCGGAGGAGCGAGGCAATATTGGCGTTCGCGCTCATATCGCCGACATAGGGGTTTTTCGCCTCGTAGAGCCTCGCCGTGAGCCAGTCGATCGCCTCGCCGTTTTCCCAGAGAACAAGGCCGTTGACCGATACGCTGGTGACATCCTTCGCCGCGGGGTATTCCCAGGTAAAGTCTCCGCTATGCGCGAAGAGCGGGAGCGCAGCATACATCTGCACCTCCACGCCGCCGTCCTCGTTCTGCGTGATGTTCGCCCGGCACACGCTCTGGCCGCTGTCGGTAAGCGTGCCGGTGAGACGCACCGTACCGTCCCTTACGGTGACAACTGCGGCGATCGCGCGTGAGTCCACAGGAAAGCCAATATAAAACAACCGGAGCATCGCTGCCATCGAGAGAAGCACGACGATCGCCAGAATTACGGCCACTTTGCGGGAGCTCCGTCGACGCACCATTTTGAGATAATCGATCTCCTTCTCTTCTGTCAGCGCGGTCTCCTCCGGTTCCTTCATCCGGCGCAGCGTTTCGCGGCAGTCCGGACATTCTTCCATATGCCGCTCCACAGCGGCCTTCGTTTCGCCGCTCGCCACGCCGTCAAGGTACGAGGGCAGAAGGTCGCGGACGACCTCGCAGCTGAGATCATTTTTCATTGTCTTTTTCCAGCTCCTTTCGCAGTGCTTCCCTGCCGCGGTAGTACGTGACGCGCGCCCAGTTCTCCGTGCGCGAGAGTATTTCGCCGATATCCCGGAACGACAACGCGCCGAATATGCGAAGGTACATCACCTCGCGCGCGTCACTCCCGAGCGTCTGCATTTTCCGCAGCAGCTCCAGCTGCGATTCGCGCGCAAGAAACGCTTCATCCGGCGTGTCCGGAGCAGCCGCCGTTTCATCCAGCTCCTCTTCCGGCGGATGGCGGCGCTGATAGGTGCGCAGGACGTTCTTCGCAATGCCGCAGAGCCATGTGGTGAGCTTTCCTTCGCCGCGGTACTGTCCGGCGGTGCGCACGGCCTGATAGAACGTCTCCTGCGTCAGCTCCTCCGCAAGATCGGCGCTGCGCGTCTGGGCAAGGAGATAGCGGTACACCGTCTGCGCGTGCTGCCGGTAGATCTCTTCCATGCTCTGCATCCGTACCGCTCTCCTTTCCGTTTCGTCGTATATAAGTGCGCGTTTTTCCTGTTTCGTTACAAAAAATCCTGTGCCGGAGCACAGGATTTTTGAGTCTTTCAAGAAAGCTGCTTAACGGCTTCCGATATTTCCTCGAAATGCGCGCCGTGGGAGGCTTTGACGAGTACCACGTCGCCCTCATGCAGCAGCTCCGGGAGCGCGGCGAGAAGCGATGCGCGGTCGGCGTAATGCGCGCCGGCCGTCCCCGCGCCTTCGGCAATGTACTTTGCCAGCTCCCCCTGCGTGATCACAAGATCAACGCCGTGCGCCGCGGCGTATTCACCGACCGACCGGTGAAGCTCCGGGGCGTTTCCGCCCATTTCCAGCATATCGCCGAGAATGCATACGTGCCGTCCGGAAAGCGAGGCAAGCGAGTCGATCGCCGCGCGGTCGGACGTCGGGTTGGCGTTATAGCAATCGTCCACAAGCGTGCAGTACCCGGTTTTTACGACACGAGAGCGGCGGCCCACCGTTTCATACCGGGCGAGCCCGCGCGCAATCTCCGCGTCCGAAAGGCCGAGCTCAAGCGATACCGCCGCCGCAGCGAGCACGGAGTAAATCATATACGTGCCGTAGGCCGGGACAGTCACGGGAAAGCTGCGTTCCCCTGCAAGAATGCAGCAGGAAAGGCTCTCGCCGCAGTGCTGAACATCCGCAGCGCGGACAGCGCAGTTTTCACCGAGACCGAAGAGGACGGTCTTCCGTCCGAAGTCCGCTGCGGAAAGGAGCGCGTCGTCGCCGTTGGCGAAGATGACGGCATCGGGCCCCATGCCCTGCAATATCTCAGACTTGGCCCGCAGGATACCGGGACGGTCGCCGAGCGCCTCCAGATGCGCGTCGCCGATGTTCGTAAACACCGCCATATCGGGATGCACCATGTTCGTAAGGCGCGTCATCTCCCCGAAGAGGGAAACGCCCATTTCGATCACGGCAACGTCATACTCTCCGTGCAGGCCGATGAGTGAAACGGGAATGCCGATCTGCCCGTTCATGCTGCCCGGCGTTTTGAATACTTCGTATTTTCCGGAGAGCGCGGCGGCGAGCATTTCCTTCGCCGTCGTCTTGCCGACGCTGCCGGTGACGCCGATAAACGGAATGTTCCAGCGCTTCCGGCTTGCCGCAGCGATCTGCTGCATGGCTGCGAGCGTATCCGGCACAACGATGCGCGGCTCGCCCGCCGCGCCGCGCTCCTCGCACAGCACCGCAAGCGCGCCCTTCTGCAGCACGTCGGGGATGTACTTATGTCCGTCCGTTTTCTCGCCGCGCAGCGCGAGAAAGAGACTTCCCTCCCCCGCCTGCCGGCTGTCGGTCACGATGGACGAGGGCGCTTTCGTGAGGGTCTCTTCGGTTCCCTGCCATTCACCGCGGCAGGCGCGGAGCATTTCGCCGATCGTCATTCCGTTCATTTCTTATACTTCTTCAAAGATACTTCGATAATTTTCTCGCACAGCTCGCCGTAATCCATGCCCTCGGCTGCCGCCATCTGCGGGATGAGGCTTGTGGGCGTCATACCGGGGAGCGTATTGGCCTCCAGACAGTAGAGCTCACCGTCCGCTTTATCCATCAGAAAATCAACACGGCCATAGGCATCGAGATGGAGCGCTTCGTATACGCGCTCGGCAAGGCGCTGCACGCGCTCGGTGTCCTCCGCGCTGATCGGCGCGGGACAGATCTCCTCGGTAAGGCCCGCCTGATACTTGTTCTTATAATCATAGAACCCGGTCTTGGGAATGATCTCAATGACCGCCATGGCGCGGCCGTCCATCACGCCGACCGTCAGCTCGCGGGCGCGGATATACTTCTCCACAAGCACCGCCTCATCGCAGGAAAACGCCTCTTCGAGCGCCCCGGGGAGCTTTTCTGGCTCGGTGACAATGCTCGTGCCGACGGAGGAGCCGCCGGAGCAGGGCTTCACGACGCACGGAAAGCCGATGCTCTCCGGCACCGCGTCGCCGCGGCGGAGCGTGACGCCCGGAGGCGTAGGGATGCCGCTGCTGCGGAAAAGGATCTTGCTCAATTCCTTATCCATGGCGAGCGCGCTGCCGAGATAGCCGCTGCCGGTATACGGCACGCCGTAAAGATCCAGACACGCCTGCAGTTTTCCGTTTTCGCCCTCCGCGCCGTGCAGCGCGAGGAACGCGATATCCGCGGCGCGGCAGATCTCGATCACGCCGGGGCCGATCAGCCCTTTGCCGCCGCGCTGGGCGCGGATCTTGTCAAGATCGGGCTCGGTCTCCCGCACGGAGTAAACGGAGTCTCCGGCATCGGACGTAAAGACGCTGCGGGGATCATTCACCGCCGAGGGGTTTCCGAGAAAAAGATCGACCAGCGCGACCTTGTGTCCGCGCGCACGCAGCGCGCGTGCCGCGCCCGTGCCGGAGCTGATGGAAACATCGCGCTCGGCGCTCAATCCGCCGCAGATAACAGCTATGTACAAGAGTCATGCCTCCCATGTTTGCATTTCTCTTCATTATACATCACCTGCTGGAGAATGGAAACACAATATTTGCTTTTTGGTCTGCAAAAAGTGTGTTCTGCGAAAACTGTCCGCCGCAGCTGTGATTTTCCGGAAAAAAGGGATTGTTATTTCCCCGATGCATTGGTATAATGATTTGGTTATAAGAAAGGTCGGTAATCCGAATGTCCTATATTGTCCTTGACCTGGAATGGAACCAGGCTATGAGCTCCAATGCGTCCGTATTCAACCGTCTCCCCATCCATCTGAGCGGCGAGATCATCCAGATCGGCGCAGTGAAGCTCGACGATGATTTCTGCCCCGCGGAGGAATTTCAGTCCGACGTGCGGCCCATATACTTCCGCAGCATGCATTACAAAGTCAAAAAGCTGACCGGCATTGACAAGGAGCGCCTCAGCCACGGCGACACGTTCCCCACGGTATTTGAGCATTTCCGCGAATGGTGCGGCGAGGACCCGGTGTTCGTCACCTGGGGCTACGATGACCGGCGGATCATGGAACAGAACATCATCATCCACGATCTCGACTGGGACTGGATCGCAGACTGGATCAATCTCCAGCTCATTTACAACATCCAGACCGGCGGCGACAAAAACCAGAAATCCCTCGCCACGGCGATGGAGCACTTCGCCATTGAGCAGACCCGCGTGGCGCACGACGCGCTCGGCGACGCCTACAACACGGCGCTCGTCTGCTCCAAGCTCGACTTTGCCGAGGGACTGGAGCAGTACGACAACGCCACTTCCCTTCTCGCCACACGTCTGCCGGAGGATAAGCACCACACCGATGAACCGGACGCGCTCGAGCACCGCGCCTTCACCGGATATAATTCCCGCTCTGAGGCGTTTCTCGATGAAGAGGTCACGAGCGCCGTCTGTCCCGACTGCGGCGAGCCGCTGGAGCTGACGCGCTGGGTCAATCAGGGCGATAGACGGTATATGACGATCGGCACATGCGAGGAGCACCGCAAATTCCTCGTCCGGCTCAAGTTCCGCAAAACGGAGAACGACAGCTGGTCGGTGAACCGCATCGTCTACCGCGCCGACGACGAGATGGAGAAATTCTACCGCGACAAGGCGACGCAGAGCCGCCGCCGCGGGCGCGGCCATCGCCGCCGCAGAAGCGAAAATACCTGAAACAAAAAACCGGGGCCGCACAGCCGATAATGCCGTGCAGCCCCGGTTTTTGATTTTCTTTAATCCAGTTCCTGCTGGCGGAGCCAGGTGTCCATTACCATGCTGTGCGGCAGGATCTTCACGCCGAGCGCCTGCATGCGCGCCTTGAAGCCGCATTTGCTCATGTCTTTGCCCTTCTTCGCGTCCTTCCAGGCCTGCGCGACGATCTCCTCGGGCTTATACATGGCAATGTATTTCTTGACGACCGGCTTTTCGTCCGACGCCACGGCGCGGTCAAAGAATTCGGTCTTTGTCCAGAACGGGCATACCGCCATAACATGCACCCCCTGCTTTTTCAGCTCGCGGTTGAGCGCACGGCTGTAGTGCAGAACAAGGGCCTTTGTCGCGCCGTAAACGTTGATATACGGGATAGGCTGAAACGCCGCAACAGACGCAATATTGATGATCTGGCTGCCGGACGGCATATACGGCACCGTGAGCTGGCAGAGCGCCATGACCGCCTTGCAGTTGAGATCGACCATATTGAGATTGACCTCGAGCGGCGTATCCATCACGGCGCGGAATTTGCCGAAGCCGCTGGCGTTGATGAGAAGGCCGACCTCCGGCTGCTCCTCGCGCAGGAGGGCGGCATACGTCTCATACGACGCCGGGTCGGAAAGATCGAGTGAGATGGTACGCACCGGGAAAGACGTATGATTTTTGAGCTCCTCGAGCCGGTCGACCCGCCGGGCAATTGCCCAGATCTCATCATACGTTCCGAATTCCTGCACCGTTTCCGCAAAGCGGCGGCCCATGCCGCTCGAAGCACCTGTGATGACAGCGATCTTTTTCATATCCATTCTCCCTTTTACGAGAAAGCCGGCTGGTGACCGCCAGCCGGTTTTCTGCGTTATTCTTTCAGAATTCCTGCGGCGGCTGCGGAGCAGCCGGAGCGCGGAGGTTTTCATAAAACACGGTCTCGGTGAACGCCACATAGGGCTTCACAAAGATCAACACACCGGGGATCGTCGCAAGGATCTGCCAGCCGAGGAAGCTCAGCTGCAGCACGAAAAGTTCCCATTTATGCCCGCGCATCATGAGACGGCTCTCCCGCATGCAGCGTACCGGCGACCAGTCGGGATGATCGACCTGCAGATACGACGCCATGGCATAGGCATACGACAGGATGAGGCCGGGGACAAGGAGCGCCGCGGATGCGACCATAACGAGCGCATCGATCAGCAGCGTGAGCGCGATGGCGCGCCCGGTGATGGCGAAACCGTCGAGCAGATTGCCGAAGCCGGATGCCTCTCCGCGCACGACACGGAGCTGATAGGCGATATAGCCGTAAGAGAGGACAATATCGACGAGCTGAAAGAGGATCAGAATCGCCGTCGGGACGAGCTCCGCGTTAGCGAAGTCGATACGGATCATGTTCTGGTAATCGAGCTTCTGGACTGCGTTGAGATCGATGAGGATCGGCTGACCGCCGATCTTCTGCGCCAGATAGTTGACGATCCAGATGAATGCCAACAGCGCCAGTGTCACGAGGCAGGGATGCGGACGCGGCGGATTTGTAAGGATCAGGCTGCGGGCGCGCAGCTTCATTTCTCCTCGCATCATACCTTATCCTTTCCCTCGGCGACGAGGCGTTCGCCGATCTTGTACACATCGCCCGCACCGACGGTAAGGATAATGTCGCCGGGGCTGGCCGTTGCGCGCAGCGTCTTTTCAAGCTCTGCGTTATCCGCAAAGAAGATGCCGTTCGGAAGCTCGCGCGCGATGTCCGCGGACGAGATGCCGATGGTGTTCTTTTCGCGCGCGGCATAGATCTCCGCGAGATAGCACACGTCCGGGCGGCGGAGCTGTTCAACAAAATCGCTGAAGAGCGCCTGCGTGCGGGAGTATGTATGCGGCTGGAACACAACGATCGTGCGCTTGTAGCCGAGCGTTTCGATCGCGTCAAGCAGCGCCTTGAGCTCGCTCGGATGGTGGGCGTAATCGTCGTAAACATCTGCGCCGTTGTACTTGCCCTTGAACTCAAACCGGCGGTTCGCGCCGGAGAACCCGGCGAGACCGTAGCGGATGGCCGCGGGACTGCACCCGAGACAGATCGCCGCCGCGGAAGCCGCGAGCGCATTCTTCACATTGTGGATACCGGGAACACGGAGGCTTACATGCGTGAACACCTCTTCGCAGTATATAACGTCAAACTCCGTCTCCGCGCCGTGCTGCACGATATTGGCGGCGTAGACATCCGCCCCCTTGTTCAGGCCGAACGTGAAGATATCGCGGCCGAGCGGCGCGAGAGCGTCCATCGTGTTTTTATCCTCGGCGTTCGCAATGATGTATCCGTTTTCCGGCACGAGCGAGGCGAACTTCCGGAACGACGCTTTCACATCCTCGAGATCCTTGAAGAAATCGAGATGGTCCGCCTCGATATTCAGGATGACCGCCACGGTGGGTGAAAACGCGTGGAAGGAATTGTAATATTCGCACGCCTCCATCACGATCGTGTCGCCCGCGCCGACGCGGTGGCCGGCGTGCAGCAGCGGCAGCGTTCCGCCGATCATAACGGTCGGGTCACGCTCGGCGGCCATGAGGATGTGCGTGCACATGGAGGTCGTCGTCGTCTTGCCGTGTGTGCCGGAGATGCAGAGCGAGTTGCGGTAATCCTTCATGATCGCGCCCCACGCCTGCGTGCGCTCAAACACCGGAAGCCCGCGGCGGTGCGCCTCAACGATCTCCGGGTTTTCGTCGTGCACGGCGGCGGTACGGACGACAAATTCGGCGTCCGCCGGGATGTTCTCCGCGCGATGCCCGATGAACACGGGAATGCCGAGCGAGCGCAGATGCGCCACGTTCGCCCCCTCGTTCATGTCCGAACCGGTGATGACAAGGCCCGCTTCCGCGAGGACCTCCGCCAGAGGCGACATGGATACGCCGCCGACGCCGATCAGATGACCGCGGCGTCCCGCCCAGTAATATTCCGAAAACGATGGCATGGACATACTCTCCTAACCAAGTTCAAATTGCCTGAAAAGGGATTATACTATATCTCCAACGAAAAAACAAGTTATTCCCAATCTTTGGCACGCTCCACGGCCTTATGCCAGCGGCGGCAGAGCTCCTGCGCGCTTTCCGCGTCCATTTTCGGGCGGAAAATGTGCGCCGACTCGCGGATGCGGACGATATCACCGACATTCGACCACACACCGGCGTGCAGCCCGGCGAGGAACGCCGCGCCGAGCGCCGTTGTCTCCACCATAACGGGCCGGTCGATGGGACAGCGGAGGACGTCCGCCTGAAACTGCATGAGAAAGCGGTTGACGGAAGCGCCGCCGTCCACGCGCAGGATCTGCATGGGCGCGCCGGCGTCCTTTTCCATTGCGTCGATGAGATCGCGCACCTGATAGGCGATGCCTTCAAGTCCCGCGCGGACAACGTGCGCGCGCGTCGTCCCACGGGTGATGCCGACGAGCGTGCCGCGCGCGTACATATCCCAGTACGGCGCGCCGAGACCGGTGAACGCCGAGACAAGATACACGCCGCCGTTGTCCGGCACGGACTCGGCAAGCGCCTGCGTTTCCTCCGCCGAGGAGATGAGATGCAGCTCATCGCGCATCCACTGCACGGTGCTGCCGGCATTGAATACGCTGCCCTCGAGACAGTAATTCGTCTCGCCGCGGATGCTCCACGCAACGCACGAGAGAAGCCCGCTTCGGCTCACCGGGACGGTCGGGCCGGTGTTCATCATGGCAAAGCAGCCGGTGCCGTAGGTGTTTTTCGCTTCGCCCGGATGGATGCAGCCCTGCCCGAGCAGCGCCGCCTGCTGGTCGCCCGCCGCGCCGCAGATCGGCGTGCCGGAGAGCTCCTCGAGCCCTGGCATATGCGAGTCGATCGTGCCGTACTCTTCGGAGTTGGACACCGGCTTCGGGAGCATACACATCGGGATTCGGAGCGCTTCGCAGAGCTCGGCGTCCCATTGCAGCGTATGTATATTGAAGAGCATCGTGCGGGAAGCGTTGCTGTAATCGGTCACATGGACGCGCCCGCCGGTCAGATTCCAGATGAGCCATGTGTCCACCGTGCCGAAGAGCAGCTCGCCGCGCTCGGCGCGCTCTCTCGCGCCGGGGACGTTATCGAGGATCCAGCGCAGCTTTGTGCCGGAGAAATACGCGTCGATCAGAAGGCCGGTCTTTTCGCGGATCTTCTCTTCCCAGCCATCGGCGCGCAGCTCCTCGCACAGAAGCGCCGTCCGGCGGCACTGCCAGACGATCGCGTTATACACGGGGCGGCCCGTTTCCTTTTCCCAGACGATCGTCGTCTCGCGCTGGTTGGTGATGCCGACGGCGGCAATGTCCGCGGCGGAAAGGCCGCTCGTGCGGAATGCCTCCGAGAGCGATTCAAGCTGCGTATAGAGGATCGTCATCGGATCGTGCTCCACCCAGCCGGGCTGCGGATAGATCTGCGCGAAGGGGTGCTGCGAGAGCGACACGACCTTCCCGTTCACATCAAAAATAATGGTGCGGGAGCTCGTCGTCCCCTGGTCAAGGGCGATAACGTGCTGGCTCATGGGATAACCTCCTTGATTTTCGCTGGGAATTGTATATAATATATTTTATAATATAGGCATTATAGCACAAGAAAGGATCTTTGGCTATGGCACGTATGTCGGAATTTACATTTTTATCTTCGGACGGGCAGACGGCGCTCTCCGCGCGTGAATATCTCCCGGAGGGAGAGCCCGTCGGCATCGTTCAGATCGTGCACGGCATCGCCGAGCATATTGCCCGGTACGACGCGTTTGCCGCGTTTCTCGCCGAACACGGCTACATCGTGGTGCTGCACGACCAGCTCGGCCACGGAAAGAGCGTGCCGGACGAGGCGCATCTCGGCTTTTTCAGCGAGGAAAACGGCTGGGAAAAGGCGGTGCAGGATATCCGCTCGCTGCACGACAAGACGGCGGCGAAGTATCCCGGAAAGCCGTATTTCATTTTCGGTCACAGCATGGGCTCGTTCCTGACCCGGACATACCTCATCCGCTTCCGCACGGGGCTGGACGGCGCGGTCATCAGCGGCACCGGCCACCAGAGCCCCGCTCTCGTATCGGCAGGCAAGGTAATGAGCGCCATAGACATTCGCCGGAACGGGCCGATGCACAAGAGCGATTTTCTCAACAAGATGGCGTTCGGCACCTATAACGACAAGTTTGAAAATCCCCGCACCTCGAGCGACTGGCTCAGCCGCGACGAGGCCGCCGTAGATCTCTATAACGAAGACCCGCTCTGCGGCTTTGTCCCGACGGCGGGGCTGCTGCACGACATGATGAACGGCATCGCGTTCGTCACCCAGCCGAAGAACATCGCCCGGATGAAAAAGGATCTGCCGATCCTGTTCGTCTCCGGCGACTGCGACCCCGTCGGCGAGCAGGGACGCGGCGTGATCCGCGCCTACAAATGCTTCCTCAAGGCCGGCATGAAGGATGTCACCATGAAGCTCTATCACGGCGGACGGCACGAAATGCTCAATGAAACGAACCGGGCCGAGGTATACGAGGACGTTTTGAGCTGGCTCAACAGCAAGACGGGAAAATAAAGCCGGATCGTCCCGGCACATAGGGACTTGCCGCGCCGGAATACAATGAACCATCCGTTAAGGGAGGTTTGCTGTATGCTGGCAAGTGCGTTTCTACTGCTGCTCAACGGCGCGTTTCTCTCGCTGCGGCTCGGTGCCGGTTCCGGCTCGTTTCCGCGGCCGCTGCCTGCCAAGGAGGAGCGGCGCTGCGTGGAGCGCTGGATGCAGGGCGATCTCGAAGCGCGGAACACGCTCATCGAGCATAACCTGCGTCTTGTAGCACACATCATCAAGAAATACTATACGAGCGAGAGCGAGCAGGACGATCTCATCTCCATCGGAACGGTCGGTCTCATCAAGGGCGTTTCGACGTATCGCCCGGACAAAGGCGTGCGCCTTGCGACCTACGCCTCCCGGTGCATCGAGAACGAAGTGCTCATGCACTTCCGCGGCAACCGGAAAAGCGCGGGCGATCTCTCGCTCTCCGACTCCATCGACACGGATTCCGACGGCAATTCCCTGTCACTAATCGACGTTCTGGCTGACGAGGAGGACATGTCCGAGCGCGTCGTGCAGACCGATCTCTGCCGGCATCTGTCGCAGCTTATCGACAACGTGCTCGACGAGCGCGAGGCCGAGATCCTCCGCCTTCGCTACGGGCTGAACGGAGACGCCGCGCTCACGCAGCGCGAGACCGCCAGGCGCTGCGGCATTTCCCGCTCCTATGTATCGCGGCTGGAGAAAAAGGCGCTCGAAAAACTCAAAAGAAAACTGGAAGAGGAATAATATGAACACGCGAAAGACGATCGGGATCATTCTCATGGTCCTTCTGCTGATACTTTGCGCGGTGCTGATGGTTCTGCGTTTCAGCGTGGCCAAGGCGTCCGACGCCGCAGCACTCCGGGAGTCCATGGCAACGCCCGTACCGACCGCAACGCCGGATGTTACCCCGGAGCCGAGCGCTACGCCCGAACCTACGGCGACACCGGAGCCGACCGCTACGCCCGAGCCGACGCCGGACCCGGACTCCCCTGCCGGCCGCGCCGCGGCGCTCGGTCTGCCCGAGCCGCCGGACATCGATATCAACAGCTGGGAGTATATCCTCGCAAACGCCGATAACTCCATCGCCGAGTACGCCCCGCCGGAGCTTGTGACGCTCGAAGGGCAGCTCGTGGACAGCCGTATTGCCGATGCGCTCGCCGCGATGGCAGCGGACACCCGCGCGCAGGGTCTCTCCGTCTATCTCTCCTCCGGCTACCGGAGCTATGCAGATCAGGCCGCGAACTTCCTCCGCGTCTGCCGGAACAACGGCGTATCCGACGGCAAGGACAGCCAGGGCTACTATATCACCATGCCCGCCGGTCACAGCGAGCACCAGACCGGCCTTTGCTGCGATATCACGGATATCTATTATCCGACGAAAAACCGCTCCATCGAGAATACCGCCATGTTCCAGTACATGAACGCGCATTGTCAGGAGTTTGGCTTCATTCTGCGCTTCCCCGACGGCATGGAGCCGATCACGGGCGTAATGTATGAGCCGTTCCATTTCCGCTATGTCGGCGTGGAGGCCGCGAAGTATATTACAGAGAACAATATCTGCTTTGAAACCTTCGTTTCGCTCTACCGTGACATCGGCACCGCGGAAAATCCGCAGGAATCGTAAAAAAAGACTTGCATTTGTTCACACCTTGTGGTAGTATAACAAAGCTGTTAGAAATCCGGGTGTGGCGAAGTTTGGTATCGCGCCTGAATGGGGTTCAGGAGGCCGCTGGTTCAAGTCCAGTCACTCGGACCATATCGAGTGTTCTTAAGGGATCTTTCCTTGAGAACACTCGATTTTTATATCTTGATACGTTTTTATATACAGAGCAGGCAGTCGCCTACTCTTTTTTTGCGCCTGTTTATGCTGTTTTCGACTCCACGACTGTTACACGGCAGCATCTTGGCAGGTATTTGCCTTGTAACACCGACGCTGCAGCGTCGCCGAAATCTACACATATAGCGCCACAAACATTCTCCTTTTTAGAATAAAGTTGAAAAAGCAGCAGATTTGTAATATGATAATATAAAAACCATACAAAATAACTCAACGTTTTTGCGATGTAAACACAAAGAATACGGGGAGAGAATTATGGCTGATAAAGGCGATACGGCCAAAATTGCTGAGATAATTGCAGCATATAAAGCCGACTTTGATCGTGTAAAAAATGACGAAATCTACAAATGGCAAGCTATCAGGTGGTATAAAGAACACTGGAATATTGATGCCGCCGACTTTGCTGCAATGTTTACTTCTGCATTCAGTAAAGCCGGCAATCTGCTTGCCGCCAACATGTATTATCCTTATAAAATGATATGCATTTTTTCAGAGATGCATCCGGAAGAGGTCCGGAAGATGTTCAAAGACCTCTACAATGAGGAAAGACCGCTTTCAGAACGCTATTCCAATTTTAGACGTAAGTGTGACGAATACCTGACTGAATACCGCAACAGCTCCGAAGAACACGCAAAGGCAAATAACCACTATCAGGATCTTCACGCCATTTCCGTTTATCTTTCTTTTGAGTATCCTGAAAACTATTTCATCTATAAATTCAAGATTTACAAAAGATTCCGTGAGATTATCGGATTTGCGGAGGAAAAAGGCAAAAGCAAATCCGAAGTGTGGAAGCTTGAAAACTATAATCGGATGTGCCAATCGGTTTTAGCAGTGGTAACCGATGATATCAATTTGCTGGAGCTCAACCGTAAGCGGCTTGGCCCCGATTGCTATCAGGACGAAGCATATCATCTTCTGACAATGGACATTGTCTACTATGGGGCCACCCATCCGTCAGCCAAGAATGAGTCAAACGCCGAAACAGCTTATTGGCCCGCTCCGGAAGAATATGATCCGCACATCACAGTTGAACAGTGGAAAGCCGTCCTTGAAGACGCATCGGTGACTACAAGTAAAAGTCTCGCCATGCTCAAGATGATGTTGGAGCTCGGTGGTGAAAGCACTTGTGCACACCTTGTAGAGGTATACGGAAACGAGCCTGTTTACTATAACAGCCTTGCCGGTAGCTTAGGCAAAAACGTGGTAAAAAAAACGAGCTGCCCTCCCTGCTTGGTTAACGGCCAGCACGTATATTATGCGATTCCTTTTCTTGGGCGGTATATCATGGAAAAGGGACACAAAAGATATTCGTGGAAACTCAGAAGTGAATTAAAGGAGGCTTTAGAGAGTATGGATCTGGCAGATACGAAAGTTTCTGATAACGAAAAAGCTGCAACAGATATTGCCAAGAACACAATTCTTTATGGCCCTCCGGGTACGGGCAAGACCTATCATACCGTGATCTATGCCGTCGCTATTATTGAAAACAAGCCGCTTTCTGATATTGAGAAGGAACCCTATGAAGAAATTGCTCTTCGGTACAATGAATACAAAGCGGCTGGTCTCATCGAATTCACAACCTTTCATCAATCTTACAGTTATGAAGAGTTTATCGAGGGAATTAAGCCGGTAATGACCTCCGACAATGACGATCAGAAAGACATTGAGTATGAGATTTCTTCAGGTCTATTTAAAAGTTTTTGCGAAAGAGCGGCACAGCCCACTCTGAAAGAAGCAAAGCAAGACATTGCAATTAATGCATCGCCGACCATATGGAAGGTGTCTCTTGAGAGCACCGGCAATAATGCCACAAGAACGGATTGTCTGACAAACGGTCACATCCGCATCGGATATGACGGATATGGTGAAAACATCACCAGTGAAACAGACTTTGGAACCGATGGTGGAAAGAAAGCGCTTGATGCGTTTATCAACAAAATGCAGGTCGGAGATGTTGTGCTCTCCTGTTTTAGTTCTACAACCATCGACGCAGTTGGTGTCATTACTGGCGATTATGAATGGCACGAGGAATATGAACATTACAAGCGCCTAAGAAAGGTAAACTGGCTTGTAAAGAATATTCGTGAAGATATTACCGAGGCCAATGGATCAACGATGACGCTTTCTTCGGTGTATCGGCTTAAACTTTCCCTTTCGGATGTAATCGCGATCGTCAGTAAGTATGCTCCAGAGGTTGATGAGGTCCAGGAAAACACGAAAAACTACGTTTTCATTATCGATGAAATCAATCGGGGCAATATATCAAAAATCTTTGGTGAGCTAATCACACTTATCGAGCCAACAAAGCGCGTTGGGCAGGTCGAAGGAACTTCCGTGAAACTACCGTATTCCAAAAAAATGTTTGGAGTTCCCAGCAATGTTTACTTGATCGGCACAATGAATACCGCCGACCGTTCTATTGCAACGATTGACACAGCCCTTCGCCGTCGCTTTCAATTTAAGGAAATGCAGCCAGATCCTAATGTTCTCGATGGCATTTTTGTTGAGGATATTTCCATTAAGGATCTCCTTACCCGGATGAATTTGAAAATCAGCGTGCTTTACGATAGAGAGCATACGATCGGCCACGCTTACTTCACAAAGCTGAAAGATAACCCGACCATTGAAGTGCTTGCATCCACATTTCAGAACGCAATTATCCCATTGCTGCAGGAGTATTTCTATGAGGACTATGAGAAAATTCGGTTAGTTCTTGGAGACAACAATAAACAAAGCGAAGAAGACCAGTTTATTACAGCAACGGCGACAGACTTTGCCGCCCTGTTTGGCAACACAGACCATGGTATGGATGATACATATCGCTACAAAGTCAATACTGCTGCATTCGACAACATTGAAGCCTACCGGTACATTTAAAACTGTTTTACTTGATTTGAAGACCCCGAACAATGAGAACTACATATCAAATAACTGAATACAGCTCATTCATCACCGGCAAGCAGGTTGACGGATATACGACACTTCCGGCAACAACATTTGAGCAGTTGGAGAATTTTATTCTCTTCAATCAGAGCCGTGACACAGATGCTTTGGAGCTGATGGGTCTTTCCGCCAAAAAAGGCTTAGGAAAGGTTATTACAGCTAAAAACTATATTGGAGTGCTGACGATGAACGATGGCACTTCTATCGAGATTTTGCCAAAGCTGTATTCCAAGTCATCTTACAGCGACAGTCAAGTCAAAAAACTCGTCATAGAAATGCTCAGGACGCTCCGGAATTTCCCATATAAATCCCTGCAGTCATCCAACGTGGGTATTGAGAAAATGGGCATAATGGAGATTTTTATTCGTATGTTCATTGACGAAGTATTCTATATAGTCAAGCGGGGGCTGAAAAGCGGTTATGAAATGGTGTTTTCTAATGAAACCTTTTTCAAAGGAAAGCTAATATTCACGGAGCAAATGAAGCTCAACTACGCTCACAAAGAGCGCTCTTATGTAGCGTTTGATGAATTCAATAACAATCGACCAGAAAACAAGCTGATAAAGTCCACCCTTCTATATCTCTATAAGCAGACTGCCTCAAACAAAAACAAAGCCGATCTCAAGACTTTACTTAACGTATTCAACGAAGTTGTTCCTTCAAGTGATTACGTCGGCGACTTTGCAAAATTCATTCCAGACCGAAATACGAAAGACTACATAACTGCTTTGCAATGGTGCAGAGTTTTCCTGATGGGTAAGAGCTTCACTTCGTTTACCGGTTCAGAGATTGCATTTGCGTTGCTGTTTCCAATGGAAACACTCTTTGAAAGCTATATAGCGGTACAGTTACAAAAAGCATTGGGTACAAAAGACTTCCGAGTTTCTGCACAGGATGCAACATATCATCTATTCACCCAGCCAAGCAAAAGGTTCCTGATGAAACCGGATGTCGTTATCCATCGAAATAGCGATCGGGTTACTTTCATTTGTGATACCAAATGGAAATTGCTTGCTGATGAAAAAGCCAACTATGGAATATCGCAGACGGATATGTACCAGATGTACGCCTACCAGAAGAAATACGGTGCAAGAAATATCACTTTATTATATCCGCTAACCGATAGGGTCACAGGTACGAATATCGAATATGATTCAGACGACGGGGTTGTTGTGAGGGTTCGATTTGTTGATCTGTTTGACGTAAAAAATAGCCTAACGTCAATTTCAAAGGACTTCTATTTGTAAAAAACTGCGGAAAATTTACAAAGGGATTGCTATCTTCCGCCGGACTGACTAAAATAGACGGGAACACTGCAAAGGGAGCATTTACCATGGATCAGGATAAGATAAATATTCTGCGCATCTTTCAGCTGGACGGAACGCCTGTCTCCTGCGAAGACTACGGCAGCGGGCATGTGAACGTCACATTTCTCGTTGTGACCGACACCGGACGCCGGTATATTCTGCAAAAAATCAATCACCACGCCTTTCGAAATGTACAGGCGCTTTCGGAAAACATTGCGGCGGTGACGGATTTTCTGCGCTCCAAGTCCAGCGATCCGCGCAGCGTCATGTCCCTCATCCGGACGAAGGACGGCGCGCCCCACACCCGGTATGGGGACGAATACTGGCGCGTATACGATTATGTGGACGGGACGATCTGCCTTCAGCAGCCGGAGACGGACGAGGATTTCTATCAGGCCGCCGTCGGTTTCGGTACGTTTGCGCAGCTGCTCTCCGACTTCCCGGCGGAAAAGCTGCACGAGACCATCCCGAATTTTCACAACACGCCCGACCGCTGCCGCCTTTTCCGCGAGGCGATCGAGCGCGACGCGGTGGGCCGCGCCGCGTCCGTTCAGCCGGAGATCGATTTTGCTCTTGCACGGGAAGCGGAAATGTCCATGCTCCAGAACATTCTTTCTGCCGGAGAGATCCCGCTCCGCGTTGCGCACAACGACACAAAGCTCAACAACGTCCTTCTGGACGCGAAGACACGAAAGGCGCTCTGCGTTGTGGATCTGGACACCGTGATGCCCGGCTCAAGCCTCTTTGATTTCGGCGACGCCATCCGCTACGGCGCTTCGACCGCGGCGGAGGACGAGCGCGATCTCTCCAAGGTGGAGATGAGTCTGGAGCGTTTCCGCGTTTTCACGCGCGGATATGTCCGTGCCTGCCCGAATCTGACCGCCAGGGAGCTGGAGCTCCTTCCGCTGGGGGCGAAAACAATAACGTTGGAGTGCGGCATGCGGTTTCTGACCGACCATATCGACGGCGATCTGTACTTTGCCGTCCACCGCGAAGGGCAGAATCTTGACCGTGCGCGGGCGCAGTTCAAGCTCGCGGCGGACATGGAAAAGAAATGGGACGATATGCGGCGTATCGTCGCCGAGGAAACGAAGGCGTAAATTCAAACATACCACCGGAGATCAACGTTCACAGGAGGATGACATCATGCTTTTTACCAATGCCAATCTATTTCTTGACGGGTGCTTTCAGCGCGGCGCGTTCCGCGTGGAAAACGGGCGTTTTGCGGAAATTCTCACCGATGCCGCCGGAGACGGGATCGACCTGCATGGGCAGTATGTGATCCCCGGTCTGGTGGATATCCACAACCACGGCAATTCCGGCGCGGACTTTTCCGACGGCGACTACGACGGTCTTGTAAAAATGGCAAAGTATCTCGCCGCGAACGGCGTCACGAGCTTTGCCCCCGCGTCCATGACGCTGCCCTACGACGTGCTCGAAGCCGCGTACAAAACTGCCGCCGCGCTCAAAAAAACCGCGCCCGAGGGCTGCGCGCGGCTCATGGGCATCAACATGGAAGGGCCGTTCTTCTCCGAGAAGAAAAAGGGCGCGCAGAACGCAAGCTATCTCCGCCTGCCGGACTACGCCGCGTTTGAACGCCTGTATAATGCCTCCGAAGGTCTGCTCCGTATTGCGGACATTGCCGCGGAACTGCCCGGCGCGGTCGAGTTCACGGAAAAGGCCTCGAAGCTCTGCACGGTGTCCATCGCGCACACGGACTGCACCTATGAGGAAGCCAGCGCCGTTTTCGACGCCGGCGCTTCCCATCTGACGCATCTTTATAACGCCATGCCCGGCATCCACCACCGCAAGCCCGGCCCCATCGGGGCGGGATCCGAGCGCGGAAACGTCGTTGCGGAGCTCATCAGCGACGGATACCACATCCACCCCAGCGCCGTGCGGATGGCGTTCAGGCTTTTCCCCGGCCGCATCTGCCTCATTTCCGACGCGCTGCGCTGCTGCGGCATGCCGGACGGACAGTATACGCTCGGCGGGCAGGACGTTTTCCTCAAGGGCGGCGTTGCAAAGCTCGCCGACGGAACGATCGCCGGGTCCGCCGCCAACCTTTATGAATGCATGCAGCGCGCCGTATCCTTCGGTATCCCGGCGGAACAGGCGATCCTGAGCGCAACGATCATCCCGGCGCGCGAGATCGGTCAGGACGCGGAGATCGGCTCCATCGCCGTCGGAAAGCTCGCCGACTTTGTTGTGTGCGACGCCGCACTGAACCGGAGCGCCGTATATCTCGGCGGACAGGCGCTATGAAAAGCTATACGATAGCAAAAGCATCCGGCGCGCCCGGCTGGGACGCGATTGAGCCGCTGCGCGCGGACTGCGTGCTGTGGGAGCCGGACTGCGGCGTCCGCATGGAGCAGAAGCTCTGCTACGACGATACCGCGCTCTATGTTTTCCAGCACGCATGGGAATCGGACATCCGAGCGGAGTGCAGCGCCCCGCTCAGCCCCGTCCATGAGGACAGCTGCATGGAATTTTTCTTCTCTCTTACGGATGACGGACGTTATGTAAACTTTGAGATCAACCCCAACGCCTGCATGGAGCTGGGCTTCGGCCCGAACCGGCGCGAGCGCGTCCGGCTCTGCCACAAGTCCGAACAGGAAACGTTCCGTCCCGTCTGTACCCGGACGCCGGACGGCTGGACGGCGGAATACCGCATCCCGCTCTCGTTCCTGCGCATCCTCTATCCGGAGTTTTCCCTGCGCTCGGGCGTTTCCTTCCGTGCCAACTGCTATAAATGCGGCGACAAAACCGTGCATCCGCACTTTCTCGCGTGGAACGCTGTGGAAACGGCAGCGCCCGATTTCCACCGGCCGGAGTTTTTCGGGGAAATGATCCTGGCGTAACAAAAAATCCTTCGGAGCGTCTGCCCCGAAGGATTTTTTTATTGCTCTGCTTTGCAAAATTCGAGAGAAATATAGTAGGCATAGTCGTTTACCGGCGACACGCTTCCGGCTGCGAACTCCTGAACGGCTCTGACCTGAAGGTCATTTTCGCTGTACATCAGGGCAAGGAGCGGCTGCTCCGCCTCAAACGTTATGGGCGTTTCGTCCTCAATAGACGCCCCAGCTCTGGCGAAATACTTTCGATTTTCCTCGCCCTCCAGTATGGGAAAGCTCGTCGAAAGTTTTGACCCACCGTCGGCGAGGATGAGCTTCACCTGAAAATTTTCAAAATCCGGGACGATGAGGATCGTCCCCTCCTTCGGCGAACCGATGTCCCGGTAGCTGAGCTCCCAGTTCTCTTTGCTGACCTGTTTCCCGAAATGATACTCCGTCAGATAGATACGCAGGGAGAGAAAATCGTCCGAGGCTGTATAGCGGTACATATAGGCTCCGTCCAGACCGGCAAGGAGCTTGAGCGTCTGCATCTCCGTGCTTTCTTTTTCCACGGGGCGGATTACGTTCTCCGGCCGGTTCGTCCGGATCAGGTACGCTCCGATGATGGAGAGCGCCGCAGCGGAAACGATGAGCAGCGCAGCGACCATGCATTTGAGCCGCTTTTGCCGCCGCTTTCCGTCCGCCGCCGTCTGAAGGATATTCTCCTCTGCCCGGCGCGGCAGATCGTTTTCCGCGATATCATCGCCCGAAAGGAATTCGTTGATGCCGATGCCCAGCGCCGCGCACAGCTCCGTATAGAGCGACACGTCCGGCAGACATACCCCGCGCTCCCACTTGGAGACCGATTTATCGCTCACGCCGAGCTTTTCGGCGAGCTGCTTCTGCGTGAGGCCGAGCGCCTTTCTTTTGCCCGCAATGTATTGTCCGATCCTGATGAGATCCATAAAACCGTTCTCCTTTGTGTTGATCGGTTTCTTTATAGCAGAACCGCGGCGAAAAGAACACCCCCTGAAAGTAGAATCGTGCCTTTCAGGGACGAAAATCCCTGACTTTAAAACGTTTCGTTTTCCGTGACGCACTCGGATTTGATTCGTCCGACAAGATATTGCAGCGCATCGACCGTATGCGGGCGGATGTCGCCGCCGATAAGGATGTACATGATGTCGTCGCCCACGGAGAGCTCGCCCTCGTTGAGCCACACGCGTACATAGTAGACGCCCTCCAGCTTGTACGTATCGGCAATGGCGGCTTCGACCTTTTCTCGGTCATACGAGAACGCCATGCCGGAGACCAGCGCTGCGGATGTATCGCCCTCGCGTGCAAGCGCTCTCGCTGTGGCGCGCACAACACCGTTGTGCGTCAGGTACATGCCGATCCTTTTGGCCGACGGGTCTTTTTTCGCCTCGCGCAGCCACTCGTCCATCGAGGGGCTCTTTTTCCCGTGGTGATGATGGCGCTCGTGCCCAATTGGCACGCCGCAGTCGGCCGAGCCGCTGCCAAGCAGCATCTGCACGCCGTGGGCGATGGGTTCGAGCACGGCCTCAAGATTTTCCTTGGCCGCCTTCTCGCTGCCGGGGAGATTGACGATGAGCGTCCGACCACGGATACCGGCTTCGGCGCGGGATAGACAGCCTCTCGGCGTAATCTTGAGGCTCTCGGCGCGCATGGCCTCCGGAATGCCCGGCGTGCGCCGCTCCACGATCTCCAGGGTAGCCTCGGGCGTGATGTCGCGAGAGGAGAAACCCGTGCCGCCGGTCGTGAGCACGAGAGAAAGCCTCAGCTCATCGGCGCATTTGACAAGTTCGGCTTTGATCTGTTCCCGCTCGTCGGGAACGATGGCGGTATAGCGCACGTCGTAGCCGTGCTCTTTCAGCACGGAGACAAGGCGCGGCCCGCTCGTATCAACACGCTCGCCGCGCGCGCCCTTGTCGCTTACGGTAATGACTGCTGCGGTATAACCCATAGTTACTCTTCCTTTCTTTCAAAATCTCCGTGGACGCCGCCGCTCTTGCGCAGCAGACGGATATCGGAGATCACCATATCCTTTTGTACGGCCTTGCACATATCGTATACGGTCAGCGCCGCCGTGGATGCCGCTGTGAGTGCCTCCATCTCCACGCCGGTGCGCCCGTCGCAGGAGACCGTGGCCTCGATCTCCACGCTGCACCGGCTCGCATCGAGCCGAAGAGAGAGGTCGATGCCGTCGAGCAGGATCGGGTGGCACATCGGGATGATATCTGGCGTACGCTTGGCGCCCATAACGCCAGCAATCTGCGCCACAGTGAGCACGTCTCCCTTTTTCATGCCGCCGGAGCGGATGAGATCGAATGTCGTCCGGTTCACGAGCACACGCGCCGCGGCGATCGCGGTGCGGCGGCTCTCCGGCTTTTCGCCGACATTAACCATTTTGGCGCGGCCTTCGTCGTTAAAATGCGTAAAATCCTTCGCTTTTTCCATGATCGTTTTCTCCAATATAAAATCGGCGATGGCCGGAATATCCTCGTAGCCGAAGCACGGCACGGGGCTTTCCACGTCCATGTCCGTGATAATGGCAAGGAAATGCTCGAGCGGCGCGGTAAAGCCTTTGCCGTTTTCCCGGCGAGCCACACCGATCTGCGGCAGCTTTTCGTTTTTAAAGCCTTCGATCAAAACAAGATCGACATCGTGTATGCCGCTGAGCAGATTGGAGAGCGGACACTCGCCGAGTGAAACGCACGCCGTCTTATCCGCAGAGGTCACCACAGTAATGTCCGCGCCCGCGTGGGTAAACCGCCAGGAGTCCTTTCCCTCGTGGTCGATTTCGAACTGGTGGCCATCGTGCTTGATGATGGCCAGACGCACGCCGCGCGACTTGATCTCCCGGATGAGCTTTTCCAGAAGCGTCGTCTTGCCCGAGCCGGAATACCCGGCGAACGCCATAATGGGTATGTTTGTCATTTCACCCTCCGATCTCGTTCATGCTGCGCCCGGCGTGGCTGCGTTCCGCGGCTGAGAGCGGGTCGTGGCACGCGGGCTTTGCGAGAATGACCTCACGCATCATGCGGCGCATGCCGTCTTCGTCGAGTCCCTTGATGGGATACTCCTGATCCGAGTGCAGGCACGGTTTGAGCTTTCCGTCCGATGTGAGCCGGATGCGGTTGCAGGCGGCGCAGAAATGGCGGCTCACCGCACGGATAAGGCCGATGTTCCCCTGCGCGCCGGGGAGCCGGTAGAGCTTTGCCACACCGTCATCCTGCACGGTCTCCGTGAGCTGCGGCAGCGCTTTTAACGCCGCGTCTCCGGAAACGTAGGCGTTCGCGCCGAACACCTCGCTCTCTGTCATTGGCATGAGCTCAATGAAGCGCACGTCCATGGGATAGTAGCGCGTAAGCTCTGCCAGCGCGGGGATCTCGTCATCGTTGAAGCCGCCGATGAGAACCGCGTTGACCTTCAAATGTTCAAATCCGGCATTATATGCAGATTCAATGCCGCGCAGCGCCGATTCGAGCGTGCCGCGGCGCGTGATATAGGCATACTTTTCGGCGTTGAGCGTATCAAGACTGATGTTTAGCCGCTGCACGCCCGCCGCGCGCAGCGGTTTGGCAAGCTCTGGGAGAAGGGTGCCGTTTGTCGTAACGCAAACCTCACGGATGCCGGGCACAGCGGCGCACTTCTCACACAGCGAGAGGATGTTCTTTTTTACCAGCGGTTCGCCGCCGGTGATGCGCAGCTTATCGATGCCGAGCGAGGCCGCTGCACGCACTGCGATCACCATTTCCTCCTCCGTGAGCATCTCGTCATGACGCTTTGGGCACACGCCATCCTCCGGCATGCAGTACCGGCAGCGCAGATTGCACGTATCCGTTACCGATAAGCGAAGGTAATGAATGTTTCTTTCATAGCTGTCGATCATATCAGAGAAGGAATCCTTTCAGCTTTGTTCCGGCGCTGATTGAGCCGCTCCCGCCGGGAACGATCGCCATTACGTCGCAGCCGACAGCACTTGAGAGAACCACGTTGCCCTGATCGCCGCTGAGCTCAATAAACGCCTCACCGCCGCGGATACGGAGTTTTCCGCGCAGGAAGCGCGTTACCGGGCTTTTCTTTTTAAATTCGTCCGCGAGCGTCACGGTGATTTCCTCCGGCACGCAGTCCGAAAGTCCGGCCATTTTTCGGAGCACCGGCACGACCACGCCGTAATACGTTGTGAGCGAGGAGGCCGGGTTGCCGGAGAGCGAGAGGATGAGCTTTCCCTCCCGCACAGCCAGAGCGCATGCCATGCCCGGCTTCATGGCAAGACCGCGTACAAGCATCTCCGCGCCGAGACTTTCGATAGCATCGGGCGTGAGATCATAGTCGCCCGCTGAAACGCCGCCGGTGGACACGACGGCATCGCATGTGCTCAGTCCCTTCGCGATTGCCGCGGCAATGCCCTCCGTACTGTCCGGCGCAATGCCGAGATATTCGGTATCGCAGCCGATAGACCGTATGGCGGCGATGAGCGTATAGGCATTTGAGTTACGGATCTTTCCCACGCCGGGTGTCTCATCCGCCTCCACAAGTTCGGTACCGGTGGAGAGAACGGCGATGCGGGGCTTTTTGTAAACGAGCGGTTCGGTCACTCCCTGCGCCGCGAGCGAACCGGCAAGCGCGGCGTCAATACGTGTTCCCGCCGGGACAAGCAGCGCGCCGGCACGGATATCCTCCCCGGCGCAGACGACGTTGTCGCCGAGGCGCACGGGAGCAAAGAGCGTGACGGACGTTTCGGTGAATTCCGTCCTTTCAAACATGATGACCGTGTCTGCTCCTTCGGGGATCGGCGCGCCGGTCATAACACGACTGGCCGTTCCGGCGGTGACGCGCTGCGTGGGCGCGCTCCCGGCCGGAATCTCTTCGAGCACACGCAGTGTTACGGGCACTTTGCGTGAGGCATCCTTCACGTCCGCGGCGCGAAGGGCATAGCCGTCGTAGGGCGAGCGGTCAAACGCCGGAACGTTCTCCGCAGCGTACAGTTTCTGCGCAAGCACCCGTCCGGCGCTTTCCTCAAGCGGCACGTTCTCCGTCTCCCCCGGACGGACAAGCGAGAGCAGCAGATCACGGGCTTCTTCATATTTCGGTCGATTCAGCATGATTTCTTCCTCCAGCGAGAATAATGTAATTCAAAAAGGCCGTCTCGAACGAGACGGCCTTAAAAAGCAGTATGCATACCACAGGGTCATACGTACTGCATGCCCCAAAAGTTCGTCGTCTCCTTCTCAAATCCGGAAAGTCATGCCGTTTCCGGCAGGGCTCTGTCCCGCTTGTGCGGGGACGGCCGCAGGCCATAGCTTTCGCCTTAGGCTGTACGGCTCGGAAACTTTTTTGGTTTGTTACGATGTTAATTATAGAGGCTGCACCGGGCGCAGTCAAGTTGCTCGAATATGCATTAAGTTGCTATGGGGTAACACATTTATCAGAGGGGCACATCCCGAACAGCGCAAAAAATCCCCCGGCTGCACGCAATTTTCGTGCAAACCGGGGGTATTTCTTATCTTTTCTCCTCGGAGGGGTCGCCGAGTGCTTCCTGGGCAAGGAAGCTCTCATATGCCTCGGGCGTGTTCAGATTGGCAAGAATGACGTTCAGATCCCATTCCTTCAGATCGTCTTCGCTGAAATAGTTCACGTTCATCCGCTCAAATACTGCACGGAACGACCGGCACTCGCTCTCAAGCGCCGCCTTTACCTGCGGCAGACAGCGCCGGTGGAACACACCGAACATCGGCTCGAGCCGCCCGTCAGCACGCCGGATGATGCTCGCATCGTATTCCCCCAGCCCGTAATACAGGGTGCGGGCCAGCTCGGGATCGCCGTTCGGCATATCGGTGGCGGTAAAAAACGCGGCAATCTCGTCTGTCTGCGTGAACGCGGAATACAGGCCATTGAGCGGCCCTTTTCCGGGATAAGTGTCCGGGAGCTCCAGATAGCCGCCGCAGTCAAACCGCCCGGGACGATCCACGGAAAACGCCACTGGGCCGAGGCAGGCATAGCACTTTGCCAGCTTCAGGCTCATCGTTTCGTTCCCCACCGGAAGGAGCGCCTTGTCGCGCCCCATGCGCCGGCTCTGTCCTCCGGTCAGAATGACGGTCAGCATCGCTTATCCCTCCATGACAAATCTCTGTCCGATACCCTTTTCGAGCGCGCGGCGGTACACGATCTCCGCGCAGTTCACGTCATGCGCGCCCATGCCCATGTGCGTGGACACGATGATCTCGTCCTCCGACTCGCGGCCGGGCACCTTCCCGGTGAGCAGCTCTGTCATATCGCCGAAGACATAGTCGTTCTTCACGAATCCCGTGGGGTTCAGATGCGTGCTGTTGATAATGTCCTGATCGGGACGCCGGTAACCAAGATACCACTTGTCCGCCGTCTGGCATAGCGTCGGCTCGATATCCCGGAAGCCCTCGATACCGATGACGGTCGTGCCGGGCTTGACCATGTCGACCTTGAGCAGCGGCTCACGTGCGCCCGAGGCCATGAGGATCAGGCGGCTGCCTTCCACAGCCTGCGCGGGTGTATCGCAGATCACGACCTCAGCACGGCCGGCATACTGCCGCTGCACTTCCTCCATCGGCGCGCGGCTGCGGTTATAGAGCCGCACCTGCCGGATGGACGGGAACTGCGTCAGAAAGCCGCGGATGCCGGCTCTCGCCTGCAGGCCGCATCCCATAACGGTGAGCGTCTCGGGGTCGGGGTTCGTAAGGTGTTTTGCCTGCACAACACCATGGCCGCCCGCAGTGCGCATGGCGGTGATGCTCGTCCCGCCGACCAGGGCGATCGGCGAGCCGGTGTTGGTGTCGCTCAGGAGGATGCTCGTGCCGTGGCAGAACGTATACCCCGGCAGCGGCGCGGAAAACGTGCTGATCCATTTCACGCCGGCGACGTGCTTGAAGTGCAGCACCGCGGGCATGGAATGGAAGTTATTCTTTCTTGTCTCGTCCGTGAACATCAGCGACATATTGCCGACGGTAATATCGCCCGTGCCGATACGGTAAAAGGTTTCTTCCGCTGCGGCAATGGCGTCCTCCACCGAGAGGAGTTCCCGGACATTTTCTTCGCTCAGGAGCAGAAGCTCTTCATGCATGTTAAGTTCCTCCGATCGTATCCCGTTCGGCATCAGGCCGCACGGAACGGGGATAGTGTACTCTCTCCCCGCAGGGAGAGAGTACGGGGGGGGGGGAAGAAGAAAGAGAGAGGACAGCTGGGAACAGTAATGTATCAGTGCTTTTTGCGGAGATTGAGCTTATCAATCAGGACGTTGCAGGCTTTATTGCTGCCGCTGGCGATATATTCTTCCTCCGTTACACAGTCAAGCGCGCCGAAGGAGCAGGCGCGCACGCACGCGGGCTTCAGCCCGGCCTTTACGCGCTCGTTGCACCCGTCGCACTTTTCCATTTTGCCGTCCGACTTGCGGTAGCGCGGCGCGCCGAACGGGCACGCCATCGCGCAGCTCCTGCAGCCGATGCAGTTCGTGTTGTCGTACACCGTGAAGCCCGTCTCCGGATCCTTGCTGATGCAGCCCACAGGACACGCCGGGATGCAGGGCGCATCCACACAGTGCATGCAGGCCGTGGAGAGATACGCAAAATACGTGCTGCCGTCCGCAAGAGGGACTTCCGTGTCGAACGTCTGGCGGAAGCGGAGATCCCCGGCTTCAATGTCCGTATCGTTCTGGTCGAGGCATCCCATCATGCAGGCCGAACAGGCGGAGCACTTGTTCTCGTCAAATACAAAAATGTGTTTCATATCACTTGCCCTCCACTTTGCGGATGTTGCAGCGCAGACCCTTGAATCCGGGGAACCCGGTGTACGGGTCAACGTGGTTTTGACCCACGAGCTCGTTGACGTTCGCCTCGGTATAGCCATGGATGGCCAACAGCACACCAGGCTTCGCGAGGGCGGTCACCTTGACGCGCATACGGATCTCGCCGTATGGGCTGGACATGGCGACCCAGTCGCCGTCTTTGAGACCGAGACGCCTGGCATCCTCGTTGTGCACCTCCACGGTCGGATCAGGCTGCAGCGAACGCAACCAGGGCACTTCGTGCGTGCGGGAGTGGAGTGCGTGCGGACGCCGTGCTCCGGTGCAGAGGTAGAACGGGTATTTTGCTTTCGTTTCGGGGTCGTTCTCGTCGGAGAGAGGATCGGTATAGCTCGGCAGCGGGTCGAGCCCCGGAACGATCTGGGCGATGGCGTTTGAGTAGAACTCAAACTTGCCGGACGGGGTATTGAAGCCGTTGGCAAGCACCTTGCCCGCCTGCACCGGCCACTTGGCGGCGGGCACCTTCACGGGAAGATCGCTCTTCTTGAGATCCGCCACCGTGAGGCCGCAGCCGTCGATGATCCAGTCGCAGCAGGCCTCGTAGCCCTGCTGCAGCAGCTCATCGTCAAGCTTGAGTGCCTTGATCATGCCGTACATGATGTCGGTATCGGATTTGGAATCATACAGCGGCTCAATGACCGGCTGCGTGAACGTGAGGAAGCCACCCTGATATGCCTTCATCTCCCCGCGTTCGAGCGACGAGCACGCGGGCAGGACGAGATCGGCGTACTTGGCCGACATCGTCATGAATATGTCCGTATCGACATAGAAGTCCAGGTTATCTGCCATGGCCTTGAGCAGACGTTCCGACTGCGGCAGCATCTTGGCGTTCAGGCCAAAGGCGACCATGCCCTTGAGCGGATACGGCGTGCCCTCTTCAAGCTGGCGGATGAGATCGACCGCCTGGAACTCGTCATAGAGAGCGTTCCACAGCGGGAACTTCTCCGCGCCGATGCGTTCGGGGGCATCCTTCGGGTAGCACTCCGAGCGGAACTGATGCTCGCGCGTCGGGAACCCTGCGGGCTTGTGGATGTACGAGGCGGGGTTCGGCACGTTGCCGCCGACACGGTCAAAGTTGCCGGTCAGCGCCGACAGGCACACGATCGCGCGGTGCGTATTGAAGCCGTTGATGTGGTGCACGAGCGCAGACGCGGAATAGTTCGTGCACGCCGGGCCGTTCGTGGCATAAAGCTTCGTGGCCTCGAAAATGAGATCCGGATCCAATCCGGTAATCTCCGCAACCTTGTCCAGCGGATACTGGTCAACAAGCTCTTTATACTTATCAAAGCCGAACGTGTACTTCTCAACGTACTCCTTATCCATCCAGCCGTTGTCGATGATGAGCTTGGCCATGCCGAGAGCGAGAGCGCCGTCCGTGCCGGGATTGATCTTGAGGAAAATATCCGCAAGATTTTTCGTTGCAGGCGTATCGCGGATGTCGATGATGATGACCTTGCCGCCGCGCGCCTTGAGAGCCTGCACGCCGCCGACAGACAGATGGTTGGAGTAGTATCCATCGTAGTTCCAGCCAAGAAACGTGCTGGTATGAGCCATATCCGGACCGCCGCCGGTACCGGCGGTCGTCTTGCTGCCGAGCATCATAGCGGTCATGCAGGTGCTGTCGTCGGTGGCGAAGTTCACGCTGCCGAACACATGCGCCATGCGGTGCAGGATCGGGCGGTACCACTTGCAGTAGCCGCTGAAGAACATGACGGAGCTCGCGCCGTACTTTTCACGGATCTTCAGCAGGTTCTCCGCGATCATGTCAAACGCTTCGTCCCAGCTGATGGGCTCAAACTTGCCCTCCCCGCGCTCGCCGATGCGCTTGAGCGGCGTCTTGAGACGGTCGGCGCGATATACGTAGTTGCGCAGCGCCGAGCCCTTCGTGCAGAGCTTGCCGTGGTTGAACGGATGCTCCGGCGTACCTTCGATGCGGAGGATTTTTCCGTCCTTTACATAGCAGTCCACCCCGCAGTGCAGACCGGGGCTGCAGATCGCGCACAGAGAGCGCTTTATTTCGATGCCGGTGTCCTCGCCCGGGATCTTGGCTTTTATTTTCTTTTCCAGTTCAGTCAAGGTTCAGCCCTCCTAAGAATTCAATGAAGCTGTCCGGGAAGCCCTTCCACCTGAGATAGCAGACGGACTTGAGATCCAGACCCGCGTCCTTATTCTCTATCGCCTTTATAAACGCGCTTTTCAATATGCCGTTGCTCTCGGACGAGCCGATCACGTTCAGACATTTGATCGCGTCCGCATCCCGGACGCCGCGGATATACAGGTGCTCATCCTCATACTCATAGAGCTCGTCCGCTTCTTTGCAGATGCTCACGTCGCCGATGCAGAAGAAATCATAATGCAGATAATGCGCAAGACTCAGCGACACATTCGCGCCGAAACGCGCATCGCCACCGGTCATGCAGTTTCCTGCCACGCGCCCCTGCTGCATCGAGTTGAGCCAGAGCGCCAGATTCTTCACGGTGCGGCTCTGCGTTTCAAAGGCATCACAGCAGTCGCCCGCGGCATAGATGCCCGGGTAATTTGACTCCATGTGCTCGTTGACGGCCACGCCCTTGCCGACGGCTATGTCCGTTCCCTTCAGGAACGCGAGATTCGGCCGCACGCCGCTCGTTACGGCGATGAGATCGGCCGTATACCGCTCGCCGGTGTTTGCAACCGCGACGAGCCGTCCGTCTTCCGAAGGCTCGATATGGTCGATCGTCCGGCCGAATGCCAGATGCACGCCCTTCTTTTCGAGATCGGCCTGCACGCGCTCCGCAGTCTGCGGAAAGAGTGCTTTGGAAAAGGCCTGGCGGCTGCGGTTCATGAGCGTGCAGTCCACGCCCGCTTCCACGAACTCCTCCACGACCTTGATGCCGCTCCACGACGCGCCGAACACAAGACCTGCGCGTACCTTGCCGGAAGCAAGCGCTTCCTTGAGCTGCACGGCGTCCTCTACGGTGCGCATGGTGAATACGCCCGGCAGCTCTATCCCCTCGAGCTGCGGCTTTACCGCCGATGCGCCGGTGCTGATGAGAATGGCGTCGTACTGCGCCTCGCTCCCGTCCGACAGCCGCACCGTCTTCGCCGCAGGGTCAAGACCCGTGACCGGCGTGTGCGGATGCACGATCAGTTTCAGTTCCTTTTGCACCTCTTCCAGAGAGCCGAACGGGAACAGGGCGTCATACGGGATCGTTCCCTTGACGTAATACGTTGTCAGCATTGGGTTGTACGGGCCGAGATCCGTGTCGGAATACACATGGATCTCCGCCTCTGCATCCCGCTGCCGGGCTTCCTTTGCCGCGCTGTACCCAGCTCCGCCGAAGCCGATGATAGCGATCTTCTTCATATTATCCTTAAATCCTCCCGTTGTAAACACCGGACGGACGATGCTTGCCTCACCCGTCCGGGTCGTACCGAAAGCCAGGGATAAAGCGGATGCTGTATCCCTGGCTGCCGTATTATGCGTTAGGAAAGCAGGCTGCCAAGTGCGGCGATGTCCTCGCAGTTTTCAATATTGCAGAGAACTTCGATCGCCTTCTCGAGCTTTTCACCCTGCAGGGCCGGCGTGGCCTGTACACGGAAGCGCTCCACAAACTGCTCGCGCGTCATCATGTTCTTCGGATGACCCGGGTGAGCATCCATGGACTTCTGGAACACTTCCCCATTCTTCAGCTTGATCGTTACGGTCTTCATCGGGTAAGAGCCGGTGCGGAACTGCTTGAAGCCAGTCAGCGGAGAATCCGTGGGAGACTCGCCACCGCGGATGCGCTGCGCCAGAGCAAGTGCCTTGGGGTTGACCATGTTTTCCTTCGTGAACCACTGCGCGCCCGGGTTGGGATCATACAGCATGGCGGCCACGACGAACGGGATGGAGAACTGCGCGTGAGTCACAGAGGTGAAGCCTTCGGCAGGCGCCCACATACGCTCGGCAACCGGAGGATCAACGATGATCTCTTCCACGTCCTCGGGCCCGAAGCCGTGCTCCTTGCGCAGGTCGGCCACGATCTCCGCGGTGGTCTGCACCCACATGTTGGCAGGCCAGTGCTTCATCAGGGTCTCCATCGTGAGATAGCGCGTGCCGAGATCCTTAGTAAGCCAGGAAATATCGGCCTCGCCAGAGACGACTCTCGTCTCGCCGCTGCCGTTGTTCGCGTCGTCACCGCAGATGACGCCGGTGTAGCAACGGGGCTCATCGAGCGCGTCGAGCTGGTTGTGGATGCCCTTCTCCACGGCCTTTGCGATCATGAAACCGTCACGGGCGCGGTAGCCGTGCTCGTAGTGGTAGAAGTCGGACATAGTGGTGGCATGGTACGCCGTGGGCAGCGTGCTGCTCTCGCAGCCGACGCCGATGGCCTGGTTGACCTTGCGCGCGTCGAAGCCGTAGAGCTTCGCGATGGGGATGATGCAGCCGAAGATCTGCCAGCTCGTCAGGCCCCAGCCCTTCGTCTTCCAGCGGAGATCGGACGGCTGCACGGCCATCGCGATACGCTGATAGACTTCATAGCCGGCGACGATGGCGGTGAGCAGGTCTTTGCCGCTCTTGTGCTTCTCTTCGGAAGCCAGCCACGCGCAGGGGATGATGCCCGCGGAGGGATGGCCCGTCCAGGAGCAGTCTTCCCAGTCGAGGGAGTCGGACATGGTGCCGAGAGCGAGTGCTGCGTTCACGGGAGCAAGCTTTTCGCCCGTGCCCCAAACGGTCGTCGGGCCGCCGAGACCGCCGTTGGCCTCGCGGGACATTTCGCGAACCTTCTCGCTGATGGGGGTGCTGCGCGCAGCCAATGTGACGCCGATGGTCTGGAGCATGATCATCTTGGCGCGCTCGATAACTTCGGCGGGAATATCCTCATACTTCAGGTTGACCGTATACTCGCTCAGTTCCTGCGTATAGGTAGTCGGAGTGAGGAAATTGTTATCCTTATGGAAACGATTGTATCGCATTTTGTACCTCCTACTTCATGATGTCATTCTGAACTCTTGCGCCTGTGCACGCGAGATCAATAGAAATACTGCGGCAGACCGGACACATCGTCATACTCGTCGAGATGGCAGATGGTCTCAATGGCGCCTTCGATCTTCTTCGGAGTCAGGACATAGCGCGTGAGCATACGGAAGTCATCCTTGAACTCGTCACGGGTGAGCATATAGCTCGGGTGGCCGGGATGCGTGAAGAGGCTCTCGGTGTATTCGGTGCCGTCCTTCAGGCGCACGGTCATGAACTTCTCAGGGTGCTTGCCCTCGATGAGATCCTTGATGAACTTGTTGCCGCCCATCTTCACGAAGCCGTCGGCCTTGACCTTGTTCATCAGCGCAACGATCTTCGGATCGACCATCGTTTCGGGCTGATACCAGATCGCGCCCGGCTCAGGGTGATACATGGCGCACGCGGTGCAGTACGGGATGGAGAACTGCGCCTGGGTGACGGACTTGTAGCCCCAATCGGAGTACCAGTGACGGAAGGCCACGGACGGGCGGATGATGATCTCCTCGACATCGTCGGGGTTGAACTTGTACTTGTTGATGAGATTGCGGGCGAGCTCGGCATAGGTCTGCACAAACACGTTCGCCGGGCTGTGCTTGACAAGGATCATGCTCATGAGGAACCACTCGGTGCCGAGTTCCTTCGTGAGCCAGGTGATGTCGGGCTCGACAGTGTGGTTCAAGTAGGCCGTGCCGTCGTCGAATGCATCTTCCATGTTCTCGATACCGAGCATGGCAGTCTTGATCATGGTGACGGTGGACTCGTTCTTGAAGCCGTAGAGGTAGTTGAGCGAGTCGGACATGGTCGCCTCGTGGACGTTGCAGGAGATGATGGAGCAGGCGGTGCCGATGCCGAAAGCACGGTTCATCTTTTCCTCGGACAGGTCAAGGAGCTTCATGAGCACCGTGAGGTTGCCGAAAATGTTGTAGCTGACGATGTTGGTGCGGCCGGCGAGCGCGATGCGCTGGTAGACCTCATAGCCGGCGACGATGGCAGTGAGCACATCCTTGCCGCTCTTCTTGAGCACTTCGCCCGCCACGACGGCGGTGGTGATGATGCCGGCAGAGGGGTGGCCAGTCACGGAGCAGTCTTCCCAGTCGAGCATGTCGCCCATCGTGCCGGCGACAAATGTGGCCGCTTCCCAGCTGACCTTTTTGCCGTCCGCCCAGATGGTGGCGATCTCTTCGCCGCCGGGGGACATTTCCTTGGCAATCTCGATGGCGTCCTTGATCTCCTGCAGTTCGGAGCTGCAAAGGCAGACACCGACGGTGTGCAGAACCATCATCTTGGCACGCTCGATAACCACGGGCGGGATGTCCTCGTATTTCAGTTCCTTAACGAAATGGACGATCTGCTTGGTGTTATCGGTGGTAATTCCGTGATAATTGAATCCCATTATATTTCCTCCTTGCAGTTTTCAGTCGCCGCATGGCGATTTTAAATGGTAAAGAGTTTCCCGAGATTGGGAAGCTTGTCGTTTACGCCGGAGTGGCGCAGGCACGCCCAAAGGCTGGCCTGATGGCTGGTGATGACCGGCATGCCGAGATCGTCCTCGAGCGCTGGGATAAGCTCCATCGTGGCAAGGCCCATGCAGCTGAGGAAGAACACCTCCGCGCCGGTCGTGTCGAGCTTCATCGCGTTGCGATAAAGGTGGCGCTTGCTGGGGTGTCCGAACTCGCCGACCTTATTAAAGCCGATGCCGGTGATAGACGTTACCTCGATGCCGTTGTCCTCGAGGAACTTCTTTTCCGCCTGGTTCGTATCCTCCGGGTAGGGCGTCATGACGACGGTCTTCTTGAGACCGAGCGCTTCAAAGGCCTCGAGCACCGCGGTGCTCGTCGTGAGGCCGGGGCAGCCGCTCCCGCGCTCGATGCGCTCGATGCACTCCTTATCAAAGCCATAGCCCTTGATGCAGCTGCCGGACGTACAGCCGAAGAGGATAACATCGTGCGGGCTCTTGCGGTACATCTTCGCCGCTTCCTCGAGCTGATCCGAGAGAAACACCAGTCCCTCTGGCGTCGGGCCGGGGAACCAGAGGCGGGTGCTGTCGAAGGACACGCCCTCCGGGGCGTATTTGTTGAAAGCATATTCGACCTTGTCGTCGATCGGCGCGATCACGCCGATCCTTGCTCTCCAACCGTAGTAGTTTTCCATGTTATCTACCCTTTCCTTTCGTGAAGTTTACAGGGTGAACAGCTTGCCGAGCTTCGGCATCTTCGTGCCGATCCGGCAGTGCCGCAGCGCACTCCAGAGCGTCGCCTGATGACTGGTGATCACGGGGATGCCCATGTTCTTTTCCAGATCGTCAATGATCTCCATCGTGGTCAGACCCATGCAGCTCAGGAAAAAGGTATCCGCACCCTTGAGATCCATGCGCGTGGCGTTCCGATACAGGAACACCTCGTCCGCATCCTCAAAGCTCAGTCCGTCGGCGCGGCTGAACGGGCTCATGTCCATTCCGACGATGTTCGTCACTTCAAAGCCGTTGTCCTCAAGGAATTTCTTCTCGGCCTCGTTCGTCGCTTCGGGATAGGGCGTGAGGACGGCCACCTTCTTGGTTCCCAGCGCACGCAGACTCTCCAGCACGGCGGTGCTCGTCGTGAGGCCGGGGATGCCGGAGGCTCGCTCGATCTGGTTGATGCACTCCTGATCCCAGCCAACGCCCTTGATGCAGCTGCCGGACGTGCAGCCGAACACCACGAGCTGATACGGCATGCCCTTATATTTGGCCGCCGTCTCTTCGAGCCGATCGGTGAGAATGGTCAGTCCCTCGGGCGTCGGGCCGGGGAAGTTGATCTTCATGGACGCAAAGGATACGCCTTCCGGCGCGTAGAGGTGAAATGCGTGCTCGGCATTCTCGCTCATCGGAGTAATCAGGCCGATCTTTGCTCTCCAACCATACATATGCTTTGTTTCCTTTCTGTCTGGCGCTGGCGCATCGGTTCGCTTTTCGCAGCGCATATTAATAAAAAGTTGTAATCGGCTCGCCGCGCGCCGGTCGTTTTCGGATGGTGCAGGGAATATCTCCGCCGCACATACCGCTCTCTTCGTCTCCAATTTTCGCCAAAGAATGGCGGAATGTCAAAGCGTAATGCTCCGTATCCCATATTTTGGCTCTCCCGATATCCCATACCAAAAAACCTAATAGTCGAAACAGTTGATTCCGGGGGATATCTGTTTTATGATTACGGCGGAATTCGGTAATCTGCCGCGCCGATGCCCGGTGCTTTGACAGCTTTCCGAATTTGCCCATTTGTCCGCAAGCCGTGCGTTCCGCTCTCTTCAAATCCGGCAGTCCACGACTTGACGGCAGAGAGGACAAAGGAGCTTCCCGCTCCCCGCTCCGCTCTGCATCCTGAGAAAAGAAATGAAAGGGATGTGCAATCAAATGGAAAAGACTTCTGCTTCCGTTCCCGCGAAGAGAAAGGGCTACTCGCCCATGCAGTGGGTCCACATGGTCATCACGCTGGCGCTCATGTTCCTCTTCGGCTACCTTCCCCCGTTCGCGACCGTCACTCCGCTCGGCATGAAGCTGCTCGGTGTCTTCATCGGCGTCATTTACGGCTATTCCGCCTGCGGCGACATCATCTGGCCCTCGCTGTTTGCGATTATTGCCTTCGGCATCAGCGGCTACTCCAGCATGGCGCAGGTCATCACCAACGGTCTCGGCCATAACGTTGTGTTCCAGAGTATCGTCGGCTTCGTGGCCGCCGGTTCCCTCTCCTACTACGGCTTTGGCAAGTGGTTTGTCCGCTGGTCTCTCTCCAAGCCCATCTTCAAGAAGAGCCCGATGCTCTATGTCTGGGCGTTCTTCGTGATCTTTGGTCTGTCCTGCGTCGTCGTCAACCAGATCGTCCTCTCCCTGATTCTTTACGGTATCTGGAACGACATCGCCGACAACTGCGGCTACGATGAGAAGAGCGGCTTCCGCTATGTCGGCTTCGCCGGCGTTATGCTCTGCACCGTGCTCGGCGGCGGCATGATCCCCTACCAGAGCTGGATGCTCGGTCTGGCAAACAACTGGTCCGCCGCTGTCGGCACGCAGCTGAACATGGGCGTCATGGCCTGCATCACCATCCCCTCGACGGTGCTCATCATCACGGCTTATGTCTTCATCTCCAAATGGATCTTCAAGATCGACTACAGCAAGATGCAGCGCTTCGATGAGACCAAGCTCGGCGAGGACAGCAAAATCATGCGTCCCCGCGTCAAGCGTATCCTTATCGTCTACTGTCTGACCGTTATCATCTGCATCCTTGGAAACACCCTTATCGGCACTGGTCTCGCCACCTTTGTCAACAACACTCTGACCGTTGCCGGCTGCTACTGCATCTGCGCCGCCATCCTGCTCATCCTTCTGAGCGGCGAAGGCGACGGACAGCCCTGCATCGTATTCAAGGATGTCAAGAACACCGCCATCAGCTGGGAAGTCATTCTCATGTGCGCCGTGACGCTGCCGCTCTCGAGCGCCGTTACGAGCGAGGGCACCGGCGTTGTTCCCTGGATCAGCGGCGTGTTTGCCCCGATCTTCGCCGGAAAGGGCCCCGGCTTTATCCTTGTGTTCACGATTATCGTTTCCATGATCCTCACCAACCTCGGCTCGAACATCGCGTTCGGCTCGGCTCTGATCCCCATCATTGCTCCGTTCACCGTTGCCGCCGGCATGAACCCGACGCTTGCGGGCGCCGCGCTGGTCTATATGGTCAACGTCGGCCTGATCCTCCCCGGCGCTTCCGCTCCCGCGGCCATCTTCCACTCCCAGCCGACGCTGCCCGATGGCGGCATGCGTATCAAGACGGCCACGGTCGGCGCGCTCTCCGTTCTTGTTGTAGGCATCCCGGTGTTCCTGCTCGTCAACCTGCTTGTCCACTGAGTTTTTCGTATAGTCTCTAAACTCGTATAGTCACACAGTATTCCTCTCTTCCCTTCCTGCGCTGCCCAACTCCTGGCGAGGGGCTGAATAAATCGGATCAAAAACCGGTTTCAGCCCCTTTCCGGCAGCAAAGGATCGTGCTATAATGTAAAGGAGAATGTATTATGGTTCGTAAAATTACCGTTATCGGTGCCGGTTCCACCGGCCACGCCGTTGCTTCCGTTATGTCCCAGCGCGGCTTTGAAGTCACCTTCCACGACGACGATCGCTTCGCCTCCCGCTTCCAGGATATCGAAGAGCTAGGCGGCATCACGCTGCGCGGCGGCATGCACGGCACGGGTAAGCCCGTGTGCATGACCACCGACCCCGAAAAGGCTGTCCGCGGCGCGGAAGTCATTTTCGTCCACGTCATGGCCGACCGCCACGAGGAGATTGCCCGCCGCATCGCCCCTTACGTTGAAGATGGCCAGCACATCCTCATCATCCCCGGCAACCTTGCCTCCTTCGTGTTCCGCAAGGTTTTCGACGAGATGGGCGTTACCGCCAAGATCACCCTGACCGAGAAGGAAGGCAACTTCTGCCCCTGCCGTCTGACCGGCAAGGCCGAAGTCACGACCGGCATGCCCCTGAATCTCAAGGGCAAGGTCGCTTCTCTCCCCGCCTCCGATACTGCGCGCGTGCTCAAGGATCTCGAGGGCGTCGTGGAATACACCGCCAACCGCAACGTCTTTGAAGGCGTCATCAACGCAGGCAACGTCATCAACCACATCGCGAGCACCGTTCTCTCCGCCGCGGAGATCGACCACAAGGGTCACGACTACTCCCTCTTCCAGTATGCCTTCACGCCGCGTGTCGTGCACTGTGTCGGCAAGATCCGCGAGGAGCGCAAGGCCGTTATCGAGGCCATGGGCATGACCGAGCATGGCAACCCGATGGGCATGATCGAAAAGGTGCTGCACCTCGACGAGCATCCCGAAGTTCACATCTTCTACAAATACATGGACGGCCCCTTCGCGCTGGACCACCGCTATCTCCATGAGGACTGCGGCTGCGGCGGTGCGTTCGCCCTGTCCGTGGCGGAGCACCTCGGCATGGATATGCCGGTGCTGCGCTCGTTCCTCGGCGTAGCCGGCGCGATCAACGACCGCGATTATATCCACGGCGGCCGCACGCTCGAGAATCTCGGCTTCCCGAAGGACATGCCGCTGGAAGAAATCTACAAAGCCATTGAATGATTTTTAAAGAAATCTTTATTCAAAACCGCATAATTTCCCGTATCCCCGGTTAAAAGCACTACAGGAGGAGTCGTTTTTTCGACGCCTCCTGTTCGGCTATTTGTGCGCAATCATTCTCGTTTAAGAACAATCAGAAAGAAAAGGGTGTGTTGGCCATGCAGTTGGAGTATTTTCCCTATGTTCTGGAGATCGGCCGGCAGAAATCCGTTTCTGCTGCGGCAAAGGCTCTCAATCTACGCCAGACAACGCTCAGTTCCATCCTCAGTTCAGTGGAAGAGGAGGTCGGCTTTTCCATTTTCTGCCGCACGCCGAACGGCATGGTCCCCACAATCCTCGGCGAACAGTTTCTCGCCACGCTGCGCGACATCAACGTACAAACGGAACTGCTGTATAGCCTTACGGCGCATGAGGGCATCCATGCGCAGCCGGTGCATGTCGTCGTCACTCCGGCGACGAGCGCAGGCATTGCGCTCGAGCTCACACGACGCTTTCATGCATATGAGCTCAAATGTGATCTCTTTTTCGAAGAGCAGCCGCGTCCGGCGGCGCTGCCGATGATACTGCAGGGCAATGCGAACATCTGCCTTTTCTATGTCTCTGACAACGAGATCGACGAGCTGCGGCAGGCGCTGGAAGAACAGGGGCTGTATGTCACCTCTCTGTATGCCACGGAGTTCTGCGGTATCGTGAAGCTGGATCATCCGCTGGCTGCGCATAATGTTCTGACAAAGGAGGAGCTTTCCGCCTATTCCATCATCACGGCTACCGGCTTTTTCTCCGGCGGCGCACGCTTTTCCCGCTGGGCATCGCAGCACTGCAACATCACATCCGTTCCGAATTTCTATCTTCTCCAATCGATCATGGAGCAGGAAAACATGCTCGGCGTCGGCCCGGCGTTTACGCTGGCTGCCGCAAATATCTACGATCCGGCGCGCCACAAGCTGCTCCACTTCTCCGAAGATCTTCTCTCCCCCCGGATGCACTTCTGTCTTATACAGCGTGAGGAATCCTATCTCCGTTATCAGGAGAAGATCCTGATCAACGAGATCCTGGAGTATTGCTCTTCGTTTTCTCCCTTGCAGCACGGCAAACAGTTGATGGAAGGAGGTACGGAGAAGTGAGACTGGAACATCTGCATTATCTGCTGTGTGTGGCGCAGCATCACTCCATCTCCGCAGCCGCGCGCGAGCTTTTCATCAGCCAGACAGCGCTTTCCGCCATTGTCAGCAAAACCGAGGACGAGCTTGGTTTTCCCGTTTTTGAGCGCGTGCGCGACGGCGTTGTTCCTACGGAGGAGGGCAAAGAGGTTCTCTCCAACGCCTGGGATATTCTCTCGCGCTGGCAGGAGGTCATTGCTCTGAGTTCCAACGCAGAGAAGCGTTCGCTCCCTGTCAGTATTCTCGCCTCGCCAAGCATCACATGTGGTCTTTCGCTGCCGCTCACACACCAGTATCAGAAAAAGGTGTCGCGCGGCCAGCTCCGGTTTCACGAGATCGTCGGCATGAAGGTCGGTTCGGAGATTGTGCAAAGCAACTACAACATCGGGCTCACCTATTTCTCTCCGGACGGACTCGACGATTTTTCCTCCATGGCGCAGAAATACCAGGTGCAGATCACGCCGGTATACGACGACATGCTCTATCTTATCGCGCGGCGCGATCACCCCATCCACCGGCAGAAAACCGTTGATGTAATGTCGCTCACAAACGAGCGGTTCGCTATCCTGCCGCAGTTCCTCTACAGCTACAGCCGCATCTTCTATTCGCAGAGTATGGATCCGAGCAACCGCATCACAGTCTATCCCAATGTTCCGCTCATAAAAAATGCCGTGCGCCAGTGGAACGTTCTCGGCGTTATGAGCGGCTATGCCGCCACGCAGGATCATAGCGTGGATAACGATGAGTTTTCGCTCGTACCGCTCCCCGGTCAGGAACGGGTAAACAGCATGAAGCTCTTTCTCATCCATCAGCGGCTCTCCAACCTGCATCAGAACGAGAAAATCGCACTGGAGTGTATTCAGGAGTATTTTTCCTCCCTCCCCCCGCTCTCCGAGATCCTTCCGCAGTAGAGTTCCGGGGAAAGCTGGTCAACAATGGATCGCGCATTCTGTTTTCCTTTACAAAGCGGCGGGCGTTTTTTTCTTTACAAACCGACAAAATGGATGCTATATTGAGTTTATACGATCTCCGGCAAAAACGTATCGGAAGAAGGAAGAAAGAATGAAAAAGACGATCAAAAAACTGGCTCTGATACTTCTCACCGCCGCTCTTATGCTGACTGTGACCGGCTGCGGCGCCAATGACTACCAGACAGCCGTGCAGCTCATGGGCAGCGGCGACGCGGCCGCGGCCTCCGCGGCGTTCAAAGCGCTCGGCGATTACAAGGACAGCGCGGCGCTCGCCTCGGCGTGCGACTACTCGATCGCGACGGACGCCTACCTTGCCGAAGACTACGAGCAGGCCCGCGCGCTTTTCGCCGCGCTCGGCGACTATAAAGAGAGCGCTTCGCTCGTCACCGCATGCGACTATGCGATCGCGCAGAACACCTATGAGGCCGGAGAGTACGCGCACGCCGCGGAGCTCTTCACTGCCCTCGGCGATTATAAAAACAGCGCCGCTCTTGCCGCGCAGGCCAGCGACAGAGTATTTGCCGAAAAGCTGCTCGGAGGCTGGGTATCAAACGAAATGGATGTATCGTCGATCTTCATCGACTCCCTATACGATGCCCTTGATGACGACGAATCCTCCAAAGCGCTTCTGGACTGCATGGAGCTCGGCGCTCTTCCCCTGAAGTACACCATCGAGTTCACCGGCGAGGGTACATTCCTTCTGGCGGCTGACAGCGAATCTGCCGCCGCGATGATCGACACGTTCTATACAGCTTTTACGGACGGTCTCACCGCCTATCTGGAAAAAGAGATCGAGCAGGACGCTGCAAACAACGGCTATACCGTGGAAGGACTTATGCAGACTTACGGCTGCACAACGACGCGCGAACTCATTGATGCCATGCTGGAAATGCCTCTGGAAGACTTTATGGCCAACCTGCTTCCCAAGGAGACTTTGAAGGAGCTTCTCGACAGCGGCACCGTCAACGGCGTGTATGCCGTGAAAACCGGTGAGATCGTTCTGACCATCGGCAAGACGCAGAGCTCCGCCGTCTATGACGAGGCCGCCGGTACGCTCTCCGTCGTTGACGAGGACATTGCCGGTACTGCGATCGTTTTCTCCCGCGCATAAGGCATACATCACAACGCCGCGGCCGCACTTTCCCGCGCGGAACGCCGCGGAAACGGCAGCGCCCGATTTCCACCGGCAGGAGTTTTTCGGAAACATGATATTGGCGCAGCAAAAAATCCTTCGGAGCATCTGTTCCGAAGGATTTTTTTGGTCTGCTTTGCAAAGTATATCAGGGCAAGGAGCGGCGCTCCGCCTCAAACGTTATCGGCGGCGCATCAAAAACAGGATTTTGTACAAATGCGCACTTGAAATTCTCCGCATCGTCTGGTAAAATTACCGTGTCTGAGCATTAAAACGGAATTGAGGCGATCAATCAGAACAAAGAAGGAGGCTTTTACACATGAAGGGAAAGAAAATCGTATCAACGCTCCTTGCGCTGCTGCTTCTCGCCAGTCTGCCCGTGTCGGCGCACGCGGCGACCTGGGACATCGGCAAGGGCGACATCACCGTAAACGCCGAGAGCGGCGGGCAGACGGTCAGGCAGGGAGGCGGAGCCGCTGTACCGGACAGCGCGCCCGTCATTACGGGAACCTCTAAGGAAAACACCGTCACCATCAATGCGGAGAAAGACCAGACCGCAAACGTCACCCTC